>Ga0065711_1052153_pt1 | contig 10079 bp, 5 predicted proteins | sample Hoacrofraction12_FD_59098 | JGI IMG/M metagenome (GOLD analysis project Ga0065711, IMG submission 59098) | Hoatzin crop microbial communities from Cojedes, Venezuela - Epithelial fraction 12 v2 (version 2) | ecosystem: Host-associated > Birds > Digestive system > Esophagus > Crop | place...
ACTTGAGCAAACAGAATTCATATTCTGACAATATTCACGCATCTACACTCTATCTACAGATGCATATTTTTATTTGTTTGTGTTCTGTTTATTTTTTATTAATCCAAAACATTTTAGCAAAAAAAAAAATCATTGCTGGGGATTTTCCCCAGTGCCATGGATTACACGGAAACTCTTCTAAGAGTTTTCAAAGAAAATAATGTGCATCTTCAGCTATGAGTATTAGTAGCTACATACGTTGTGCAAAGAACTTTGTTCAAAGTGTTGAGTGTAGAAACATATCATGGGAACAGATGTGTTCTCCCATTACACTCCCATTTACAAACTTGGCCATGACTGACCAGTGAGTTCAGAATCATTTGCAAAAATTACTTAATAAGTAATTGTGAATATGGAATATGGAATAAATTCAAGGGAATCATGTAATCAAAAAAATGAGATAGAACTTATTGATTACATTTTTTCATGAATTATTAGCCTGCAGTCTGCACAGAGCACATCTTATAAAATAAACTAATTTTCCTACAAAAGAAGTCTTCAGATAGACTTGAACTACAATGAATCTTCCAGCTGTTCAAACTGATTATAACTCCATGAAAACAACTCAAGACTATTTATTTTTCAGCTATACTCAGTTACTACTCAGTGAAAGAGCCGTGACTCCAGGTGTCATGTACGTGCATCCATGTAACAATCAGATTATTGACAGTCCAGTCCCCTTAGTCTTTAGGCAATATCTCCAATGGAAAACTTCCCTCTGAGGTGAATGAATATTAGATCAGACCTTCAGTTTGTTGTGGTCACGATCAATCCACGCAATGAAGCCAAACCCCAAGGAATTGTTTTTAAAAATATGTTGAACAAATCATCTGAGGGCATTGCAAAAACTGAATAAAGGTGACATCTGGAGCAGAAAATCCGTTGTCTTGTCTCAAATGTATCAAGCATATTCGTCAATCCACTCTGAGCAGATGTGTGCATCTACACACACACACACGCATACACAGAGACAGATACATGCACGCACACATCTGCATGCATATAAATAGTTTTATGGCAGGTGTCTACCAATGGCAGTGTTCCCACAGAATCTCCAATTCTGTTTCTTGGCATGCAAGCAGGTTTTTCTGCCATGTAAAGACATGCTGTTACACTGTTACGAGTTTTAATTTTCTGGCTAATTGCTGACAGAAGATCATGAAATCTCAGGGCACCAAGTCAACCCTGAGACTGCAAAGGAATGTGAAGAGCCTAAACACACTTAGGAGCTCTTAATAACTTGTTGAATCTGAACTTTTGTCAACTCTGGCCTTTGTTCTTTCCCTGAATCTGTGATTGGAGCGGTTTTCCATGTTGAGACGTCCTGGGAGCCAACAACCAGCGTGAAAGGAAGGATTGCTCTGCCCACCCTTGTAATCCCCTCTCTACAGGAGAGGTACAGACATCTAAATAAAGCGAATTGTACTTTGTACGTCACCAGGCTCCTCATCCATCATGCTGCTTGGTCAAGATGTGTGTATATATGCCTCCAGTGGGCTATCTATGGTGGAATACGTGAGAGAGCAGGAGGGATTGCAAAGTCTGTCTGGTTTCTAAGAAAGCAATGGACTTCCAGCCTAGCAAAAGAAAGTGTTCAGATTAGAACACCACAGCTCTTTCTGATTCATTGCCTTGGAGAAGTAAGAGCAGCTTTGGCATGTACTCCTGTTATTGTGTGCCAGCTATGAGAGAAGCCGCACTGAGCAGCCTGGGGCCTTACACCGTAAGTAAAAAAAAAAATCCACCACGGTAATTGTTTCTTGTTCGTGCAGCTCAAACCCACAGACTGCAAAAGGTTAAGCTTTTGGTATAAAACCTAAATAGAGTTTGTCATGTTGGTCCCACATAAATACAGTATTCTACTGTTTAGTCTGTTGTTTAAATCCTCTTTTTGCCAGTGCCTGGGCCTTCTGCAGATGTCTGAACATGGGAGCAGCTTTTTGGAGCCAAATTCCTTTTGAGACTAGCCTTTTATTTTCCTTGGTTTTATTTTTTTTGGTGTTTTGTTTTGCTGTTCCTTTTTTTTTTAGTTCTTATTCTGTTCACCAAAATCATCCTTCCACATTCGACGTACAAAAACACATGCACACACATACGCTCACGAAACAACACTGTGGCTACTTGCCAAGGAAAAGGTCAGGTCCCCAGGTTGTGAGCCGGTGGGTTTGCAGCAGTGCATTTGTCTATGAGATGAACACGTTCACCATGGGAGCACACCCAAACGCGCTAGAACAGGGCTCTGGGCTCTCACAAGGGCTGCCACAGAGAAGCCACAATCCCAGCATTGCCCGGGCTTTGAAATGAAAGCAGATTTCTTGAGAATTGTGAATACCTTTGCAAAAGCCTTTATGCACAATTAACTTGGGGAACTCATCTCCACTAGACAGAATTGAAACCAAGTTTAAGCTAATATTCAAAATATGGATGCTGAAGCACACCGCAGAAACATCCAGAAGTACCTTAGCTAGCATAAAAATACATTTGTAGGGAAAGCAGCACTGAATTTACATTCTTAACAGGCAAATTTCTGTGGTCTACACTCATTAACGAATTTCCTTAAAAGGCAATGAAACAGTTAACCCAGCCTACAGCTCCCTGCAGAAACTGTGCATAAAAATGTAAAAATGTTGTTTTCTTTCTCTGTATCAGCTTGTGTCCCAATGAACTGCTATAAATTGTTCTGCAATACAGATTCTGAGTAGTACAGTTAAGCTCATCTCAGATAAGAAAGGTTTGTTGTTTGCAAAGATGTCATGGTTATACCCACAGTAATAATGTATCCCTAGACATAGGAATCTCAGCCTGCTCGTGTGAATCCTCGTGACTTGCTACATTGGGAAAATATCAGAGTTAAAGATGGGTCAGAAGATGTCGAGTTAGTTATCAGCAATGCAGTCTCCTGAACTAACCTCTGGAAATTTTTGTACCAAACTCAGAGGTGAAACAAAAGTTCAGCTTGAGCCATCTCAGCACAACCTCAACTGTGCTGTTCAAGCTGTACAGACAGTGGGAAAAGTATTTCATAGCATTTTATGTGATTAAAGGTATTTTCATTTAACAGACTTTAAACAGATTCCATTTTCCAATGACAATTTTTGTGAAGCACCTGATTTAAACACTTACCAGTATGACAATTAGGTTATAAAACCAACTTGGGAGTGAATGAGATCTTTAAAAGCTATTATTTTGCTAATGGTTAAGACAAGAATTTCCCTAATCATTTTAATTAAAAGTACATTGTAAAAAGTGAAATAAAGTTAATAATATTGGCAATTGTGCACCCACAAAAATGTAGCAGACAATTTGCCCTTCTTTAAAGTAAGCAATTTAAAGAAATTTGTTCACTTGTTCTATTCTTTTGCTTGAAGCTATTAAACATTCAGTTACACTGATTTGAGATTGTGATCATGTCTTGCATGATGAAAGACGAAAATGTGTTACATTAGATTTACTCTGACTGTGGAGCCTGGATCACAGCTGCTTCCTACTCTCTCTAGAATGAATCCATAATAATTCCAATAAAATTCCCTTTAAGAACCTCAGACCTGATTCCAGTCTCATTTACAGGGCTTTTTACAAAGGCACATCTACATATCTACCTGCTGTCCTCACAACCCATCTCAGATTCATGGCTCACCGCCTCTCCTGCTCTACCAGCTGGCTGCCCATTATACTTGGTTTCATCAAGCGTGGCTCGTACTCTCTCTAGCATCTCTGTTGCTGATCTTTGCTTTGGTGGTGCGTTCTTCCCCTACTTACTTGCTCCTTCCCTTCCCTTTTTTATCTCCTCCCCCTTGCCAGGTCTCCCCTGCCTCTCGTATATGGGGGTCACCCCCAGCTGCTTCTTGCTTACCCCTGTTGGGTGCAGACACTCTTGTGGCAAGACCAAGGCTTGGCTGATTTCCCTCTTACCAGGTACATCTTCCTGTAACTTTGCTGATCTTCTAGCTAAATATTTTTTAGCTATTTCCAGACAACTTGAAGCCCTAATATTACCAAATCCTTCAGTGTAGTTTTCCCTCACCTCGCATTTGACTCACAGTCATCCCATACATCTCCTTTTCTTCTTGAGCTTTCTCCATGACAGACCCCATCAGTGCTTTCAAAGGTGTGACATAACCTTTTTCATTTCTTTGACGTCTTTTCTCTTGCTCTCTTTCTATCTCACAGCACTCTCCTTCCTTTGTCTTGATACAAGCAAGGACATTTGTGTTCCTCCTCTAACATCGGTGTCCCTGTTCCACATGACGTTTTCACAGATTCTGTCCCTCATTCTCCTGAATTTTTCACTTTCTTCTCATTCTTACTGCATTTTCCTTGTTCATACCCCTCCTTAAAACACTGGTCTCCCACTGCACCTTCAAAGATACTGGTCAGGATTTGAAGGGCCAGCATACTTGGATTACTGATTGTCACACGGAGTAGCAGTTGTCTCCTTCCCTTGCCATTGCTGTCCGCAGCCATCTGTTGTTTCTTGCCTACCACTGCAGTACAAGATCTCATTACCAACACTTGGAGAGTCACCAGGAGGGCCCATGTGTAAGCTCTTAGTCCTCAGCAAACACAATGGAAGACAGCTTACGTGGCAACTTTATTAACACAGGGACTGTATTTATACAGCTCCTCATTGGGACCTGACCCTAGAGTTCAGGTCTTCCAGGGGCAAAGATACTACGACTAATAATAATACTAATCCCATGAATATCGGCAAGGGAATGTTTCTGATTAAAATACAGCTGCCGATGTTTGAACACAGGCTTTCAAAATCTGCTTGCATTGTAGTTTAAAAGAAATGGTTATGCTGTGGAAAGCCCTTTGACCCATCTGTACTTGCTCCCAAAGTCATGTGAAATTCATCCCCTGCAGAAAGGCAGTGCAATGACCCAATTAGACCCCCCAAGACCCACAAATGGTGAGTTATGCCCAAAGAGTGCCTATATGTTATGAAAGTATCTTGCTGAAAAAAAGTACCCTAACTCCGTAACAGTCTCTTTGAACACAATATAAATGCTACTGTGGACCACGGGGGTTAATCCATTACAACAAGGCAATTAGATTTAGTGACTGTTTGGAAGATAAAAGCAGCGAGTCATAATCAATCCTGAGAACCCAGACATGATAAATTTCTATAATTTCCTCTTACTTCATAGATCTGAACATGACAAAGTGAGTTAGGGTGGACTGGTTACAGTCCATGTCAGAAATGCAAGAGGAATTTTATTTTTATTAAACAAGTTACTTGCGAAAAAGGAGTCTTTCTCTCTCTTTCTGGCAATCCCCTTCCAGATGGTGGTATGTTTAGCCCTCAAACATTTTGTAGATGCCTCTTGCTAAGCTTTGAATGTCAGCTTCTCGAGGGAGATGGGAACAAAGGGAATTTTTCCTGATTCTGTTACAGCTGGGCAACTTCAAATTGAAGGCCTCATTCCCCATCTTCTGGCTAATTCCCACACAGGATAGTTATGCTCTGCTTACAGCTTGTTTCACCCACAGCAGCTAGTGGGAAAATATATTTTCAGTCTTGTGCAGAGGTGGCATATATTGTTATGCACAGCCAGATGTTTCCCAAGCCAAATTTCAGTAGTGGACCAAATGATTTCCGCAGCAGAGAGTGGCCAGACCCCAGTCATCAGATTGTCCACAAAGTCAAAACCACAGGCCAGTAGGGAAGACTTGCTAAAAGCCACTGCAGTGGTTTGAGTTGTGCACACATCGGTCCTCTCTGCAGCACGAGTCATCTAACCTGGCAGGAGGAGGATCCTGGCTCTCTGACAATGTCCTCCAGCAACCTGTGTGTTGGCGTAAATTAGATACGCATGGTTGGATGCCTGCTTGGCGTAACTCCACAGATCTCACTGCGTTGTGATATGCCTACAAAGCAAAAGATCTTGCTCTCATAGGATACGAGCATCAAAGCGATGCACTTGAAATGCTGATCTCTGTGCAGAGTCACTGCTCAAACTTCCCTGGAGACCCAAGTTAGAGAAACAGCAATGCAAGTGCAAGGTGCTGACACCCCATGCAGCACGGCTCCTCTTGGCATATAGTAGCTGGAGTCTGTTACAGCTGGTGGGTTGAGATTCGATCATGGGTAGTGAGACTTTTCTCACCTTTGGCTCTCCAAAGATTAGTGACCTAACCTAGGCAAGTCATTGAGATTCCCTCTGCACTCAGGAGGAAAAGATCAGGGAGGGATTAGGATAAGGAGTAGGGAGAGACTACCAAGGGCTAAACCATCCATGAACAGGGGAGTGTCAATGCCCTCTGAAGGTGCTAACCACACAGAGAGAGTAAACCATTTGTTTAGATAAAAAGTTTAGCTTTTAAAGAGCTAAAGTTAAGTGATATTAATACAACTCTAAATCCATATGAAGCTAGAGGCAAAAAGTAAGTTCAGATACCTGAAGTTGTTTGATACACCCATCAGCTGATTAGCCTCTTGCTCCCCATTTTCCGTTTTTCCAAGAGTAAGCCTCAAATTAAGGAGCTTGGGCAGCACCCAGACATTGTCCTGGGCCTTCATAGAGATGTAAATTCAGAAACACCATATAGGAATTCTCAGGAAGAAAAACTGTCGCTGGTGGGACAACCCTACCTTTCCCTAGAAGAGTATCAGTGAGTTGTCTTCTTCAGTGAGCCCACAGCTCAGAAGGTGACACGACTCTAAGAGTAAACAAGCTGCACCCCGCTCTGCTCCACTCCCCACCCACCCATCCATCGCACCCAGCGATGTGCATCTGTTAGTGGCATTTGGGTCAGGAGTACTGGGCTCGAGCCACCTCCCTGGCTGCACCGCTATTCAGTGCCTGAAGTGACACACAATCTCCCGTTTGACAACTGGTCTGCATATCTGTGGTGATGTGACCAGCTAACTGCAGTTCAAGCATTCCTCTTCTGTGTATAGTTTATTAGGGCTTTCAGCATTTTTTCTTATTAATATAAGAATATGTGAGGAGGAAGAACATGGTAGCAATTAAGTGCAGCCATGAATTTTATGAACAGTTTGCTAGAAACCACATTAATGACTTCATCAAGGCTAAGTGCACACATCAGCCCAATGATATTTACTTTTTAAAATAAATTTAGTGCTCAGGAAAGGTGCCCAGCTGACAGCCCTGAGGACTGAAGCCCTCTGCTAGCCACAGAACAGATATAGTGAAAGCAGTGTGGGATGTACCTCACAGCATTGCCATGCACATGTGGGCTTCAAGACTGTTTCGGAAGGGTCACCTCTAGACTGGCAGATTAATTCAATATTACATCCTTTGCTGCTTATCTCTATTTGGAAAAGGTTCCCGTTTACGCCAGCAGTAATACTGTCTTTAATGCTGCAGTAACTAGAGCCTGGATTCTCTTCCAAACTGCAGCTGAAAAAATCAAATTACAGCTTTCCAAGAGTCAGCAGTATTTTGGTGTATCTCTTTGCTTAGTAGGAACTAGAGGTTCTGAGCCACGTATGAAGCTAGTAAATGTTGCCTATGTGCTAATTTTTTCTGACACATACCTCCATGCATTTTTCCAAGCTGTCCCTGGAGTTTAGAAGAAGTTTCCTGTAAATATGTGTAAACCTACCATATTTCACAGAACCATAGAACAGTTTGGGTTGGCAGGGACCTTTCCAGATCATCGAGTTCCAACCCCCATGCCATGGGCAGGGACACCTTCCAATAGACCAGGTTGCTCAAAGCCCCGTCCAACCTGGCCTTGAACACTGCCAAGGAGGGAGCAGCCACAGCTTCTCTGGGCAACCTGGGCCAGGGCCTCACTACCCTCATGGTGAAGAATTTCTTTCTGAAATCTAATCTAAATCTCCCCCCTTTCTGTTTGAAGCCATTACCCCTAGTCCTATCACTCCATGCCCTTGTAAAAATTCCCTCTCCAGCTTTCCTGTAGGCCCCTTCAGGTACCAGAAGACATCTCCATTGCCATACTGTCTAAAGATGAGCAACTTGAAAAAAAATCTTTTCCCAGTCTCTGTCATACTGACCAGAAAAGGCTCAGTGGTTTTTACTCTGAAGCTGTCTCTTGGCTTATTCTTATGCAGCTGGTGGCTCATGGTCATCTTTATCCCACTGGATGATTTGTTCCAGACCCAGACACCTCCCACAGTCTTGCTGCATCTAAGAGGTGGACAGTCTCAGACTACTCTGATGAATGGTTGTCTTCTGAATGCAGAAAATTTCGATTTTTTAGACTGTTGGTCTTTTAATGGAAGAAGCCACTTTTAATGGAGTTTGTGCAGAGAGTATAGTGAGGTCCAGGTCTCCCACAACAACGACAACAAATATTTCAGACAACCCCAACCCTCAAATTCATATCCAATTCAGGATTCAAACACCCATAAATGTTGTTCCTGGTTATGAAATTCAGCTCAGATTCTCATTACGAATGATTTCTACAGTCAGTGTCATAACTGGACCCAGGCCATTCCTTGCTAGGAACTGAATCACTGCACAGAGAAAACTGGAAAATTCTCAAGTGAGAAGAAAAATACTGCAAAAAAATGTTAATAGACAACCCTTTCAGCAAAAGGCTGTTACCTGAGTACTCCATTCATAGAACTTATGGCTGCTTCATCCTATTTTTTCACACTTTTATTCCAACGCTAGTGAAATTTATCACATGCTGGTTTTGTGTAGGTACTATTTCATGAGAAAATGTTTGAGATAAAAGGCAAAAATAAGTTTCCCTGCTTCCTGCTCCTCATAGTGTAAGAACTAAAACAATAAAGAAAATGGAAAGGAAGCTCTTTCAAACACATGAGAGGAAAGAACTTTTTAACACACTGGATAGTGAGCCTGTGAAATTCACTACTTTTAGATAAGTTTACCAAACATACCTGAGGACCTAAACCAACTAATTTGAAAGCAACATTATGTATGAGCAGAGCAGGCTTTCATTTCTGGAACAAAGGCCATCATTTAGTTTCTTCATAAACATCTATGGGTTTTTATGAAGTTAAACAAAATGAGGAAATCATTAATCCGATAAATCCAAATAATTGTGTTCTATTCAACAGAACTGCAAAATCACAAATCTGCTGAGTCTGGAAGGCCCCTCTGGAGATCACCTAATCCAAGCCCCTGCTCAGAGCAGGGCCACTACAGTGAGTTGCCCAGGACTGTGTCCAGTTGGGTTTAGAGCATGTCCACAACCTCCCTGCATAACCTGTTCCAGTGCCCGATCTCTCACTCAGAGAAAAAACTTTTTCTTATATTTAGTGGAATTTGCTGCATTTCAGTTTGTGCCCACTGCCTTTTCTTCTTTTCCTGGGCTTGACCAACATGAGTCTGGCTCTGTCTTCTTTCCCTCTGCCCCCTACAACCAAACATTTATACACAGCAGTAAGATACCCCTGGGCCTTCTCTTCCTCTGGCTGAACAGCCCCAGGTCTCTCATCCTCTCCTGTGGCAGACGCTGCAGCATGTCCATGCCCAGCACTGGGACAGAGCATTCCTCACCAGGTCAAAGGGGAAGGGTCACCTCCCTCTGCCTGCTGGCAATGTTTTTCCTAATGCAGCTCAGGTTGCGGTTGAATACAAAGACACATTTCTGACTCCAACTTGGTGTCCACCAGGACCCTGGATCTGCACAGCTGCTTCCCGCCCAGGTGACCCCCAGCCTGTACTGGTACATGAGGTTGTTCCTCTCCCAGGCCAGGACCTGGCATTTCCCTTTGCTGCATTTATCTGAGGTCACTGTTGTCCCATTTCTCCATCTTGTTGAGGTCCTGCTGAACAGCAGCACATCCTTCTCGTCTACCAGCCACTTGTCCTGGTTTTGTAGCATCTGCAGACTTGCTGATGGTCCATTCTGTTCCATCAATCAGGTCACTAACCAAGATGATAAGCACTGCTGGCCCCAGTATAAACCCCTGGTGTAAACTGCTAGTGTCTGGCCTCCAGATGTATTTATGCCACTGATCACAACCCTTTCAGTGTGACATATTACATATACAGTAGTATTTTCTCACCTAGATTCTATATCACATCATCCTGCAAGCAGTTTGATATATATACATATGTGTATATATATATATG
>Ga0065711_1052154_pt1 | contig 10078 bp, 5 predicted proteins | sample Hoacrofraction12_FD_59098 | JGI IMG/M metagenome (GOLD analysis project Ga0065711, IMG submission 59098) | Hoatzin crop microbial communities from Cojedes, Venezuela - Epithelial fraction 12 v2 (version 2) | ecosystem: Host-associated > Birds > Digestive system > Esophagus > Crop | place...
GAGAGCGTTCCCGCCGCGCCGCTCCCCCCCCACCGGAACCCAGCGTGACGTCACATGGTATGGAATACCGGGCTCTGTTTGGCCAGGTGAGGTCAGCCCCCACCCCCCGGCTGTGCCCCTTCCTGGATTCCGGTGAAAATTAACCCTGTTCTGGCCAAACCCAGGACAAGTTAGAACTTCATGTTTGTATTATTGTCTTTAATACTGCTCGTCATCTCATAATGCCCACTTCTAATACAGACTGATTTAGAGTCTGGAGATTATAATCCGTATTTATCTTTCATCAATAAAGTCACATCACTAATGACGACTGCACCCCAGAATATGGTATGGTATTTCAGTGGCACACATTGGTAGAACAGCTTGATGGAATATATAGAGAGATTTTCTGGAAACAGCTACTGTCTGTCATTCTATGTGGAGAATTGGAGAGATTTTTCTCCCATTTTAAATGACATGCATAAAAAGTGTGGCAGCGCAGCTTGAAAAACCTGGGTCATGCCCTTTCTCTGTATTTATTTCCTCACAGTTCTTTTAGCCATTAATAAAGACAGCACTGAGAGAATTCCTGCTGAGTAGGCAGCTGTAGGCAGATCCCAAAGCTGTGAACTGAGCTGGACATTTAACATGGGTCTTAAAAGTTCTGGGTATATTTTGGCTGTACCATTGGATACAGAAATTGCAAAGACAGCATTTCATAGTGGAATGAAAAAAGCCATCAAGCAGTTAAGGAACTGAGGAGGCTCCTGCCACAGTGGATATCTGTTTCAAAGCACATTCATCACTATCACAAATGGGAATAAGCCAGTTTGAGTACTTCTTTCCTGCCTGTGACTAGTGGCATTGTACATTTTTTTCATGACTCAAAAAATTGATGTGCTCTTTAAAGCAGGACACTGTACACCTCTGAGTGATAATGTATATGTGATGGATAACCCTGTTAATTGGTAGAATAGCTCAGCTGAGGAGTCAGTAGAGTCAAACTTCACATTAACCTCGGTCTGGCTCAGGAATTTCAAACACCTATCAAACCAGCAGAAGCCAGAGGTTGCCTGTTGTAGAGCATGTTGAGATTGTATCAATGATTTGAACCTTATTACACCTTAACCTGTCCTTGTCTCATCATTTGTCAAATGTGTTGCTTCTTAACATGAGTTCCTGTCACGTTACCTAGCTTGAGTTTTCAGACAAAGACTAATAGTGAAAGTATCAATATGGATGACAAGGAGCCATTTAATGATGAATATTCCATATCAAGCATGACATACGGTTCATCTTACCGAAATATTTCTAAAAGTGTTAAAAATGACATATCCATAACTCATATTAGAGGGTGCTAATTCAGAACAAAACTATCTCCATCTGAACCATTGTTTTAAATAATATGAATTAAAATGTCTCAGGAAAGTTGTACAACCTACCCTCAAAAATGAAAGCTTTGTTTTATATAATTAGGCATAGCAGCAATCCAGAGGCTACACAGATTAAAATAAAACCCAAATATCTCTTATATTTCACATCTGTTTGTAAAAGTTATTAAAAAAAATAGTTTGGATTTATGTGACATTTTTTCTACGTATTTCAAAATGTCATTCTTGATGTAAGTAAACACAACAAATATACAGAGAATAATCTTCAAGATGTGAGAGACTTGTCCAAATAATTCAATAAATAATTTAGAAGCAGAGTTGAAAAATTCTGTCATACTAGTAATAATTTGATAATTGGGTCAAGTGTGAATTGGTTCCTCGCTGTAAAGGGACAAGAAAAGTTTAATACAAGTGCAGAAAGATTAATTCTCGCTGCTGTACATGTTTAATATATTTTAAATTATTAAAGCCTTTTTGTGGTAAATATTTTTTACATTATAGTTGACAAGGAATTGTGCAGAATTTGAAAATACAGGTAACAGATTTCACAGTCTGTTATTACAAAATATTTGAAATACTAATGATCAAGCTAATTCTAAAAGGTGACAGACAAATACTGAAATGTGAAAGGTTAATTTAAAAATAAAGGGTTGAAATTTTCGTTTTCATTAAACAGTTATTCTAGACACTTCAAACACCATTACAAGTGTGCACTGGACTTTCTATTATGCTGTTTCTGATTCTTTATGTGTATGTAAGTGCTTGTCATCTTCTTATCAACTGAATAAGCTATGTTCCCACTCACATTTTGTCCCTGTCTACATCAGGATGAAATGTCCCCTTTTTCTAAAATATTATTCTGCTCATATGATATTCTGATTTTGAATTTTTAAACTATGGTGTGGAACTTGACTTATCCTTTCTACTGTTGTACTGATGAGCAGTAAAACCTAATTACTATCTTGTTTTAATATAAAGATAAAGAGAACATCCCTGGTATATTTTTAAAAACTATTAGTAGGCCATCTTGACGGGATTCTGCAAAGCAGAGTCTCAGTTCCTAGTGACAAAATTCTTTGTTCATGGGTTGATTTTTTTTTTTTTAATTATGATCAAAAACACTGAAATAAATAAATCTAACTTTCTATAGAGAAAGATATTTTGAAGACAGATTCATAATCTAGTTGACAATCTAAATGAAGGTAGCTAATGAGTAGGACAAGCCTGACTTTTCTCATAGAATAAGATTTGACTATGTTAACCTAAATGGACCAGAATTAAATTCTGTTTAATTTCAGGTGGAAAAATACACTCTTGTAGTCAACACTAAATAGAGTAAGTAATGTAATGATAAAAACCTGTTCTTCCCCAAAATGCACCAACTTCATTGTAGCTGCTGAAAACAGCTTCATCTCATTCTTGGCAGATCTTTTTCTCTTAAAAGAATGTAAATAAAACCATGTAGATAACAATATATACATGGAAAAAAAATCTCCACTCACATGCACTACGGAGAAGATGTGACTTTTCTTCTCCAGTGTACTTTTAAAAAAAAAAATAGGATAGAGGGCTGTTGATAGGGGATAATGGATAAAAAGACGAATGACCAAAAATCAGTGGCAAAATGAAGGAACGATAGCAAATGGTTAAAAAAAAGAAAAAAAAAAAACAAACAAGCACCCCAAAAACATATGGAAGAAGAAAATTGCAATGAAGAAAGGGAAGTGCTAAATCAGAAAGGAAGAATGTATTGTAGAGAAAAGTGAAAACAGAAATAAAGTAATTCCTAATATAAAAAATGAAACAAATTTTGGAGTATTAAATTTAATAGCTGCTGTATTTGAACATTGGCACAATAAATCACTGAAGTAAATATTAAGGAAAAAATATCTGAAAAGAGGCTTTCTTCTGAAAATCCTTTGATATTCTCTGATTAGAAGTTTTGAATTTCAATCATCATAATGTTCTCACAAGTATGTGTATTTTAGACAAAACACTGGGTGGCCTTCGCGAGTTACCAGCAAGTATAATCTTTTAGTTCAATTGTGTTTTAGGCCAAAGGATCTTTCATTTTCAGATGTATGAATTTTCAACAAACAAATTAAAAAAAAATCAACAAAACCTTGTATTTTTTAACTAGAGTATGTTCTGTTACAGAACACATTAAAAACAAATTAGACTTTATGTTTAAAAAATAAAGAATTCTAATGTTATACTCAAGTGTAGACATAAATCACACATCAGGAAAAGGATGTTATTTTTAAAGTAAGTATTACAGATATATTCCAGGGATTGGCACTAGGCACAGTGCAATCCTGTCAAACGACTTGGACTGAAAAAACAAACCACCCTTGTAAAATCAGTTCGTATTTAAAACTATTCTTGAGCTAATAATAAAATGCAGGTGAAACTACACTGCTAAATGTCAAACTAGCTGGTGTGGAATTACATAGCTACTTTTAGAACAGCTCAACATCCATGACCTGCAAATTCACAGCCTTACTAAGTGAAAAACATTACACAGCCTTTTAGTGAAAAGTTTTAATATTCACAAATATAACATTTTTTACTTGATTTCTTAACCTCATTGTTAGCTGTTGAAACTAGCAGACAGAAAAGCTGCAGTTCTGGATGATCAACACAATGAATTATAGAAGTACTGACCTTGCTGTTGTGACTCCTGATGTTCAAATGGTCTCATATTTTGCTTAAACCAAAAGTTATTCCCCTGAGACTGAGTTTCCTAATGGATAGCCTTCCATCTATATATCAGGAAGGCCTATCAATTTTCGGAGCCGCTTTGAAAGGTGTACTTTGAAGACCTCAGGGTCCTGCAGTCTACTTTCGTTCAAGAGCCAGGAGCAAGCTGAGCTGAAGAGCTGTGCATTTCAGCACCTTGTCGCACACTCAGAAAGAGGACATGAATGCTTTGACACAGAAAATCTACTCTAAACCATAGCGATGAGCAAGCTACCTGGAGAATGATCACCCTCAAACCTTCTTCTTCATTAATATCTTTTTCCAGAGGAAAAAAGGCCTCAACCTGTAGATCAGAGCAAACAGCACTTGGCACTTAAGCTGTCAGTGGCGGTAGAGCAAGCCTTGAGCTGAAGTGAAGTCAGTTTCAGAAGATTTATCAGAGACAGACTAGTTTCTGATAACTAAGAGATATGCATGTGAAAGAAGATGGAATTATTCAACACTGTAGGAGAAAGAAGGTTCTCATGGGATTTTTAAGGAAGTGATACTGCTTGATAACCAGTGCAGAGACATACACCATTATTTAAATGATCCTGACCTGGAAACATGTAACATCTGATCTGTGAGTTTTGCTCTAGACATGTAAATCCCTAATTTTAGGGGCATAAAGCTCTTTGAGGTCTCGGATATGAAATTGCAATAGCAAATGTAATTAAATTTTATACTTTAGTAAAACTTAAAAGAAATGTTTCTGTGTACAGATTTTTCAGCACAATGCAATTTTGCCCAACTTTGCCTGCTTCATTGTGACTTAAAACAAATACGAGAAGGCATTTATTTAAATGATCTGTGCTACAAATAGACAATCTTTGTTTTGTGTATATTTTGATAGGTACATTAGAAGGGTGGACACATCTTCAATTTTTATAAAAGTAGAAGTTAGAAAATATTCAATAGACGACCAAAGAGAAGATAATAGCAAGTGTAATAACAAAAAAACGCAAATTCAAATAATAAATAAAAATTTTCTTTGTTCATTGAAACAAACACTTTGCTAAAAATGCCAAAAGAAAAGTTCAATTTAGGATTAGCAGGAAAAGAGAACATAACAGATCAGGACAATAATAAGGTTGAAGTCTACTGAGTTCTATAAGGTTTCAAGTAATGTAAAATTCTGAGTGCTAACAAAGAATTCCCCCAGATGACTGAGAATCAAGTTAAGGAATTAGTAAAGAATACAATGAAATAAAGGCTCATTTTAAGGATTAATTTAATTCCTCACACAAAATTTTCTATGAACTGAAGCTCATGTTACATACTCTTTATCTAAAATGTACACAAATAATTACTGCAGGTCATGTTGCAATATATATTTACCACACTGGAGTCAGAGACATTATATTAGGGAAAAAATAAGGTCTTGAGAGTATATCCAGTTTACCAGCTGTTTTGGTTTTGGCTGCAGACGGCAACGAAAGCGCCACGTGGCTGCCCCTCCCCCTGCCAGGGAGTGGAGGAGAATGGAAAGAAACAGGCAGAAACTGGTGAGTCAGGATAAGGGTGGTTTAACAGACAGCAAACAAAGGGAACAGGAACAACAACGATACAGCTAAGGCGAAAACACAACAACGAACCGCACGACCCAGAGAGCCGCTCTCCCGGACAGGACCGGCGCCTGTGCTCCCGAGCCGCGAGAGAGTTCCTGCCGCGCCGCCCCCCCCACCGGAACCCAGCACGACGGCACATGGTATGGAATACCTGGCTCTGTTTGGCCAGGTTGGGGTTGGGTCAGCCCACCTGGCTGTGCCCCTTCCTGGAGTCCGGTGAAAATTAACCCTGTCCTGGCCAAACACAGGACACCAGCGCTAAGGTAAGTTCCTGGTTTAGAGTATTTGTATTAAGCTAAAATATATTCCATCACTCATAAAACAATCTTGAGTACATACCAAATTTATCAGTGGTAGGGCAAGTTCTAGCATTACAGTATTTATATTAAACCTAAAATGTACCTCATCACTCAGACTAGAGATATTCTCAAGGCAGAACCCATCCCTCACAGAGCTTCATGAGCTTCAGTGGGTTTGCTGACCATGAATGAATTTGGTCCAATGCTCTTACTAATGAGAATTTTAATAATTAATTGTCTTTTCAGAGGTAGAGCTACGAAGGTGACCTGTTCTTCTCTCAGACTGATGTTGAATGATGTCACTTCGTCAGGCAGAAGCAACTATTGTGTTCATCCAATATCAGATCAAATTCTTGGATTAAAATAACTCAAATTAATAGCTCTAATCCAGTAACTCCAGTTTAAAAAATCTCACAGATTGTTTTCCAGCACCTCATTGTGAACTCCATCTTAAGACAGAAAAATGAAATCTGATTTTTTTTTTAATTACAAATGAATGCAAGTATTTATTTTATTGGTATGCTTGTCAAAAATAACAGTAACAATGAAAAGGTAACAACAATGTTCACTTGGCTGAGCTATTATCTTAGCAAAGAGCAAGGCAAGCAAACTAATGAATGAATTACCTCTTTAACTGGATTTTCTCATCTTAAGCAGTACAACGGTTTTAGTTTAGAAACACTTAGAAGTCACCTTCTTGATATGCTTTACATAGCTGAACTAACCTTAACATGGCAGCACCTTTTTTGGGGGTAGATAATGTTATTCTAGGAAAAAATGTCTCCCATAACAGCAACCACCCTTTACTTGCTGAAGATCAGCTCTCATCAGCCTTTCTCCCTTCCTTCCTCTTCTTTCCCTTAGTCTCCCTCTCCAGCTGAATTCCCAGGTCCACTCACCCAAAAATAGCTTTTCTGGTCCCATTCAGCCCAGCCCTGACTCCCATCTTTCCTTCTCCCTTTCACTACTGTTACCTTCTCAGGAGACCTATACCACGCAATTCACACTTGTGAGGTATTTATTCGGCAAGGATAGCTGAAGCTACAGAAATAAAAATAGAGAGGCTGTTGCTTGTCTGGGAGATAAAGTAAAAGTCGAAAAGCTGAGAATGATCCAGCTTCATGTCAGGAAGCTGAAAGAGGTAGCATACATTTGGATCTAAATGCTCAGTGCTGCCGAAGATTTATCACTTCAAGTCCACTGTGAATGTTTGCAATATTTTACCCGACTTCCCAGAGAAATAAGAAACATTATTATTATGGATTAACCTGGTTGCAATTTTTGAATCTACTTTTCAATTTTATCCAAACTTCGCAAGGGCTAAAAGGTCTGAAATGTTACTTATTGCTTGTAAGAACTGTCAAAGAGAATGGCCAGACGAATAAACTCAGCTCACTACTTGAAGTGGCTATTGTTTGCATGTTAGCACACTATTAGATATTGGAGAATCGAACCGTAGGACAGGAATAACATATTCTGGTACTGGGAAAAACTTCAGGTTTATGGTTTGTTGAAGGTCTGTCTTCATTAATTCTAGTTTTCATGTAAAAATATTATTTTCTTTTGGATATACAGATAGTAACTTTGTAAGAAACAAATGTCTATAATACAGAAGAGATATACCAACATATATTACAGAGAAGTTACACCAACAAAGGCATGTAAGAGCTCGTTCTAGAGCAGGAATTTGGAAGAACCATAACTATTACTCTCAGAGGTGTCAGGTTGCTTCTCCTTCCTCAAAGCGAACCAGAACTGTAAATTAAATGGAGGCAAGACCATTTACTAAGAAAGACTGCACTACAAATCTAAATCACTTACCAATATATTCTTTTTCCAACACCTTATATTATTATTAGGGAGCAATACAGTCTGCAGTATAAACAAGACCATATACATGACAGGTAATGTGACACAACACAACTTTCACAGAATCACAGAATCACAGAATGGTAGGGATTGGAAGGGACCTCTGTGGGTCATCTAGTCCAACCCCCTGCTGAAGCACGGTAGCCTGTGGGAGTTGGCTGGGCTGCAGGCAGCCTTGACAATCTTGATGAATTTCAGCTATATCCTTGAGCAAAAAATATTGTGCAGTTGTGGCTGAAGAACAGGAGGAAAGGAACAAAGAAACAGGATGCGAGACCCCAACTCCTAGCCAAGCGTGAAGGTCGGATGAACGATGCAAGATAATCAGTCAGAAGAACAAAGGAACCGCGTGCCAAGAGACCCTCACCAATGAGATTCTGGGGGTGGGGGACAAGGGAATGTAAAAATGTTACGGATACCCAATAAGTGCTTCTGCTTCTGCTTCTGCTTCTGTCTGCTTTCTTTTGCTTTGCATGCTTGCATTTTGACTGCTGTAACTTATTGTGGCGTGCTGCCACAAATGGTGACCCCGACGTGATGAAATCTCGCTGAGCCACCAACCGCGGATGGTGAGCGGTGACGGCAGAGCCCAACGCAGATATTGGATGGGCCAGGAGAGTCCGTAGCTGGCCAGCAATTTCGACATCTGAAGAGGTGAGCCGTTGGGAACATGGGCACGCAAATTTCTGTATAAGGAAGGTCTATCCTGAATATACTAATGCGTATACTCAAAAAGCGTGGCATTAAGTATGAAGAATGAGCTGTGCGCACACTTTTGCTATGCCTTAAGCGTAATGAGATGCCTGCTACTGCTAAAACTGCCTTTGATATAGAAACATGGGAGAAAGCAGAAAAGTAACTGAGGCTGCTTCTAAAGGGGATCAGGTTGCAACCCAGTCTCTGACGATGTGCGATTGGTTAAAGACTCACTAGCTCAGCGGTGGGCAGATAAAAAGCAAAAGCTGCTGCTGCGAGTGCTACTGACCCCGGGCCTTCTCCTCAACCAGTGTCACCTTCTACCTTCCCCGTGCCCACGGCACCACAACTCCCCCCTACTGAAGGGGCTCAACAGACTGTGGGAGAATCGGTCTATGCTGCATCAAAACCTCTCCCTGAGTCTCGTCATTCCCCATCTCCTGAGCTTCTGTTGATTGACTTCTCTGATCCAGGGGGGTAGTGGGAAGGGACGAACACCTTGTGTTAATAGGGCCGGAGTGCCTGGGTTTTCTGTTGTTACTGAGTTGTTTAGTGTCTCCCCAGCCTGTGTAACTATCGCTGGTCCTGATCCAGCTAAGTTCTGGAAACACCTATGCCAACAGGCTTGGGACGATGGCGATGTAGAAGCAGCTAAGGCAATGAGGGTGGAAATAGCCGCTTATCCGGTTTATCAGTCCAATGGTGCAGCAGTAGAATGGGAAACTTTTCAGTGGGGAGTCATCAAGGAACTGTGTTCAACATGCATGCAACATGGCTTAGGATGCCCTTATGCTCCATCACTATTATGCTCAATTTTTACTACTGAGATCACACCACATGATTGCAAGGGTATCGCATGAACCATCTTAACCAGGGGCCGGAGCCGTGAGCAGGGGCTGGGTCCAACAGAACCTGAGCAGGAATTGGGTCTATCCCCCCCCCCGGCTTGCTGAAGGATGGGACAGTCAGCTAAAAAGGAGCAAAAGCTCCATCAAAAGATTTTACAAAGAATTTTGAAAGAAGAAACTCTTGCACCTTAAAATTCCTGAGGAAATCATTACTTGGAAATCAGTGCATACTGCTTTAAATGCTCTAATACCCGCAGAAACTATCTTACAAGCGGCTGCTGTTCCTCCACCGCTATCTCCAAAGCAGGGACAGAGACGCAGTCTTTTGAAATATTTAACCCTACATACAATAAAATTTCCTCACCCAATGCGAGAAATGAGGGAGGTAAATCAGCCAGAACCTGACGATCCTTTTAATCCAGAGAAACGGGAAGAGGGGTGCAAAACCCGGCACCCCGAAAGTGTACAACAGGGTCCCTCTGCAGCAACCGGCAGACCTGAGCCGGGATCAGAGTAGGGTGAACTCCAGCGTAAAGCCACACAGTCCCTCCGACACAGCATGACCGCAGCGCCGGGCCAGGTCTGGCCTCAGCCCCAGCGGTCACCGCACTGGGCGGGTCAGCGAACCGGGCACTGCTGGGGCCTGGGGCCCCCCCCGGGCCGCGCCTGCCGTGCGCCCCGGCCCGACT
>Ga0065711_1052128_pt1 | contig 10077 bp, 4 predicted proteins | sample Hoacrofraction12_FD_59098 | JGI IMG/M metagenome (GOLD analysis project Ga0065711, IMG submission 59098) | Hoatzin crop microbial communities from Cojedes, Venezuela - Epithelial fraction 12 v2 (version 2) | ecosystem: Host-associated > Birds > Digestive system > Esophagus > Crop | place...
CAAGGTCCTGTGCAGCCTGCTGTAGGTGACCCTGCTTCGGCAGGAGGGTTGGACTAGATGACCCACAGAGGTCCCTTCCAACCCCTACTATTCTGTGATTCTGTGATTCTGTGATTCTGTGATTCTGTGAAAGCCGACGGTTAGCCGTGATGGCATCCACCGCCCGCGCACGCAGCTCAGGCAGACCTGTGCCATCCCCGAGCCAGGCGACGGGGACGAGGCAGCCACCTCCCAAGGCAACATACATCTTAGAGCTTTGTCCCCCTGAGCACCCGCTACAACAAACCCTCTGCTTCAGTGCTGGCCGCTCCTGCCGATGGGTCACTGCAACAGCTTCCACCCACGTTACACGCAAATACCACTTGCTAATTAATAAGGACATTGTCTGAAGCTGCGTTTTGCCACGGTTTCGGGCCAAATGAGAATGCATTGCCTCATGTACTCCTGCAGTTTTAAGCACTGAAGCATTACTCTCTGTGGCCTGTCCTGAAGAGCTCCCATGCAATGCGAAACAACTGTTGCACCGTGCCCTTACAGAGATGAACTGTTCCCAGTATATACAACGTTTGAATGCCTGAGACAAATAGGGATACAAGACATTATAGAAATAGAGGTTATTAATAACAATAGGATGATATGTAGAATTCGGTGACTCATTGTCAGGATGTACCTCACAATACCAGTCAAGTTGTAAAATTTAAACACAATTACATGCTAGCTGAATATATTTGCCTTTTGTATATTAAACTCTCCCTTTCATGTTTGTGTAATAAATCTTTCAATTGCATTCACACTTGGATGATTGCTTTTGGTTATTTTATAGCACATGCCTTGTGTAGGGGGGAGGGAGTAAAATTAAGCTTTTATTACAAAACTGTAAAACAAAATTAAATGTGAATGTTTGCCTGCTGTAAAAGTTGATGAACTTACTTCATGGTAACTCACAGGTGGCACGTTTTATCACTGGCACGTAACCGCTGATTATGTTGTTGTTGTTGTTATTTTGGGGTGCATTTTAGTACCAAAACACAGAACAAAATATGGTTCCACAGTTTTATTTTGCTGGAGGTACATGTGCTGTGGTGAGGCAGCCAGCCACGAGTGTCCCCTGGGACTTGCCCACAGAATTTGTTACAGGAGATACCGCAGGTGAAACTCTCCTGTGGGCAGAAGGCCAGCACAGAGCATGTCAACCTCTTACCAGCTTTACAGAACATAAGTGGGTCTTACACAACTCAGCTGTGGTGGTGGCTCTCAGGAGGGGTGAATTCCCACCTTGTACTTCTATTCCCAAATTTCGCAAGTTTTGAGATACAATTCCAGACACAGCTGACTCAGCTGCCAAAAGGCCACAGAAACAGTGAATGAGAAAAGAAACATTTGGGGTTTTTCGCTCTTGCAATACAGGAGTGAAGAACCTGCTGTCTGCTGAGGGTCAAACAGATCTTTCAAAGCCATTTGGCAAGCTACATATTAAAACACCCCAAAATATACATCACTTGGGGAAAAAAACCCCAAACTTTAAAGCAACTCCCTCCCACCTCCCCCAGAGAAAAGCTGTCACAGTAAACTGCAGAATAAAGAATGTATCAGAAGTAAAACATTACAGTTGAAAACACAGAAGTCTTGCACAAACAAGAAAACTGAAGAAAGGCATACACAATGATAATAAGGTTAGGGAAAAAGAGAGTCTTAAAGAACATCTGAATAAAGGCATAAAATGCCGATGTAAACTTTTCCGAACATATCAGGAACAAGGAATGTGAGAGGCAATCTATTGAACCAGACAAAGATCAAGAAATACAGAAAACCATGAAACTGGGACACTAGAAGCAAAGGTCCATCCGACTGAGGGTCCTGTCTCTGACAGTGATCAGCACCTGGTAACGTGAAAAACAAGTCAACAGAAGGACCTGTAGGTTTCTTCTCACCTTCTGGCAACCTGCTATTTAGAGACTCTCTAAAACAAAGCTTGGGGAGGTGCAGATGCAGTTTTGTATACCTTTGTCATATATCCTAGTCACCTTTTTTTTCAAAATGAAAGCACCAAGGATGAGCAAAAGCACAAAAAGTGTGAGGATAAAGTAACTGGGATTATTCAAGTAAGAAAATAAAAAAGAAATGGCCTGTGGGCTACTGGCAAAGATGTCTGTGTGGTCTCCAGCAGGATGGAGGTGAACAAGTGATGATTAGTCACTCTTTCTTAGAACGGAAGTATGGAGCATTAAAAAGAAATAGCATATACATAGTTCAGATGCAAGGAAAGGCAGTATTTTTTCAAGCCACGCATGCATTGGGGAACTCACTGCTGCAGGATGTGCAGAGATACCACATATAAAAGTGTTCCAAAAAGACAAACTCATAAAAGAAAAGCCTGTCAATCACTACTGGTTATCAAAGGCTCCATTTCTTCAGAAAGTCCCGAAAGCCATACACAGCTGAAAGCAAGGAATTTGTGTCCAGAGAGGTATGTCTTTACACACCCTGGGTTTACATTGTTTCTCTAAGCAACTACTACTGATGCTGGGCTAGAGGGATCCTTGGCCTTTCCCAGCACCCCCATATTTATGTGGGAGAGTAAGACTGTCCTATTAAAACACACATAAATGAACTATCACAGACCTGTAGCATTATGAAATGAGCTTGTGGATTATAGCTAGGTCTCAGGCTCTGTTGTCCACACTCCAACTTTCCCGCATATATAAATATTAAACTACCAAAACAATGCACTTGAATTTGTAAGATGTAGGCTCATTGCCATTCAGAAATGTACCTTTTGTTAGTATGATACTGTATTATCTGACAAAAGTCATTTATTTGCTCATCAGTCCATCATGATTTATGCAAGCCCAGTAAAAGCTATCGTGCCATTGTTTCAAACAAGCCCTAATCTCAGTATGCAGCTCTTGGTTTTATACAGATGCTAATTATTGCAACAGCAGGGCAAATCGGCAAAACATAACCAAAGAAATACATTTTGCTGGCTATATGAAAGAAAAAACCCCACACCCTGTGTTGGTTGGTTCTCCAGCATCACAGTTGCACAATGTTAATACTGTACTCATGATCCTAACAGAAAATAATCCCTTGAAAATTAATTGCCACTAGACATAAATAAGCACTTTGTTAATTAAGCCAGTAAGCCAATTAGGCCCAAGGTGAACTTGAGGGCAATCAACTCTATAAACAGTGTGAGCTAAGTCTTAGAAGTACACTTTAATTTTTAAAAAGCCTGTTTTTGGAGACTGGATAGCTTGTGGGCTTGCTCATTACAGAACAAAGCAACTGCCCAAATTCAGCCCAGGTCAGGAGCAGCCAAGAGCCATTATCACCCAGCAGTTTATCTGTGTCTTTGGAGCAGCTGGTCTAGACCTCATTTGAGACCTTACCAACTTGTAACTAATATCTTCTCTAAGTAAACGAAATCAGAAAGCCAGCAAAAAGTAATTCAAAGCTGCCTCCCAGGAAGGAGCCTTCTTAAGCTATAAGCCAGAGCACGGTATAGAGAAAGCAATCTATAGCTGACTCCCTCTGACTCCGGGGAAGCATCAGGCAGCTGGCTATGCTCCTTCCACTAGGCTTTGACAGACCACGGGGCATTTGGAAAACCTGCAGGAGCGAACAGAAATGGCTCAAGCCTTTCTGAGGAGATGCAAACAGTTAGCAGCTCTTCCATCTCCAAAAGTCCATATTGCATGGCCTTCCTTATTCACTAGCCATGAGCAGAGACGGCACAAGCAGAAGTGCAGATACCTCAGAAACCACCATTTCTGCCTTTCCTTTGCAGCTGAGAGGAACAGAACTTTTCCTAGGTTTCCATTCCTGCTGAGAAACCTGTTTTTCTCAACACACTGCATAGAGGAAAGCTGATGCAAAGCACCTTGCTGAAACTGCTCCTCTGTGGGCATGGCTGAAGATCTTAACCCCCCCTTAAACTCCTCCTGTTGTGGTTTTGTTCTATGTCTCTTCACAGGTCTCAGCAAGCTCAAATACTTCAAGCCAAAAGCATCAAACTTTCCTTTCTTCTTAGCTGAAATGAAGGGAGTTTGTCCATACATTTAATTTGGCACAGCACTGGAGAAAACTCATTCATTTCTCTAATTGGTGCTATTTGAAAAAAGACACCATCAATACTTGCACGTTCGTTGACACCAACAAATCTGCCCTAGGTTTTGAGCATGTATCAGAACGTCTCACAAGTTACGAACTCTGCCCTACCACCTCATACTTTCTCACTTCGTTTTTCCAGCAGTATGTTTCTGAATTTGAATAACCACACCATTTCCAACAGCAATGGGCCAGTCCGTTGGCTGGGCTCAGGTCCCTTCAAATCAAACGAAGAGGATGGGCAATCGTGGTTTCACACCTGGACATTTCCAGAGGATGGGGCATAGAATTTGGGAAGAACACTGAACCCATCAGACAGTTGGTATATGCCAGAGGAACAGTGCCATGCCTTACGCTTTTTCTGGGGCTACCTGTGCCTGCGTTACTTCATCTTGCCCATCAGAAGTGTAGACTGCAAAGCAATGCATATAAGAAAGTAATACGTGTGTAGCTAAAGGGCCTTGGAATTCACAGGATGTAAACGAGCAGCCAGTTATTCTGTGAATAATGACACGCTGCTGAGTTGGAACATGTTCAGGTATGTGCCTAAGTCTCTGTAATCATTTTTATTAATTTTTAAGAATGCTGAATCATCTCATCTGAAGCCAAAAACATTAATACTTGCATTAATTAGTGTTCATAATACGGTATATCTTTTGAGTTTTACTGCAGTCATTTGAAGCTTTCCTTACAATGACTTTCTAAAAAAAGATCACCTTGACGGAGAAGGTTTAGGTTTGTTTTCAGCCTAGTGAAAAATATTTTTCTAGAATAGTGGTCTAGTTTCTGCTTTTGTTTTTCTTGTCTTTCTTTTCCGAGTGGTTTTTTTTTTGTCTCTTGCTGTCTTAGTAGAATATAGGAATAATGATGTAGGCTTGACTATGCATATAAATTGAATAATTTGCAATAATGCTCTAAAATGCCACTGGGAAGGAATTCAAAGGGCTGTTTGCAAAAACAATTGCTTTTTTAAAAAAATTAATTTCTGAAAAATAAATGCAGAAAGTGGCTAGATGGCTCAGGGGATTGAAAATGGCATAGAGGATCTTTCATCTCCCGGTCACTGCTTCAGACACTAGTTACGCTGGAGAGCAACTGGAAGCTATTACTGTGAGAAAAATATTTTGGGCCTCTGCAAATTTTAACATGATTATCTGTGCAGAGGTTATTAGCAAGGCTGGAGCTCACGGAGAAGAATAACGAAGGCTCAATTTTACTACATATTTTGGAAAACTTTTTTTTTTAAAAAAGTCATTCTACTGATGAAATATGAATCTATCTTTGTTTTGAAATAGCAATCATTTAATCACAGACCTTGTGGAGCAAAACAGCATTCGTATCCTTAGCCATAACTATAACTGGTTACCCTTTCTCAGACCTACATACTTTTTTTGCTAGCGTTATCAGTGCTGCTGACGTATTTTCATGAAAGCAATCACAAGTGTCAAGTTGGTTCTGTAACAGGAGAACGTAAAAGAAATTTAAGGTACTAAAATCAGACTAGAAGAAAAAGGAAATTATGTTTTCAGGATGGAGTCATGGGTCTATGACATGAAGAACCTCAGGCAGTTTATGATAAATGCACAATCGCTGTACACTCTTCATCTATCTGTAAAAAGACAGCAACAAATCCTTTTCCTACATCAAATTGCAATATTTGGATACATATTTCTGTCTGCCGATTTCTGGTCAGGACCAGAACTAGCATTAGCAACTTTAAAATGATCCACCTGGCCTCATGAATGATTGATCTCGATCAGGCATCGGGTCCATCGCTTCCACAGAGAGAATCAGATGCTTCAGAGAGATGCTTCACTAAAGCAGGAACACCTGAGAACGGGAGGATGCCCAGGCCGCTTTCATGGACAGGAATGACAGGCCTTCACCTACAGTTTTCCACATGCTCTGCCTGAGTTTCACAACTAAACTCTGTGCTGATTTCCAAAGCTTCCTATAAGTAGATTGAAAGTGTCTACAGGAGCATGCACCTCAACACTCGCTAAGGTGCGCAGTAAACAGCTTAAGAATGTGGGGTTTTATTTCAGGTAATATCTACAGTGTCTTAAGATATTTCAAAACAGAAGAGGAGGAATGGACTGTGGCCTAAACAACAAACATTGAAGATTTAAAGGATGTGACACCGGAGTGTTCAAAAGCTGGCAGCAGCAGCTTTCTAGTAATGCAGACATGGTGTTAACGTATCAACACAGAAAATGTTTGTGGCATTGATTTCCTTTTAAGCATGAATAAAGGTGTTCCCAGATATTCAGAGAGCTGTGAGTATCTGTCTGCTCATTTCCTGCAGAGATGACTCTGCAGAGATGCGTCTTCTGGATTTCAACAAGGCAGTGGCAGGATTGGGCACAAAGGGAGCAAGAATGTGAACACAGGAAAACACGGCAAATGGGCTGGCCTTCTAGAAAGAGCAGAGATCATTGGGTTGACCTTGAATTAAACAAGATCTAGATCTGAGCAGAGCCAACATATTCCCAAGCTTTGCTCTGCGGTTGCTGCTCTGTGGACGGTGGGTGTCAACATCCAGCACCGTCCACCCAGTGCTTCACAGACATAAAGAGGAGAGAGGACATGGGAAAACACCACTGTCATCTCTTTACGGAGAGGATATTACTGTCTGCTGCGGCTTCGGAGGAGGGGAAAGCGATTTACATCAGCTTGATAAGTGACTGGGAAAGCAAGCTCCAGAGTCACAGCTCCTGGCTGCTGAGGACAATGCTGTCGCTGGAGCTGATCTTTCTGCTATGGGAACGGCAACAAGACATGAACTGTGTTTGCACGGCCACGACTGCTCTCTGACCTCCCCCAGACAGAGTGATGCTCTTTTACAAAGGTGGTGTAGTGAACACGGAGAGAAACACAACCGCTCGGAGACAGGTGGGAGAGAAGAGCTCAGTTAACATTCCTGAATGCCCTTCACCATTAGGCAGTGAAACACGGCATGTTTAATCATGGTGAAGGATAATAGACATCAGAGAACCAGGGAGGCAGCTCAACTAACTCCAGACATGCTCTGTTAAATGCTATATGATATAAAAATGGCTTACAGCCCATGCAGCATACTTCTCTTGGATAAGGACCATCACACACTGAAATTAAAAGTAATTAGTGTCCCTTAGGGTTTAAAGAGAATTGTTTTTATAAAGCATTTCCTTCAATCTTTGTATTTAGGAAAAAAAAATTACAGGAAAGATATTTTTATACAGTGGCATTTGTTTACATTTAACACTTTAATACCACTTATTACAGCTACAGAAAAGTTACTGTTAAACTCCCTGAGTGATAACTGTTGAGACTGACTGGTAGGCCCACAATGTGTGAACGTAAAACACGCTGTAATCTGCTGGTTCGGAGCGGTTTCAGCACAGAGGCTGGGGCCCACACTGGAGACTCCCAGCTCTGCGCTCAGGCAGAGAGCGCGTGTGACCCTCGCCCTGGCAGCCCAGCACTGCTCAGACAGGGGAGGTGGCACGGTCGTGCGAGCGTGGGTCATAGCCTGCCTGGCCAGACTAGCAAGTGGGAACCACGGTGCCTGTTCTGGTAGTTGCTGATGGCTGGAAAACCGGTATAAGCAAAGCCTTCACTACAAAACGCAAGTGCCGCTGCCCGTGAGAGATGTGAGCCTTGGAGGAGGTAGGGGATGCCCAGAGGGATCTACTTGGGGCTGGGTGGTGATCCGTCACGTGAGCAAGAGCGGCCCCTTATAACCCTCGACCCACAGTGTCCATACCAGAGGCTGGCACAGATGAAGCACTTTCCATACTTGCCCTCCAGAGTTGGCGGAAGCACAGGGGCATTACAATACATTTCTCCAGGTCACCCCAAAGCACAGAAAGAAAAAGGCTAATATTAACAATACTGCCAACAATCTGAAGCATTTTTAAATCTCGTTGGCATTTCAGAGCACTACAATACGCCCACATATGCAGAGTGTCTTTTTTTTAACATTGGAGCGCTCAGGAATTTCACGTTGACTGTTAACGAACTCTTTCGCCCCCATCAAAGACTTTGATTCAGCCACCTAAACCCAGTATTTCATCCTCTGCTTTATTTGGTGATTAATCTGAAGAACTCTTTTCCCTACTAACATTTAAACTAGTAGCTTGATGCTGAGAACATAACAGCCTACATTTTGCAACTGAAAATAACGGTCACGGTGCTTTATTTATGAGCTATTGGTTTAGAAACTCATAAGAATATTCATTAAAAGCCACAGAGGTTAAACAACATTAAGAAATGAAGTACAACTTAATAAAAACAAAAGCACTGATAGATTCCCACTCATCATTAAACCTCACATCACCCCTGTAAAACCATGTCCTCAGAAAAAAATGAAGAGTTTGAAAAAGTACTGAAATTTCTTTGCCTTCTTTTTAATGCTTTATTAGTTTAGATTCTACCACAAATTGCAAGATTTATGACCAAATGCTCCAGTGCTGTATAACAGTATGATGTCCTCTAATGCTTCACTTTCGCAGAAACAATTTCTAATTGCTATGCTGTATGTACTGCCAAAGCACTACCATGAATAGAGCCAGACCCCACCTTGCAAGGCTTTCCTACAATTACAATAACATTTACTGATCTTTAAAATTGTTCAACACCCAGAATCTTCTCCAAGATTACACCTTAGGAGCTAGCCATGGGTTAACGGAGGTTAGCATTTCTAGAAGCGGCACTAGGTTTGCCAGCATGGGAAATTTTACTTAATCACAAAATATCTCAAGGGCAACAACAATGACATTTGCTTTACAGTAAATAAATGTGCTTCAGCTTCATCTGCTAGTTCAGTTTACAAGCTCGTTTGATCCCTGAGCCTGCTATTGAGCAAGGCAATATAGCTGCCAAATTTGAACAAACAGACATGCAGCCATAATGCTAGATGGGAGCTTCAGAGTTTGCATCCCCCACCGTTCCTCTCCAGGACGTGCTCAGCTGCACCCAAGCTGTTCTCCAGGTGCCGGTCACATCGCTCCTTGGCAATCACCAGTGACAGAAACTGTGCAGTCTCCCCTTGAATATCATTTAACAATGCGTAACTATCACTACTGTTTCAAAGCTTTTCATCCAACATCTAACTTTCATCTTCCTGTCTCCAATTTTAATCTATTACCCCTTGTCTTACAAACAGCGTACAGTGAGAAATAGATGCATGTGTGTTTCTTTAGAATTGTCTTTGGGCAGAAATATTAATTGCGGGGCTTTGAGACTACAATATTATTTAATCTTCTAAACACTCCTTTAGTTCCTTCACAGTGTTATGATTGAAGAGAACCCATTAGCCGACTGCACACACGCATGCACACAAGAAAGAAAGAAAGAGTTATAAGTACAATATTAGCAGCATATGGTAAACCCATTTATGTCTGTCTTTCCACGGCAGGTCAGGTACTGAATGGGACTCATTTCCCGGAGTCGTTGTTGGCAGCGTGGAGACTACATTGGTGGGTAATGGCTGGAATACTGAGTGCTCCGTGACTAATTGCATATTTGATATTCATGAGAGAAATTAATTAGCTGCTTATTCCCAATGAATAGCCTGAATTCAAATAAAGCTGTCAGATGTGAGGTATAGTAGATGTACATGTGTTAAAAATAGCTCCTAAGGTGTGTGTGTGTGTATATATATATATATATATATATCAGTCTGCTACTACAAAATTTAATTTAGCTTTGCCCTCAGCCAGGAGTTGCCTGGAGACTGGCTAATAACAAAAATACTCAGGATATTTTTTCTTTTTCTTATTTCCTTTTCTTTCTTAATAGATATATTTTACCCCTTCAGCCTTGATACAAAATAGCTATAAAAAATGCTCAGCATGGCATTCATTTATGCAAAACCTAATCTAAACAATAGACGGGGGGAAAAAAAAGAAAGGTGTGGCTTTTACCGGTATGGGAGTACAACTGCTGCTGGTTTAAGTCTCACTGATGTGATTTAGCTGTCTTAGGACA
>Ga0065711_1052155_pt1 | contig 10077 bp, 3 predicted proteins | sample Hoacrofraction12_FD_59098 | JGI IMG/M metagenome (GOLD analysis project Ga0065711, IMG submission 59098) | Hoatzin crop microbial communities from Cojedes, Venezuela - Epithelial fraction 12 v2 (version 2) | ecosystem: Host-associated > Birds > Digestive system > Esophagus > Crop | place...
GAGATATTCAAGACCCGCCTGGACAAGGTCCTGTGCAGCCTGCTGTAAGTGACCCTGCTTCAGCAGGGGGGTTGGACTAGATGACCCACAGAGGTCCCTTCCAACCCCTAACATTCTGTGATTCTGTGATTCTGTGATCTCTGAGGGATCATGTAGGATCAAATGATCTTGTCGATGGACTAGGTGAACAGCTGAGGTCCCTTCTAGTCCTGTTTCTCTGGGTTTCATTGAAGCTTGAGGTGTTCAACCAATGCTCAAAGGATCAAGGTGATTTATATAAGCTCGTTGTGTGGAAGAAAGATGAACACATTCATTAAAGGTGGTGAAATATGCCAGCTGTAAAATATGAAGTGTCACTTTTGACTTGTAAGTTTGTTAGTGAAGCAGAAAAGCTGTAATATAAAAATCAGGGTTACAGCAGTTATTTCTTCCTATTTACATTAAGCAATAGGGATTCTGTAAGTACTATCAGTATTGGCTGAGATGTTTTGTAGTAGCTGTTCTGTATAATTTGACCTGTAAATTATTACATAACTGTAATAGTCACAAGTGAATCCGATGATTGCAGGATTTTCAGTTAAGTTGTTATTGAGATGTGGACTGAATGCTTTAAATGCAAGTACTGTACCTATGTCCTTTAAAAATTGTTTTATGATTCTTATTCAAGAACTATAATGGCAAAATTTGATATTATTTGATATTAACACTATAAACAAAGTTGAAGTCATATGAAGAATGCAAAATGTTTCTGCTGTAAATATAGCCAACTGTTTCATTTCATTCTGTCATTCTAACTGCTCTTTATGTCTCCAAAAATGAACTGTGGTGGGTTAACCTTGACTGGTTACTTGCCCACTCCCCCTCCTCAGCAGGACAGTGGGAGAGAATAAGATGAAATAAGATTTCTCCTCAGTGGGAGAAAATAAGATGAAAAAAGGTTGTGGGTGGAGATAAGGGCAGGGCAATCATTCACTAATTACTGTTATGGGAAAACAGGCTTAAATTAATTTAATTTAATTTAATTTATTTCCAATTAGAAATAAACTAGCATGGTGATTAACAAAAATAAACTAAAAACACATTCCCCCACATCTCCCTTTCTTTCCAGGCTCAATTTCATTCCTTTCTTCCTGAGTTTGCTACCTCCTGCTCCACTTTCCCAAGTGCAACAGGTGGATGGGGATGGCAGATTGTGGTCAGCTCATAACACTTTATCTCTGTCACTCCTTCCTTCTCACGCTGTTCCCCTGCTCCAGCATGGGATCCGTCCCACTAGAGACAGTCCTTCAAGAACTGCTCTAGTATGGGTCCTCCCCATGAGGTACAGTCCTTCAGGAACAAACTTCTCCAGCACAGGTCCCCTGCAATGTCACAAGTCCTGCCAGGAGACTTGCTCCTCTCCATGGGCTGCAGGTCCTGCCAGGAGCCTGTTCCAATATAGTATCTCCATGAGTTGCAGTGTCCTTCAGAACATATCCACTGCTGTGGATTGCAGTCATCTATAGGCTGCAGGGTGGTCATCTGCTCCACTGTGTTCCTCCATGGGCTGCAGAAGGACAACTTGCCTCGCCACGGTCTTCACCATGGGCTGCAGGGGAATCTCTGCTCCAGTGCCTGGAGCAGCTGCTCCCCCTCCTTCTTCACTGACTTTGGTGTCAGCAGGGTTTCTTCTCTCACATTTTTTCTCACCCCTCCCTCTCACAGCGCTTTTACGCTTTCTTGAATTTGTTATCACAGAGGCACCACTAACATCGCTGATTGGCTCAGCTTTGCCCAGTGATGGGTCCGTACTGGAGCTATCTGGAACTGGCTCTGTCCAGCGCTGGTCAGGCTCCTGGTCTCTTCTCACAGAAGCCACCCCTGTAGTCCTCCTGCTACCAAACCATTGCCATGTAAACTCAGTACATAAACATATGTGAAAATTACATTTCTTTTCTCCTACTATTCTCTGTAGATTCATCAAGGAAGTATGAAAGTTTGAATACATTTATCTGTTTCCAGGCAATTTACTGTTCTATAAGTGGTTTTCATTACTGACGTTTGCATTCCTTTTATTTCTGTGGCGAAAATGGGCTGCAGAGCATTTGTCTTGTATGTTATATGATACTTTGTACAATGCCTACTTAGAGTATTTTTCATGTTCTAAAAAGACTTGAAAAATTTTAGTCCTCTTCTTATCTTCAAAAATTCATGTTGTCCTTGAGCACATTAGTGGTTACTTTAGGCTACAACATGATTGTATCGCTAGTCTGTTTTTGTAGTGATCAGAAACGATTTGTCGAACAAAAGATCATAGAGCATATTAGGCTTTAATAATTCCCATCTATTCTGACTACTGAAACAAAGGGTAAACTGTGTAGCTGTTAGGGTTGAGTGTAAGAAGGACCCCGTAGATGAATGAACTTCAAGGACCTGGTGGTAATGAATCTGAGTCTTGTTATTTTTTGCAGTGTCTGGATTTCTTTGATCCCGTTCTCGTTTCAAGAGAGAAGACTGGGGTGTGCTCGTGTTCTCTCTTTTTTTTTCCCCTCAGAATTGTATATGTTAACACTGATGACAACAATGCTAGAAGATGGAGTTCTTTTGGAGGAAGCCCAGCACCCTCTGAATTTCCTCCCACCTTGTAGCCTGCACAGGGAATAAAAACATGATGTTCTGCCCATTTTCTTCAGCACAACCAGCAGAGAAATTTCCTCCTGCTGTGGAGGAAGATCACACTAATATTTGCTAGTACAGAAGGAAGTTCTGATAACTGTTTCTGGCCATGTTGAAAAATAATTTTGGGTTACACTTTTCTTCAAAGACATTTATTTCACTTCATGGGGTCTACCTCATTGCATAGCTTATAGTCTCATATAGAAATATAGTGGGGTTTCTAGTTTTTTTAACCTTTCTCTCTTTATCAAACTTTATAAGTGACAATCACTGGAGCTGCCAGTTCTTAAGTTCAAAATCTAATTAAAAGACACAATTGCAAGAATATTGTAATGAAAAAACATATATTCATATATACTTATTGATATGAAAGATGCTTTAATCAAAATGCAGTATTTAATAACTGATGTATAATGAAAATTGTGATCTCACAATTGTCACTAGATCTTATGTGAATACCACATTCATGAGAGGTTTGCACTCTTTCATTTATTTAGTCCTACACAGCGTCCTGAGGATAATATGCACTCTTCCTACAGAGTGGAATATAGGGACAGATTATTCCATTTATTGTTTGATATCTAATTAAATTGCACAGAGGAAGCTAATACTTTGCATGTCAGTAGAGTAAGGCGTTTTAGCTGAACAGGATGTCAGCACTTCCAGGACAGAGCTAAATCTTGTATAAAGTTCCTCTCTTCAGCCCCTCTGCTTTCTCCCTGGGCGAGTACCTGAGACCACGCTGCAAGGATCCGTGCATAGTTCACTCTTGGCTCTTTCCATCCTGCCTCTGGCTGCTGGGAAAGAGCAATGCAGAAACAGATAAAGCAACAGCAAAACCAACTGACCAACCAACCAAGACCCCATTAATCTGTCTCCATACTGTTTTACACCTCATTATCTGCTTCTGTGCTATCTCTGTAGACTTTTTTACATCATGATGATGTAAATGCTAGATCAAGAATAAGCATACTAAATATTGGGAAAAGGAAAGTCCTGAGGAGGAGGAATGAAGCAATACCAGGTAGATGGGAGGGCAGAGATGAGCAGGCACTCACTGGTGATGGAGGAGGAAAAGAGAAGCTAAGCAACAGAAGTGTAAGAAAAGTTGGACATCAGAGAAGACCAAGAACCTTTATAGAGATCTATTGCACAACCTACCCAATTTGCCCATCCCCTTGTTTGCTTTTTTCACCCCTACCTTTTTTTCAGTAGTTAAAAAAAAAGAAACCCAAAACAGTTGCTTGATTTGAAAGGCTTCCCTGAATGTTAATCATTATTCTATTATTTATGAATCAGTATAACCTGTAACTTTAATCTCACTAAGGAGTGTCTAATTTCAGAAATATCTCCATTGATATCAGCAGCATTTCCCAGGAAGCAAAGTGTCATTTGAGATGAGTAATTATATTACTATCTTCTACCTTTCTTGCATTAATTCATGGGGCTCGTTTCATGAGACTGCCTGCTCTACCTCTTACAAGCTTGCTTGCACTACAAAGCTTTATTAGACTCTCCTTGTGACTCCCTATTTATAACTATCTAAGTTTAGAAATATTTGATCACATATTAGCAGTTGTATAATGTGAGAAGCTATTTGTATTTCTGTATCAGTAGATTAGGCATCAGCTATTTTCTCTCAAACATGGCACGGTAAGCTGCAGTGCTGCAGTACTTTGTTAGGAAGTAGAGGAGATATACAGGGTGTGCAACTGTAACTGCACCCAATGCAAAGATAAGAGTGCTGGTTCAGGCTGCTGTACAGTGTGCTTTCTGCTTGCAGACAGGTGTCCCTTTATGTTCCAGCAGAGGTGTAAATTGTTTCACAAGTTGTCTTCCTTATAAGAATTACTATGTAAGTTTAAGAAGGATCAGATAAAATATTTATTATATGTGTTTATTATAATTAGGGTAACAAGTATAAGTTGTAGTATTTAAAGCTCATTCTCTAAACAAAGATATCTGAGCATAATTCTCAATCTATCTTTCAAATTCTTTGTTCTCACAGTGTTATGGGAAGAATACGCATTGCAAGATGTAAGGGTAGGAAAGCTTTCGGGCTTGCGTGTACAGCTATTGCTCTCATTAGGTTTCAATGTGGAATCACTGGGATTTGTTTGGCTGAATACATCTGACAATTTCCCTCTCATTTGAATGGAGATATGGTCAGGCTTCACTGATTACGTACACTGCAGTAGAGGCAATATAATTCAGTCTTCGATCTGCAGATTTCCGGAGGCAGCAAGGCAAGTAGAAACATTTTTCTTTACTGTTCTTGATCGGGCTTTTTATCAGCCATGTGGAACCACTTTCGTTTGCTCAGCCACAGTTAGAGTGAGGTACAGTTTAATAAGTTCCATGTGTTAGAAGGATTTTTAAGCCAAATACTGGAGACTCTTCTCATTCCATGTTGGAACACAATATAAATCCTGGACATATTTATATGCATACGCGTACATGCATGTGCATGCATACGTGTCTATAGATAGGCATATATTTTTCAGTTGTTTGGAGATTGTTCCTCACAAACTTCAGCACTACAAAGTTTCAGAGGTATTGCAGCTGAATACCATTACAGTTTCTATTTCTCTTCTTGAAAGTACTCAAGTTAGATACTTAGTCTAAACTACATGATATGGGTAGAATGAAAACTTTTCCTGTTTGATGAGGAGATAATCAAGGATGTATCATTATTGTATTTAGAGGTGGATTGGATACAGCAGTATCGTGGATGTGTAAGAGAATGGGTGTTTCAAGACTGGGTGTGGCTTCAAAGCAAGAAGCATGAATCTACTTTGCTGAATTTATCCTAGGGAAGAAAGTGAAGATCTGTAACTATTCTTCCGTGTCTCTGCAGTTCAGACAACAAGATGAAATGTGATAACTGAACCCTAAAAATAATTAAATATATTTTTTTTATAAAGAAGAATCCTCTCAATATTATTTCCAGAATTTTCCAGGATAGCTTCTACGTATATGACTAGGTTTGCAGTGGTGTAACAGTCTTTCAGTGGCATCAGCCCAGCGAAGGACTGTGTAAAAGAGCAAAGAACGAAGCTCATTGTTCTCAAGAGGAAGAGAGTTTTCTGAGTTATTTGAACAGAATAACTGAGTGATTGCCTTGTTTCTTCTCTGCAAGAGAAGACACAGCTGAAAATAGAGGTGCACATTCACAGGACATGGCTGCCTTGGTACCAAGGCTAAGAATGGCTTTAATAACAGGACTAGCACAGAAAATATCCCCAGATAACATCAGTTGCTGTGAAAGTATTGCAAGTCAGCACACAGTGAGGAAGTTCATCAGTGCTCACTGCGTCACCACCAAATGTGAAAAACAGTAGCTTTGACAGCTAAGTCAATCCATAATTTTTGAACAAGGAACTATTTCATAGTTGAAAGAGGAATAAGTCCCAAAGAAAACTGAATGGAAGTGGAGACGATTTACTACTTTAGGCGTAGAGCAAGTAGAATTGCTATTCGTGAGGAACTGACCTTTTCCTCTTCAGTGAATCTACTTCCATATCGACCTGTCTTAAAATCAAAGTAATCGCTATCCACTGTGTGCTACCTTGGGATTAGAACTTATTCTGTCTGACTTTTATGTATTTCAGCTGCTGTTCACAGGCTGGCAAGTAAACAAATTTGGTTTTAGACTAGTTAACTTAGTTTCACTGAAAGGAGCTGAGGGATGTGAGTTTTTCCTTGACTCTTTTCTCCTGTTTAAGTTACTGCAGAGGCTTTCTTGGTCATTGCTCTGGAAATGAGATCATCAACCAATTTAGAATTTTATAGTATTTTTCAATACAAGTTTGAAAAATGGAGGGGGACAATGCTTCTGGAAGGGTGAAGGGAGTGGTATTTTTCTTCTGTGGGACTGAAGGAACTTGATTACTGCATAAACTTTATTTTTGAAAATTTCCTTCTTTCTACAGCCAGGGGCAAGATTGTACATTTATGTTGTGTGTTCCCTGGAATGATTCCTACAATACAAAAGAGTTTCAAATGACATCTCATGCAGAGTAATGCAAATCCTACTGAATAGGGTCCTTAACATGCTTGAAAGCAGCCAAGTTAGATCAACAATGGAGTGAGCCTGTTTTGGCTGATATTTCAGAGTTGGAAATAAGGCTTTCAGAAATATTTCGTTTGCAACAGAGCATCTCCTCGCACTGAACTTCCATGGTGACTGGAGCAGATTGCATTCCTGTTTCTGTCTAGCAGAGTATTTAGCAATCTCAAAGTCCAAGATCTGCAGTTCAAGGCCATTCTGTGCTATGAGTCAGGAAACTTTGGGTAGCCCTCACACTACTAAATTTGAATCTTCTTAAATGATCTGAGAATTTCAGTGGCTGAGAGAGTTGGGGCTGTGCAGCCTGGAGAAGAGAAGGCTGTGGGGAGACCTGATAGCAGCCTTTCAGTACCTGAAGGGGGCCTATAGGAAAGACGGGGAAAATATTTTCAGCAGGACTTGTTGCAATACGACAAGGAACAATGGCTTTAAACTAAGGGAGGGTAGATTTAGACTAGATAGAAGGAATAAATTTTTTACAATAAGAGTGGTGAAACACTGACACAGCTTGCCCAGAGAGGTAATGGATGCCCCATCCTTGGAAACATTCAAGGCCAGGTTGAACGACGCTCTGAGCAACCTGGTCTAGTTGAAGATATCCCTGCTCACTGCAGGGGGGTTGGGCCAGATGACCTCTAAAGCTCCCTTTCAACCCAAAGCGTTCTATGATTCTAGTCCTTCTGCCATGCAATTGGAAATGCTACAGGGCCCTGCTGGTGTCAAAAGATTCTGGACTTTCTTATCAACACACTGAATGTTTCAGGCTATCTTTGATTTTCTGAAATTACATGATCTCATGGTCCTCAGCTTTCAGGGGCCACCCAGTTTGTTGCTCAGAATCAATCTCCAACAGCTCATTCTTCCTGAAGCAGTTTTTACCCCTTGGAATCGCCTTCTATACAGAGTTCAGAAAATTATTAGCTTGCCTTTCCCCCCCCACACCCCAAATGTGAGCATTTCCTGTGGAAATCAAATTTTGAGTTTTAACCAGATTTTAGCAAAGAGTCTAGCTGCCACAAAACTTGGTCATAGTAAACTGCGAGCCAAACTGTGGAAACTGTTCATGCCAGTGCTCAAAGTAACCCAAACCACAGTCATCCTGCCTAGAAATTAATCAAAACAGCAAAGACAACACTGAATATGGTTTTCAGCTAGATTTTTACCCGCCTTCTGGAAATGAAACACACATTAGAACCAAATGTTGTTTAAATCAAATGAGTGATTATAGCAGGCGGTAAGACATAAGACATGTTCACTCATTAGTGATCTACTGGAATGTATTTGTGGCTTGGACATCCTCCTGACTCCTGAGAATCTTTCTCCTGTTGCATTTCCCACTATGGTTTCTTTTCCCCTTCTTGGCAGAAGAGCCACAGTCATTTTAGGTAGATATCTTTAAATGGGTTAAAACGATTTTCTCTGGCCCAAATGGATAAAGTACTAAAACAGATTAATTACTAAGAATTCTGTCTGTGTGTTCCTCCTGACTGAGAAGTGTTTAAAATCACATTAAGAAGGTCTATTTTAGAATATTTTTTCTACTAGTTATTTGACATGGGAGAAGACCATGTTAGAAATAAAGTCCTCCCAAATATGCTGAAATTTGTCTTCTTTTGCACGTATTTTGTCCCGTACATATGGATTCCTTCTTGAGAAATCCTGCTGCTATCTCCCAAGTTCTAGCTAATTTAAATTTGCATTTCACAGAGAAAGATATTCTGTGCGATCAGCTAAAACAAAATCTCCTTATTGTTTTCTGGAATTCTCCTTAAAGGATGACAGGCAGCCCCATCTCTTGCAAGAATTCTACTACAAACTAGGTAAAATTGGATAGTGCTTTCATATAACAATTGTTAAGCAAACCAGCACTGGATATAGCACTAAATGGGAAGAGCTTTATAGTCCTGCAGCTGGGAATGATACTGCTTATTTCTGATTACCATCTTGTAAACTTATGGAAAGGTAGTTCAAATATCTGTTCATAGTTTGGGAATTATGGCCACTCACAATGTACTGGGGAAGTTTCCTAAGATATCTATAGCTTTTTTGTTGCTGTCTGTGTATTTTCATACAGCCAGATAAGTTAAGAATGTGTTTTACTGTTACAGAACTCCACAGATCTCCACCTTGCATTGTAACACAAATTGGATAACCTGGAAATGTTTTCCTGAAAGGTGAATTCATTAAAAAAACTCCAAATCTTAAAAACATCAATGCTTAGATTTTTCCATATTAAATTAAACTTTTTTTTTTTCTCAGAATTTCAAGAAAAAAATAAAATCATCTAGCCAATATGAGGTAAAACCAAATCTATTCGTTACAGGTTGAAATAAATTTGTATATGTGTAAAAAAAGTTCTTATAAACATCTGCTGACAGAACAACCATTTGTTTGATGTTGCTGTACTCAGAAGTCATTGAGCGCAACTTAGAATTGAGTCCAGTGAATATTTAGTGATCAGCAGCTTAACACTCCTTTAGTAAAAGAATCTTCAGTGATGTTATCTCATATTCTGTATTTCTGTATAAATGAAACACAGAAGATCTCTGCTGCTTGCCATGCATTTTCTCTAAATTACTCAAACATGGATTTCCCTTTCCAAAAATCCATATATACACATAGGAACGTAATTCAAATATGACTTCATTTTACCATTGTCCCAAATCCAGTCTCAAAATTTACTATAAATATCTGTTCAGTGTGAAACTTTCAGAGATATCTTTTCTCATTTGTTTCTTATTAAAGTCAGTAGTGTAAATTCAACATTCATAAATTTTATAAAGTTTTATCTTTGCATAAAATCAATAAAATAAAAGATACTGTCTGGCCTCGAAAAGGCAAAGCTTTTTTTTTCATCAAAATTTTGAAACTTACAGAACAGAGTGCAGTCTGTTCATTTTCCCATCCTTTTTCCCACATGGGAGAAATTTTGAAATGTCGTAAATGGAAAAGTTGGGAAAGGGGACAAACAGTTTTTAATACCTTTCTGTCTGTATTGTGAATAGAAAAGAAAGAAGGAAAGGAGGAAAGGAGGAAAGGAGGAAAGGAAGAAGGAAAGGAAGAAGGAAAGGAAGACGGAAAGAAAGAAGGAAAGAAAGAAGGAAAGAAAGAAGGAAAGAAAGAAGGAAAGAAAGAAGGAAAGAAGGAAAGAAGGAAGGAAAGAGAGAAAGAGAGAAAGAGAGAAAGAGAGAAAGAAAGAGAGAAAGAGAGAAAGAGAGAAAGAGAGAAAGAGAGAAAGAAAGAGAGAAAGAAAGAGAGAAAGAAAGAAAGAAAGAAAGAAAGAAAGAAAGAAAGAAAGAAAGAAAGAAAGAAAGAAAGAAAGAAAGAAAGAAAGAAAGAAAGAAAGAAAGAAA
>Ga0065711_1052157_pt1 | contig 10077 bp, 8 predicted proteins | sample Hoacrofraction12_FD_59098 | JGI IMG/M metagenome (GOLD analysis project Ga0065711, IMG submission 59098) | Hoatzin crop microbial communities from Cojedes, Venezuela - Epithelial fraction 12 v2 (version 2) | ecosystem: Host-associated > Birds > Digestive system > Esophagus > Crop | place...
CCGGGGGAGGTTGTGGAGTCTCCTTCTCTGGAGATATTCAAGACTCGCCTGGACAAGGTCCTGTGCAGCCTGCTGTAGGTGACCCTGCTTCGGCAGGAGGGTTCGACTAGATGACCCACAGAGGTCCCTTCCAACCCCACCATGCTGTGATTCTGTGATTCTGTGACATGAATCCTGCTCTCCTTCCATAAATCTGGGTGAGCTTCTTCAGGGTCATTTTACATTTACAGATAGGAATTTAGAACTTCTATTTTGTCAGTAGGAAAAATATAGTCCCTGACATCCATCTTCTGTAGGAAATGAATGAGAAAGTGCCTTCACTGTCCGACACCCTCTTCTTCTGGGACCTGCTCTGAGCAAATCCTGCTGGTTTCACTGTTTCAGCCAGCATACAACACAAGAGAGAGCAATGTCTTTCAGCCTGCACCACGTCTACTTGCCCGAGAAACAGGTTTACCTCAGTTTTTATTCCAGGTCCAGCAGTGAGAAAAATATTGCAAAGGCGTAATTTGAAATTAGAGGCTGAAGGAAGAGGACCGCTCTTGCCTTTTTTCTCTTTGCTCCCTTCCCTTTTTCCGCACTCCTAAACCTGAAGTTCTATACCAGTGCTCATCCAGTACAGGACAGTGGGCTATCTCTCTCTTACTGCCTTGTTGCCAGCTAACACATGTTTTACTCAGGGGCAAAAACAGTCAGGAGGAAGGGTACTTTCCCCATCCGCTGAACCCTGCCTGATCAGAAGCTAGCATAATCTGGGGGTGGGCTAACCCAAAAAAGGAGTTGGGATGGGATGGACATGGGGTGGAAGCTGGTGGAGGAGCTGCACAGGAGTCTTCAAAAGGCAGGGCATAGGCAGAACTTGAAAAAGAAAGATTTTCCATGTCTGCTTCACATCCTTTACATCTCTGTCTTAGTGTGGCTGCAATCCAGGCAGCCACTAAAAGTTGCTGGGGAGACTAACTCTGGAAGAACACAGAGTGCAGAAAGGATATTTGTATGCACACCTTTTTTAGGTCTCATCCAGCAGATCTGAGATTTCTCTCCCCAAAAGGTTTGTTGCTCTTGTCTGTGTCCCAGTAAAATACAGCTGTAGAGTTGCAAAACTAAGTGTTTTTAGAAGAAAAAAATGCAGGTAGATCCTTTTCAAAATTCTGGCTAACTCAGGTCACTTTCTTAATAGGATTATAATTTTTTGATCCCTTCCATATCTTTGTATCTGTGTTTCATGGTTCTCCCCATTTTGCTGTTGTCTTTTTTTTTTTTTTAATTCTGTCTTCCCAGTCTAGTTTTCTAGCTGAGCAGATCTGCTCTCCACCAGCAATACCTTACTGTTCCGTATTGGTGTAACATTTGCAGCTGGATAAAAATTGTAGGCCTACAGGGATGGAGAACCAGGGAACCTCCATTCATACTCGTGTTGACTAAGGGTACTGTTGTGGTTTAACTCCGGCCAGCAGCTCAGCCCCACTCAGCTGCTTGCTCACTCTCCCATGGTGGGATGGGGGAGAGAATCAGAAGGGTAGAAGTGAGAAAACTCATGGGTTAAGATAAAGACAGTTTGATAGGTAAATGTGCAAGCAAAGCAAAATAGGGAATTAATTCACTCCTTCCCATGGGCAAGCAGCTGTTCAGCCATCTCCAGCAAAGCAGGGCTCCATCAAGCATAATGGCTGCTCAGGAAGACAAACATCTTCACTCCAGACATCCTCCCCATCCTCCTCCTTCCCTCCAGTTTTATTGCTAAGCACGGTGCTAACTGTTCTGGACTATCCCTTTAGTCAGCTGGGGTCAGCTGTCCCAGCTGTGCCCCCTCCCAACTGCTTGTGCACTCCCAGCCTGTTTGCTGGTGGGGTGGGGTGAGGAGTGGGAAAGGCTTTGACTCTGTGTACCCATTGCTCAGCAATAACAAAAACAAAGCTGTATTATCGACACTGTTTTCAGCACAGATCCAAACCACAGCCCCACGCTAGCCACTATGAAGAAAATTAACTCTATCCCAGCCCAAACCGGTACAAGTACCAAAGGTAGGTCTGTGCTAGCTCTTATTTTTATGTAATTCATTACAGGCTTTGTGGCTTATCTACAGCCTTTACTCTATACACATACTTCTCTTTCTTTCGTAGCACATAGCCTTCAAAATTTGTATTTCAGTCATGACAGCAGTTCTGTTGGGTTTCTATAGTGCTCTAAATAAATAGAAAGAGAAAAAAGAAGAAAGAAGTGAGGCAACAGACTAGACGTGCAGGTAACATAGATGAAGTCAAGATCTTCAAGGTCACCCTCTCTGCAAAGGATCTTCTGCCTCTTCCACTGGCTTCTGCTCATACTTCTGAAAACTTAACTCAGGTATTCCAGGGCTGACCTTTTCTATTGCAGACAGTATTAATATTTGCTGCTCCAGAGTTTCTCCCTTTCACTGAAGAGGGATTTTATATGACATTCAGGCAAAGAATCTGTCCAAAACTCAGGCTTTTTTTCAGGGGGTATGACAAGTAACAACAACAATACTGAGAGCTGGTGACCAAATCACATGCAATGGCATCTATCAGTCCAACCCAAATTTGCAGCTTCGATTTATATACAATTTGTCGGTAGGTTGCATATTTCTGTTAGACACAGTTTTTTATCACCTGTTTATCTGATTAATATGCTCTTTATACATGAAGTACGCAATCAGATTTCAGTCCTTAACAGTTCCATGTGATCAGCTTATGCTCTATATATCTTAAATTCTTTATTTTCATACCTGGTCTGCACATCCTTGTTGTATCAATATCATATTGGACATGACCTGGCAGTGTGCGCTCACAGCCCAGAAGGTCAACCACATCCTGGGCTGCATCAAAAGCAGTGTGGCCAGCAGGTCGAGGGAGGGGATTCTGCCCCTCTGCTCTGCTCTGGTGAGACCCCACCTGGAGTCCTGTGTCCAGCTCTGGAGCCCTCAGCACAGGAAAGACATGGACCTGTTGGAGCGGGTCCAGAGGAGACCAGATATGAGTAAGAAATTTTTTACCATTAGGGTGGTGAAACTGTGGAACAGGTTGCCCAGAGAGGCAGTGGAGGCCCCATCCCTAGAAACATTCAAGGCCAGGTTGGACGGAGCTCTGAGCAACCTGATCTGGTTGAAGATGTCCCTGCTTACTGCAGGGGGGTTGGGCTAGATGACCTCTAAATGTCCCTTCCAACCCAAAGCATTCAATGATTCTGTGACTCTATATATGTAGTGTGTACACCTCCTTAATGCTTTGAATATATACATCTTTCATGTTTAGTCTGTTACTCAACTGCTTATCAGTCATATGTGCAAGCACCCCAACAGATCAATTACATGGCCACTATAGTTAGACTTCCTGTTTTTCAGGTTTTTTCAGTGTTGTTTTAGCTTGCACTGAGATAAAAGCAATTGCAAAGCAGTTGATACACTGAAGACAAAAGAATAAGGCTATATTGATCCCAGAATCTTGCAAACCAAGTTGCAGATCTGGTATAAACTAAACATAAAAGGATGAAATTGGAGTCTTAATTGATCATGAATAAATTTAGTCTGAAAAGAAGTATCCACTCATGAAGGTTATGAGATCGTAGTATAGCTTTTCCATGGGTGTGGTCAGATCAAGAAAGATAATTAGCTTTAAAATGGAGGTTGATAAATATAGTTAACAGGATTGCGCAATGTAATTGCCAATGATGGCAGAAGATTAATTGACTCTGGAGGTGTCTCTCAGTCCTGTATTTTTAGATATATTCTGAAAAGGTGAAACTTGATTAAATATATGCATATGATCAGAAAACAGGACATAGTCTTCAACCTGTCATGTTAACACTGGATGTCTCACAACATAGCTATTAAGTCATTATACCTTTTACACACAGATCACCTGTTCATCAGGCATTACGTCTTGCTGTTCTCAGATGTGCAAATGTTCATTTGCAGGATGAGTTACTACTTTCACATTACAAACTTCCCACTGTATCACACCACAGATTACAAGCTCTTCAGAGCCTGAAGTACAGATGAAGCGCCTGGGAAAATGAGGCTTATATATCTCTTGAGCTTTCATGAGCACAATTCCAAGGAGATACCACAACTCACTGCCTTGATAAAAATGTTGCCAGTCATCCACACTACAATTTTCATATACACATTCTTATTTTTAGGAGAAAATTACAACAGATTGTTTTAAAAATATCAATAAAATAAAATTTAAAAAAACAACAGGGAAAAATTTTAGGTCTCTGTTTTTACTCATTTTTATGCTGTTTCTAAACCCAAGGTGGAAATTCTGCTACTTCCTTCCATCTGTTTCTTAATGGCATTCGTAACACACCATTTGAAAGCTACTCCATCCTTTAAGAACCTGCTCTCATGAACTGGTAATTTTATGAACTGTTGGTGGGATCAACCAGCAACAAACTATGCCAATATGGCCAAAAATTTCTTACAAACCCAGCTTTCTAAAGGTCAGTCCTGAAATCCAGATGAACATGCACTTATGTGTATCAGGACCGGATACAACATCATGTCCACTTTAGTAATTATTATTTCTTGTGTTCTTTTGTAGCTCAAAAATTAAATACCATCCTAGTCGTGGATCATCAGTATGTGTAGCCTAATTAAATGTGCACAGAGATAACATTGAAAAATGTCACAATAAACCTTTAATATCACAAATTGAGTGGATTTTACTGCTTAATTCCTAGATCATGTTTGTTGTAGTAGTTTTCAGGCTTCTGATATTACTGGTTTTATGACCTCTAATTTAATGAAATATAAGCATTGGTCATGAAGAAATGAACTGTAAGTTATATCTTCCCTCTAACGCTAACGCGGTGAAGATTTCACAGCTGATGAAGATACTCGGTCATGTAATGTCACCCCTTTTCCAGAACAAGAGGTTACCGTGCTTCCCTTACATGAAGCGATGCTGACACCCAGTGTTAAAACCCTTGCATTGACCAGAAGCACCCTGCACTTCCCTCACTTACCACTCAACGTTGTCATTTAAAATTTGTTCAAGTCTCTCAGGCTACCAGAAAAATAAAACAGTCCACCATCTACGAAAATGGTCTAAAGCCTCTCTGGATATATGTATGTTTGTATTTAAAAAGTTTTGCCTACATTATTAAAATCAAGCTAAAGCTTATGTATGGTACTTACAGCATTCTCCCTCTGAAATGAGACCTTTATCAGATGGAATTTGTTTCACAGTTTAGAAATCGTAGTGGATGGTGTTTTGAGAGAAACGGCTTTCAACTTCAGATGGAAGAGTAAAAGCAACAGAAGGAATCTGGCATTCTCCAGCTGTCTACAAATACTGCAAATCCTTGGGGAACCTTGAAGACCTACTTGATTGAAAGTGCTAGATCACAAAAATACATGTTTAAGTAACAAAGATAATTCAAAAGAATGCTGTTAATTAGGATGTGGGTAAAGTTACATCTGGCCACAGCTGGTAAGTCCCTGTCCTGCCCTGCCTTCACCATGGGGAAGTGCTGTGGTCCTTGGTGCCTGTGCCTCCATGGCACCCTGACAGCATCATTGGCTTGTAACTTGCCTACTTACAGTGTTCAAAAACTTTATCACATGGGACAACTTCAGAAATATTATAATTTCTGATACACATTATGTCTGCTAACTCTTTTGTGACACTGGCCCAGCTGTACAAAATATTCCATTCTGGCATAATGGTGGCATAAAACCGCTGAGAGGAAGAATCTAAGCATCACACAGTCGCTCACTCACACCCCTCAGCCCCACTGGTGGGATGGAGAAAAAAACTCATGGGTTGAGATAACAACAGTTTAATAATTACAAAGAAACTAACAATAATGATAATGATAATGATAATGATAATAATAATAATAATAATAGTAATAACAGCAGCAGCAGTCATAGTAGCAGTAGTAAAGAGAAAAAAACACAGAGAGGAAGATAAAACCCAAGAAAGACAAGTGATGCAAATGAAGATAACTGCTCACCACCAACTGACCAATGTCCAGCAGTCCCCAAGCAGCGGCCCCCCCGCCAGCCTCCCCCTAGTTTTATTGCTGAGCCATATGGTATGGAACATCCCTCTGGTCAGCTGGGGTCAGCCGTCCCAGCTGTGTCCCCTCCCAACTTCTTGTGCACCCCCAGCACTGCTCAGCAGTAACCAAAACATCCCCCCTGTTATCAACACTATTTTCAGCACAAATACAGAACATAGCCACACACAAGCTACTATGAAGACCTATAACTCTATTCCATCCAAAACAAGTACAATCATGAAACAAACAGGATTTTGCACATGGCTATACAAGAGAATACTGATAGGTAAAAAAACTGTCTGTTGACACGCCATATGTATTCAGCTGTCTAAACATGGGATGCCAACGAGCCGCTGGTGCTTGTGCAGGCCGTAGCTCGTCCTCCGTCACACACCCCAGCCCTTTGCCGGCAGCTCTGTCACCAGGCGCATCTAAGAAAGTGCTACAGCTATTTGTAGGCAGTTGAATCCCACCCTCTGAGACTGCATCCAGGTGACCTTTGCAAAGCATTTATCAGATGACCAAAAACCATGATTCTACATATTAACAACAGAAGTCGCTAAATCCTGATCCTGACCGAGTGTCGAGAAGAATTCAGTAAATAAAAATATCAATCCAACAGACGGCCAGAGAAGGCAGAAAAAATGAGCAGCAGCAAATAGAAATTAGACGTTACCTACTACTTTAAAAATTTGGTAAGGGAGGTTGTAATCATTGGGAGAAATCCCTGGTTTGCGATGCTTAGAAAAAGTAAGATGATGGTAATGGGTTACAGCCATAATGAAAAGCCACTCCACCAATTGAATTTCTTCTGGTTTTCAGTGTGACATCTCCTAGAAAAAAAAAATTACTAGCATATACAATTTGTACGAGCTCACATTTCCAAAGAGATTTCTCTAAAGAAGAATTCTGAGGGATCCATCGAAAGACATTAAAACTAAGAACTGGCCATTTCACAGATAAAGAGAATAAATTTGTCTAAATGTAACACTGTTTTGGTTTGGCCCGGATAAATGCCAGGTGCCCACCAAAACTGCTCTATCACTCCCCATGCTCAGCTGGACAGGGGAGAGGAAATGTGATGACAGGCTTGAGGGTTGAGACAAGGACAGGGAGAGATCACTCACCAATTACCGTCACAGACAGAACAGACTGAACTGGGGGAGAAAAGGGAGTTTAATTCATCACCAATCAAATCAGAGTAAGATAGTGAGAAATACAACCAGATCTTAACACAACTTCCCCTCACCCCTCCCTTCTCCCCGGGCTCAGCTGCACTCCCATTTCTCTCCCTCCTCCCCCTGAGCGGCACAGAGGGACAGGGAATGGGGGTTGCGGCCATTTCATCACACGTTGTCTCTGCTGCTCCTTCCTCCTCAGGGTAGGACTCCTCACACTCTGCCCCTGCTCCAGCGTGAAGTCCCTCTCATGGGAGACAGTTCTCCACAAACTGCTCCAATGTGAGTCCTTCCCATGGGCTGCAGCTCTTCTTGAACTGGCCCAGCGCGGGTCCTTCCCACGGGGTGCCATCCTTCAGGAACAGGCTGCTCCAGCGTGGGTCCCCCATGGGGTCACAAGCCCTGCCAGCAAACCTGCTCCGGCATGGGCTCCTCTCGCCACAGGTCTGCAAGTCCTGGCAGGAGCCTGCTCCAGCATGGGTTCGCCATGGGGTCACACTGTCTTTCAGGCATCCACCTGCTCCAGCGTGGACCTCCATGGGCTGCAGGCGAACAACCTGCCTCACCATGGTCTTCATCACGAGCTGCAAGGGAAGGCTCTCTGCTCTGACATTTTGGGCACCTCCTCCTCCCTCCCCTTCTTCATTGGCCTTGGTGCTTGCAGAGTTGTTTCTCTCACAATAGTCTCACTCCTCTCTCTAACTGCTGTCTCACCGCCACGTTTTTTTTTCTTCCCCTTCTTAACTATGTTATCCCTGAGGTGCTACCACCGTCTCTGACGGGCTCAGCCTTGGGAAGTGGCGGGTCCGTCTTAGAGCCGGCTGTCACTGGCTCTATCAGACATGGGGGAAGCTTCTTGCAGCTTCTCACAGAAGCCACCCCTGCAGCCGACGCCCGCAACCAAAACCCTGCCACACAAACCCATAACAAACACACTGTAGGAAAGAAACATTAATCGCAAAATTGTATTTAATTCTGTACTGGAAAAAAGAAGTAATTGATAATTCTTATGATATTTTTTCATGACTGTTCTGCCATTGCTTGTCTTCATGTCACAAATCTTTCTGCTACTTGTAATTTTACTGACAGTCAATTCATGTTTTACACCTTCTGTGGGTTGATGATGCATCAGGCCACATGAAACGCAAGAAGGGAGGTGAGGTAGGTGGGTGGGAAATGCTCTTTCCTTACTTATAACCAGAAAACACTTAACTAGAACAGCAGAAAGGATTTGCATATAGACCTCCACTACAAATGGAGCGTAACCAGTCAAAAACTTTCACAGGTAAGCTCAGATCTGCAACATCTACTAATAATCTATGAACACAGTCTCAGTTCCTAAACAGCAGTCACAACTGAGATAACACAAAATCATGGAATCATAGAATCATTTTGGTTGGAAAAGACCCTCAAAATCATTGAGTCCAACCATTAACCTAACACTGCCAAGTTCACTGCTAAACCATGACCCTTAGTGTCACATCTTCACATCTTTTAAATAACTCCAGGGATGGTGACTCCACCACTGCCCTGGGCAGCCTGTTCCGGTGCTTGATAAACCTTTTGGTGAATAAATTTATCCTAATACCAAATCTAAACCTCCCCTGGCGCAACTTAAGGCCATTTCCTCTCGTCCTATCGCTGGTTACCTGGGAGAAGAGACCAACACCTGCCTCACTACAACCTCCTTTCAGGTAGTTGTAGAGAGCAAGAAGGTCCCCCCCCAGCCTCCTCTTCTCCAGACTAAACTGCCCCAGCTCCATCAGTCGTTCCTCATAAGACTTGTTCTCTAGACCCCTCACCAGCCTCGCTGCCCTTCTCTGGACACGTTCCAGCCCCTCAATGTCCTTCTTGTAGTGAGGGGCCCAGAACTGAACACAGTACTCCAGATGCGGCCTCACCAGTGCCGAGTACAGGGGCATGATCACCACCCTGCTCCTGCTGGCCACACCATTCCTGACACAAGCCAGGATGCCGTTGGCCTTCTTGGCCACCTGGCACACTGCTGGCTCATGTTCAGCTGGTTGTCAGCCAACACCCCAAGGTCCTTTTCCACTGGGCAGCTTTCCAGCCACTCCTCCCCAAGCCTGTAGCGTTGCATGGAGCTCTTGTGAGCCAGCATTTGGCCTTGTTGAAACTCATACAATTGGCCTCTGCCCATCCATCCAGTCTGTGCAGATCCCTCTGCAGAGCCTTCCTACCCTCGAGCAGATTAACACTCCCACCCAGCTTGGTGTCATCTGCAAACTTACCAAGGGTGCACTCGGATCGCCTCATCCACATCACTGATAAAGACATTAAACAGAACTGGCCCCAAAACTGAGCCCTGGGGAACACCACTCCTGACCAGCCACCAGCTGGTTTTAACTCCATTCATCACAACTCCTTAGGCCCAGCCAGCCAGCCAGTTTTTTTTACTCATTCACCCAGTGAAGAGTACACCTGTCCAAGCCATGAGCAGCCAGTGTCTCCAGAAGAATGCTGTGGTAAATGGTGTCAAAGTCTTTACTAAAGTCCAGGTAGATGACATCCACAGCCTCTCCCTCATCCAGCAAGCGGGTCACCTTCTCATAGAAAGAGATCAGGTTAGTCAAGCAGGACCTGCCTTTCATAAATCTGTGCTGATTGGGCCTCATCACCTGGTTGTCCTGTATATGCTGTGTGATGGCACTCAAGATGAACCGCTCCATAACCTTCCCCAGCACTGAGGTCAGGCTGACAGATTTGCCATTCCCCAGATCTTCCTTCCAGCCCTTCTTGTACATGGGTGTCACATTTGCCAACCTCCAGTCAACTGGGACTTCCCTGGTTTGCCAGGACAGCTGATAAATGGTTGAAAGTGGCCTGGCGAGCACCTCTGCCAGCTCCCTCG
>Ga0065711_1010065_pt1 | contig 10076 bp, 6 predicted proteins | sample Hoacrofraction12_FD_59098 | JGI IMG/M metagenome (GOLD analysis project Ga0065711, IMG submission 59098) | Hoatzin crop microbial communities from Cojedes, Venezuela - Epithelial fraction 12 v2 (version 2) | ecosystem: Host-associated > Birds > Digestive system > Esophagus > Crop | place...
CATCCATTGAGGCAGTTCCTTATCCAACGAGTGGTCCATCTGTCAAATCCATGTCCTTCCAATTTAGAGACAAGGACATCATGCGGGACAGTGTCGAATGCCTTGCACAAGTCCAGGTAGATGATGTCATTTGCCTGTCCTGTGTCCACCAACACTGTAACCCCATCATAGAAGGATACCAAGTTGGTCAGGCGTGATTTGCCCTTGGTGAAGCCATGCTGGCTGTCCCCAGTCACCTCCTTGTTATCCATGTGCCTTAGCATGGTTTCAAGGAGGATCTGCTCCATTATCTTGCCAGGTACAGAGGTGAGGCAGACTGGCCTGTAGTTCCCCAGGTCTTCCTTTTTTACCTTTTTAAAAATGGGGGTGATGTTGCCCTTTCTCCAGTCAGTGGGGACCTCCCCAGACCACCACGACCTCTCAAATATGATCGAGATATTTTTGTTCTGGGGGTATCAAATACATCTCAGACCAGAGTCCAGTCTGTTTGTTTAACAACAGATCAGCACTGGATACTTGTCAGTGATTTCTGATAACTCATTTTTTTTTTCTCCTGACCACAACTTTAATTTTCACCTATGCAACCCTTACATCAATTTTCAAGTGATATTATAGCACTTCAGAGTTGCAGGAGACAACACAGTCGATTGCAGCAAAAGTCTAATAACTAGAAGTTCCTGGATTCAAACTGTGATTAGCCATTAACATATTGTGTGACATCAGACATGTCTCTTAATTGTCTTGTCCCTCAGTTTAGCTATCTAATTTGTTTTCAGACAATTACAACACCTAGCCAAAAGATTAAGAGCTTCCTGTGAACCAGCTATCCTGAGAACAAGGAATTAAAAAACAATGACAAAAGAGGCAGAAAAGGAAAGTGAAGAAGAATGTAATGGGTGCTAAAATAGTTACCAAAACAAAATAAAAAGGTTAATCTACATCCATGTGAGTGCTTTGTTGCACTGTATGTTCTTTAATACTAAACAAACCTTTTTCTAAACAATCTCATCAGCATCTGCTTCTGAGGGATTTTTTTTCTTCTTCCAGATTTGTTGACTAATAGATCTGGCATCCAGGTTCCTTTTAGAATCACTGTAATCCTATGGCTAGAGCAGATGAGAACATGTAGCTTTCCATGTCTGGAAAAATCTGGTAACTCAAAGCAGTGTTGGCATCTTCAACTTCCATCAGTAGATTTTTTTTCCCCACATGTAAAGTAAATCTGTATAGTAACTAAAAATGTGGAAGACATTGATTTGCAAATGATGTGAACCCAGTTCTGAAACTCTTTTACAACATTCTAGACAGAAAAAGAGATTTCTGACACAAGGAATTTCAAACACAACTTGATGGAAGACCTGCATGCACTGATGTAAACACTGAGACCTCCAAGTATGGACCCAGTTGCAGGTGCTCACAAATTCTGTTGCTTTGCTCACTTCAGATCAAAAGTAGGGCAGAAGGTGATCCAGAAACATCCCAGCTGGCCAGAGAAAAGTCACTTCAAGCTTGGATGCACTCTAATGCTACACCCCGGCAGAGTCCTGGTTGCTCCAGCTTCACCACATCTGGAGCTGAGCATATAACCTTAAATAGAACAAACTTGCAATTAAAATGTTTTGCATCTGGATTGATTTCATCTTTCCCTTTAATTACTGCTCTTCTCCTTCTCCCTATGGCTAAGATCCCTGAAGGAGGGTTGTTGCTCGCCACCCGTGCATTCCAGTGTGCTACAAGCTATACAACGAGTCGATGAGTCAGTGCTTTACCCTTCCACCTTTCCGGCCAGTCCATGGCACTAACACTCCTCCACCATCACCACCCGAGCCTTGTTAGTGCCCTTCAGTGCTCCTAGCTGAAGCACTGCTGAACTGCTGTTCTGTGTTTGCCTGCTGTCCCTTCTTGGCAGAAAGGTGCCTGTCACTCTTAAACATGTATTTTCTTCTTCTGAAACCACCTCTTACTATGTGCCTGGAGAGAGTTTTCACATGATGGTCTAAGGACACAGTCAAGGCAAAATTTGTTGGTACTGGTATTTAATAACCCCATTGGTATATTCTGACAAATGAGCTCTTGGGCATACAAGCTTATTTTCAGGCCAACTTACACATGATGCTTTTCATTGGTAAACCTCAAAGTGCTTGACAAATGAAAGCATTGTCATTTTACAGAAGGGAAAAAGAGGTGTGGAGCAGGAGCCTAGCATAAGAAGGACATGATCTTATGGCTTTTAGGAAGCACTGAAATGGAAATAATGAAGAGAAATGCAGAAGGCTGCCCCTTCACCTCAGCTTTATGCACTGGGTTCTCCCCTGCCTGACACTGCCAACACAGCATTATCTTCCATGAACCGGGTGGTAATTTGAGATACAATGTTTTAATTATTAATAAAAGGCACTTGGAGACATCATGCCCTGTTAGAGAAACCTCTTACAGTGAAACTCTGCAGATGGGGCAGAATGTCGGCTTAAACGATATGATTAATATTTATGCAGCTTGACAAGCTAGTTTAGATTCTGGCCCTCACTGGATTTCTGTGGACATGTTTCCCTGCTTGCATGCCTTCCTTCCCTCCTCTTCCTCCTCCTGCCCCCACCCTGGTAGTAATCGTGTGGCTGCTGCCGCTGCTGTAACTCTGGGACTCCAAGGTCAAACTTTGACGCTAGAAAGGGGATGAATGCTGCTGAGCCTTAAAATGGAGATCCTGCCCACCCTCCAGCCCCCTTTTCTGCACATCTCTGCAAGGAAAAAGAGGAGCGGAGATCTGCTGGCATCTATTTAAGTGCAAAACAGGATGTATGAAAGCACAAATCTCAGATGGTCAATCTTGGATTAGGATAGCAGTTTTAAGTTTTGACAGGGTTTTAGGTGATGCAGAAGGAGAACAATAAGAAACTCAGGATAGGGAAGCTCCTGAAAAAGATTAAGTGATCCTGTGAAATGGTTCTGCGAGATACAATAGACCAGGGAGCATCATTTTTATATGCTCTAAAATTTAAAGGAACAGGAACCTAACACATCTATCATGGTTGTGTTCAAGAAAAGTTCCCCTGTTTTTTCCAGTTGTGCTGAGTTTCTTTACCTCTCAGTGACAGCATCAGCCTAGGGCCTATCAATACATCACCATGGGACAATTCACTCATGGCACACTTTAAATGAAATATCCACAAATTGGATTACAGCCTCGAAGCAGTCAATAATTCATGCTTTTGCTACATAATAACAAGTGCACTTGCATAGGAAAAACGACACTGAATTTAGCATAAACCCTTGTTTTTACAATTTGATGTGAAGAGAGCAGATGAAAAAGCACTGTTTTGTCTGTTCAGCGGCACTAACCTTAGATCTCCCCATCCGTGAGTGAATTCAAGGCTGTGAGCATTAGAGGGCAGCACAGTAACGCTTTCCCACCTGCAAGGAAAAGGGCTTTAGGATGCCACCACTTCCAAGTGGGCAGTTCAGACAGTTCTGTCAGGCCACCAGGAGATTCACGTATTCCCCACGAAGAGATCTCTCTTCTTAAAGGGCTGGGGAACAGAGGATGAGGACAGTGTTGGTGGTGGGAACAGAGGATGGGGACAGTGTTGGTAGCAGGAACAGGTAAAAGAGCAGTAACTATCACTTCATGGCTGTTCATAAACTTCCTGAATTTACAGTCTCTCTATTGGCAAAGGCTTATTTTTCCATTTGTGACTTGCTTTCTTTGCTTCTCACTTTATAAAGCTTTTAATGCTGTTTCCTGGGAAAGGGCCGAATCAATCCGGTGCAACGATTAACATACCAGTTGAGTTGTGATTGAAGCATATTGTATCTTCCAGACACCCAAAAAAACTCTGTCTTTGGAAAGGGCAAGTTTAAACATGAAAAGAACTAATGATCTGTAATAATGACAAATCACCCTGTGTGTTACCTAATTTACTACCGCCAGGCACCTTGGCAATTTTCGTACTCAGAGTAGGAGACTGGATCTTGGTAAATAATCCATAATTACACTACCACCAGATGAAGATTGATTCAAGGAGGCCATTTTTATCCTGCAGGATCTGAAGGATTTATTCTTTTCATTTTTTCTTTTGTGACTAAGTCCTCTAGTTGTGACAAGATAAATAAGTACATAACAGTATCAAAATATACATGAAAATGTTACAGAACTCCTCCATTGCCCAGGCAAGCCAGAAGACTGATCCAATTATTACAGGATGAGATAGCCCCAGCTCCCAAATAGATGTCACGATGAACCCAGCTGGAGATTCAGACCATCAAGTGACCTCCAGACTGTCATTCTGCAGGCCAGTGGGCTGGAAACAAGGCTAATGAGGAGGTGACCAGCTCCATCCCCGATCAGCCAGAGTTCCCGTCCCTGCCTCACACCCACCCCATCCTCCCTGTTCTCACAGCAGCTAGCTCACAGAGGACCAGCACTGATCAGAGGCAAACACTGAGCATCTCACAACTTGCTGTACCAGGCTGTGAGTGTCCTGAGGCAATGTAGCTGAAGGAGGTTTAGGAGGCATGAGTGACACAAAAAAAGGCATGCCCAGAACCACAGGGAAGCAAGAAAACTCTTTCACAACTAATTAGAATGGCATGGTGTCCTAACTCCATCTTTCAGGCAGGTGAGAAGTTTTTTTCTCCATGGTAAGAAAGAGAAAGCCTGTGAACAGATGCCTGAGGCCTGCAGCACACATTCAAAAGACAGGAAGGAAAAGAGAAGAAGAGAAAAAAAGTCTGCTTGCATACTTTCAGTAAACCAGCTGAGTGAAGGCTTGTATCATTGAATTAGCTTTTAAATCAACCAGACCTTCCACAGTTGAGGCCAATGCTTTCATTCTTGTATACTCAGTTTGACATCCTTTACCCACTCATTCAAATACTACCCGCTATCACTGAACTGTGCTGCAGGGTACTTGACAAAACAGTGAAAAAACAAAAACATACATAAACAAAACTTGGCATGATATGTCTTTCTGCCTATGTAGATCAGCACCCTTGCCTTTATTGAGAATTTCTTCAAAACAACTTCCTTTCCAGTAGACAGTAATTTAGCATTGTCCAGGGAAAACACTTTTATGTCACCCCTTTAATTGTACCACAGATGGCTAGAATCAGAGTAAGGAAACAGACACTTATGTGAATAGACTCATCATGATTAGTCTTCTAAAACTTGATTTGGAGAACAAAAGATATGATGGTTGCTTCTTGATTGCCTCTTAGAGCAAGCTCTGGCTGCTATTTGCCTCACGCATGTACTTTTTTCTTTGTGTGAGACTAAGTTATCTGGAGGGAAAGAATGTGTCAGGCCAGTTACCACCTTACATGGAGATGGGATGAGTGGTGTTCCCCAGGGCTCAGTTTTAGATCCAGTCTTGTTTAACATCTTTGTCAATGATCTGCATGAGGGGATTGAGTGCTCCCTCAGTAAGTTTGCAGATGACACATGTTGGGTAGGAGTGTCGATCTGCTTGAGGGTAGGAAGGCTCTGCAGAGGGATCTGGACAGACAGGCCAACAGTATGAGTTTCAACAAGGCCAAGTGCAGGGCCTGCACTTAGGTCACAACAACCCTATGCAACGCTACAGACTTGGGGAAGTGTGGTTGGAAAGGTGCCCAGTGGAAAAGCACCTGGGGGTACTGGTCAACAGCCGGCTGAACATGAGCCAGCAGTGTGCCCAGGTGGCCAAGAAAGCCAATGGCATCCTGGCTTGTATCAGGAATAGTGTGGCCAGCAGATGTAGGGAGGTGATTGTATGCCCTGTACTTGGCACTGGTGAAGCCGCACCTCGAGTACTGTGTTCAGTTCTGGGCCCCTCACTACAAGAATGACATTGAGTTGCTGGAGCATGTCCAGAGAAGAGCAACGAGGCTGGTGAGGGGTATGGAGAACAAGTCTCATGAGGAGCGGCTGAGGGAGCTGTGGCTGTTTAGTCTGGAGAAGAGGAGGCTGAGAGAGGACCTTATTGCTCTTTATAGCTACCTGGAAGGAGGTTGTAGTGAGGCAGGTGTTGGTCTCTTCTCCCAAGTAACTAGCAATAGGACAAGAGGCAATGGCCTCAAGATGCATCAGAGGTGGTTTAGATTAGATATTAGGAAAAATTTCTTTACTGAAAGAGTGGTCAGGCATTGGAATAGGCTGCCCAGGGAGGTGGTGGAGTCCCCATCCCTGGAGGTGTTCAAAAAACATGTGGATGTGGCACTTCAGGACATGGTTTAGCAGGCATGGTGGTGTTGGGTTGACATCTGGACTTGCTGATCTTAGAGGTTTTTTCCAGCCTTACTGATTCTATGATTCTATGGGATATAACCAAATACACTTTTCAGATAGCTTCTGCCCAACTCATCACGTGTCTAAAAACTAAAGCAGGACTGTGAGCCCTCTGCCAGCTCTTCCTACTCAGTTGGATTACTGAATGCTGCCCGTTTCCAGCACACAGCAGTGGGACTACAGCAGTTTCATTTTCTTTCCTTTTCGTTTCAGTCTACAGAAACTTCAAAGTACAAAATAGCAGAGCGATGCAAAGAAGTGAGCCCCAGCAAATGGCCTGTCAGCTATTAAAAGTCTACTGCTGCTTTTAAACAGGTGAAGACACAGCTGTCTGCCTGTCTGCACCATCCAGCCAGAAGGGCTTGGGTAGGAAAATGCAAGGTAATCTTTGACAAGTGATCTTCCTGTGGATCCTTTCTGAGGCACTGGAAGGGGTGAAGGAATGTCAGACACACCATCTTTAATATGGGACCAGATAACTAAATGACAAGAACCCAATTCCACAAAAGCACTATTGTTCCTAAGACTAGAAAAAAAGTCCTGCCTAAAGCCTGTCCTATTCTGCACCAGAAAAAATGTAGTCAATTATGTTTTACTGTGTAAAGTTCCCCAGTGCTGCATCCAAATTTAACATCATGACTTTAGGATATATTTCCCTGATAGTCCAGATAATTCACTTTTTGCAGTTGTTTTCTGGTGTGTTTCTGTGATTGGAATGCACTCTGGACCTGGACCCTGACCTGGGAATTTGAGAACTCAAATGCAGCTCTGATGGTGAAGCTTGCTCTGCACACTCCCAGAGCTTCTGCTGTACCGACAGCTGCACTTCAGCAGCTATCGCTCACCTAAATCTGGTCGTGAGCTAAAAACGTGGGAGTTTTGTGGCCAGCTTCCCCGATGTACCTGCTCTTCATGCTTGCCAGCAGTGTTGTGCTCTGTGCAAAACACAGGCACTCTGGCAAACTTTTTTTTCCAAAAAGCATCGAGGCTTTGAATGCTGCCTCAGTTTTACACAATTGCATAGTTGTGATAGCATCCACCCAGAGGATCAGATGCCTGGGGGTAGTACATTTTTGAAGTGTCAGTGACTTCAAATGCCTGCCTCTTGCCAGAGCACCTCAACAGACAGACTCTTTTGGGGGTGATATTCTGTCAAACACAGAGAAAAGATTTCTTGGGCAAGTGGGACTCTACCCAGAGAACAAGGCATATGACTGGGAAAGGAGCTTCCTGGGTTCCTGATTGTAAGGCTACAATAGATACGCTTTAGGCAATGATTTAATAGTACAAATAGCACTGACAGTCTGTTTTCCTGCTCAGCATGGTCATAAATAATTGTAACATAGTAATTTTCTTGCTATTTTCTGCATTTCTAACTTTAAACTTCTTTGGAGAGTGCTTTTATAGAAGACCCCCTTGCTCTGTTTTTTGTTCTCTGATTGGCATGGGCCGATCCACACAGTTGGAAGAGGCAGCAGAAGATANTCTTATTCCCCTTTGTCCCGTACACAAGGTACAAGGGCAGTATGCCCTTCTCCTGATGTGTGGCTGTGATCTTCATGATTTGCTTGAGGGTGAGTTAATGCAGCAGTGCTCAGGCTTTGCCTGTGGAGTTGCTTATAGGAATGTGAGGATGCATGATTTGCTGTGATCTTCCTCTGTAGACCTCAATGGCTTTGTAGGTGCATCATGCCGTCTATACGGAGCACTCTACAAGCCTGGGACCAACTTTGAGATGAGTTCCTCCTTTATGTGAGATGTATCTGAAGTGAGTGCTATTGTTTGTGTAGGTTTTTAGACTGATTAAATTTGTCCTTGTTTATGTTGGAATATACTTTTTTCCTTGATTATCATCCAAGTGTGGAGGTGTTAAAAAATAGGTAACGTAGTTACTGAGTAGTAAATAATTTAATAGCTTCATCTCTCCACTGGTTTTTATAAAATCACACACAGTTTTAATGCGTGGCGTGTTTCATGGCTTGTAAACACACGTGGGTTGTGTATTTTGCTGATTCCGGTATACAGAGGACGCACAAGCATTTCCCACTTCACTAAGGGTACATGTTCTGTATAAAGCATTTATGTACTGCACACAGGGAGAAAGGGTTAACACTTTTTCTTCTCTTAAGCAGAACACATACACCCATCTGATAACTACAGAGGCAAAATCAACTGGTAAAGAAATACCACAATGACCTCTGCTGCAGAACTGCACTATATAGTTCTGGGGAAAAGATATGCACTGTTTATGCAGCTTCAGTTTTAAGGTGAAGTTTCTCTCTAGAGTATTGGATTTATTTTTTACTTGAGAACATGTCTGAAAATATCTTCAGCATAGTATAATCTGTCTCGTTATAACAGCAAAGAGAGCTCATCAGAAGTATATTTTATGAACTCCAAGTACAAAAGGTCTCTCCAATAGGGACAATATGACAGCTGGCAGACAAGCAGCAGACTCCGTCAGAGACAAAGCAAGCTACTTAACTGCTCTTCAAATCGAGTATGAAGACTTCTAACGAGCGGTGCCTCCAACACTAGTGACAATGTGTTTAGTGCATGTTGCCCTGCCATCACCTGTCCTTCTTTGAATGGTACATTACTGTGATCAGTCCTCTTTTGGAAGAACATGCAGTCCTCTTCTAATCAATCTCTTGCAGAATACTATGTTTAATTCCTGGATTTCACGGTTCTGCGTGATGCAGTTGGGTGTCGCTCTGCAGAAGAACAACTGCTGTGCGTGTGAAGTATTTGAGTGATTGGAGCAGCAGGGCGTAGTTGTGCAGGCTGCAGGAGATGGGGAAAGGTGTGAACGCAGTGTGAGCTGGGGAGCCACTGTTCATGAAGGGTGAAGCCAATTGGTTGGAGCAAGATATTTAGAGGACAGGGAGGAGAGGCTGAGAGTGATTGATGAGAAAAGACCACACTGGGGAAGAACGAGAGTCCCTGTGGAAATAGACCCTTGGAAACATGTCCTTTCATGACAGAAGTACAATGACGTTGAAGATAATGGAATGAGAAAGTAAAGGAGGAAATTTCTTTAACAAATCTTCATTCTTATATGTTCTTAAATATTCCTATTCAGATAATTTTCCACTCACCACCCTTAAGGCAAATTCTTGATCTTGTAACAACTCAGTCAAGACCTGTACACTAATATGACGAAAGTATCTTATTCCCTGGACAGTTTTCTCTTTCATGGGAGGTAAGAAACAAGGGTGTGTACTTTTTGCAGTACAGAAATTCATAGTCTTGCAGCTGTTCCATTTCTATTTTTGTCTGTATTAGTGCTTTTTGCCACTCCTCAGCTGCATCTGTCTACCAAGAAAGATGGCCAACTGCCTGACTAGAGGAAAGCAGCTTGAAATGCAGTTTCTTTGTGTCAGGGACCTACCTCAAATCCCAGCTTGTGCTGAACATCCAAACAGTGGTTGTTCCCTCGGAAGTTGCTAGCCCTCTCCCTTTGACTTCCTTTCAAAGAGGACGATGCTCCAGACTCCTCTGCTCTGTCTTGGATCAGTGTCTCTATTACTGCTATGATCCCTATGCTCTCCCCATCATCTCATTTCACTCCCCTGTGGCTGATTGTTTTCCAGGCCTATGGCAGCTTCTCAGTGAGGAGATGGGCTATTTATTCCAGGTGGACCATCTCTAGCATGTGAATGTGGCCTGGAGAACTTTGATATTGGCTGGAAATAAACCAGCGTGTGACTCTTGATGAGACAAATCCAGGCTGTGCTGCTTCATCTTGTTTTTCAGCTTTCTGTTTTCATTCCCTTGGTTAGTTCCCCACCACCTTTTTTTTTTTTTTTTTTTT
>Ga0065711_1052158_pt1 | contig 10076 bp, 6 predicted proteins | sample Hoacrofraction12_FD_59098 | JGI IMG/M metagenome (GOLD analysis project Ga0065711, IMG submission 59098) | Hoatzin crop microbial communities from Cojedes, Venezuela - Epithelial fraction 12 v2 (version 2) | ecosystem: Host-associated > Birds > Digestive system > Esophagus > Crop | place...
TCTTTCTGCTCGGTGGCAAGAGGGTAGGGGGTTCTCTGCTTTCTGTGGAGCCGCCTCCTGCTGCCTCGGCCTCAGGGAGGGCAGGGTGCGGCTCCACCAGTCGATCTCCCTCTCACGCTCCCGGATGCTCCTCAGCCTCTCCACTTCCTCCTTCAGCTCTGCCACCAAATGAGGTTTAGAAAATAGTTTTAATTATATTTTAGAACCAGGGCTCTCAAAACCTTTTGAGTGTCACCCAAATTGTATTTTACATACCTCCTCCAAAGACAGTCAAGCTGTCTGGTGGAATACTCAGACTTGCGTTGGGCATCCAAAGCATCTCAGAAAATAACAGAGAGAATTAACTCACCATACAAACATGATGTATGTAGTGGGCCAGCTTGTTTTGGAGGCCAGCTGGGAGGGTCAGTTAGAAAAAAAATGTTCAGATACTCAAAGACAAGTAGGTAAATTGGGGTGGGGGGAAAGAAATTAGGCATTTAACAAGAAGTACTTCTCCCTAATTGGGTGCATCACTCCACTCCTCTTGGAGTTAAGCTTTTTTTTGTTACTTTCAGCTGCCTCTGAAATCACAGCTGAAGAGGAGACTCCTTATATCCTAGTTCATCACTAATAGGACAACAGGTACTCAAATTCTTCTGTGAGAAATCAGCACTAAAATGATATTTAATGCCCTTAATCTCTGAGTTTAGCAACTCAGTTGTTGCAACTGTTGTGTACATTTTCATGTCTAAGCAATTTTAACCTTGATCAGACTGAGCTTTCCTATAACCATCACTCAGATAATAGCCTATAGCCAAGTTTTAACCAGCTCGCTAGGTTTGGCCCATGTGGCATCAACAGAGTAGTAAAAACAACTTTAACATTGTCTTCCTGGTTGCTTATTGCAGTATACGGAACGTAACATTCAATAAAAATACAAACATATCTTTTATTGTTAAAGTCAGCACCCTTTAGTAAAAATTTAAGCAGCCACCTCTGTGACCTTTTAAGCCAATCTGTTTTCCTAAAGCAACAAAATGTACAGCATGGCACATTCTCTTTTGTGATTCCTGTAAATACCTTTACTGTGGGAGTGTTTCATATAGAAGTTTCTAGTTGCAGTACTGAGATCTTGAGTTTAGGTGTCAGCTTGTGTTCACATAATCTTCACTCCATATCTAAGACTGTAATGGAAAAGCAGCCACAGTAATCTGATGGGATTGATTAGAAGATGGGAGATGTTCGGTGCCTCTCCGGGCTGAAACAATGCTGTGCGAAACACAAGCGGGCAGGTACTGGCAGCTGCAGTCATGGAGCAGCACCGTGTGCCCAGGCACCGTCCAAACACCCGCCAGGCAGAAGCTTCTGCTCTGATGCTCTGCAGACTGATGCAATACCTTTGGCAGTGCTCATTTGTGGGATATCACTGTGGTCCAATATAGTGCTTGGAAAGGTAAACAGCAATCTAACCGGGTGTTGGCACAAATCAGTGTTTATCTTCCTCATAAAACCAGAGGTATTGGTAACCTGTTGTGCTGGAGACACTGCAAGTGTTTCTGAATGCCAACAGGGCGATGCAGATATCAGAAAGCAAAAGCACCGAACTTGGTAGGGCAACCTTGAAACTGCCCATCTTCACTGCTGACTCCCTGTGAGATTAGTCTCCAAAGTCCAGAATCATTCCATTATTTCTGGGGAAAAAAAAAATAAATTATTTGTTCATTCTTTCTGTTGTAGAAGAACTTTTACAGCAATTATCTTTTTGCTTCCTCTTTCAGAAATGCTATAGGCTTTTTTTTTTTTTCCTTTCTTTCCTGCAAAATCAAGGAGGGAATAGAAAAAGCCTAGGACTAACTTCACAAAAGGCATTTAACAACAGCATTTGTTCTCAAACTGTTTCTGGCACTTACATCATTGATCTGCTCTCTGTCTGGTTTTCTTCTGAATCCCACCAGAAACAGTCTCATATTTTTCTAATATTACACTTGCAAAGTGTTGCCTGATGCAAAAACTCAGACTGTTTCTGACTCCAAAGAGGAAGGAGAAAAGCACCAAGTGGCTGGGGCTTCCTCACAGCCAATAAGACAAAAAAGAAGCTGTAAAGAATTACGTATGTCGTACTTTCTTCGGGGATCTGAGCCCAACCTTCCTGCTTTCTGGGGGAGAGCATCCTGTCACAGGGAGAAGGAAGCTGGTGGATGGGTAGTCATTACAGCATGCACCTGGAAAGGAGCAGGAGTAGAAATCTGCCTGCCAGTTCTTGCTCTAGTAAGTATCTTTATATTTCAGTCATCTGAGGACATAGAGAAAACTGGGCAGCTGAATGAAACAGCCTTGTAGAAATTAAAGATCTTTTTCTCTATGAGTGTCATTGCTACCCTCTTTTTGGGTTAATTTGAATATTTCTCCTAAAAAAAAAAAAAAGGAAATGCCTTCTTTTTTGGCAGAAGCACCGAACTCCAAGTATATATACAGGTGTGGGTGATGTACATCCATTCCTGAGGCACTGGAAATCAGATCTCAAGGAAAAGAACGGTATTTCCTACAGACTACTTTGGATAGATAACTTTATTGTTTTCAGTGTATTCCTTCCATGGGAGAGTTATCTAGCAGAAATACCAGGGCTTGCAATAGAAATGAATTTATTTGCCATCAAGATTTTCTGACAGTCATCTTGCAAATTCCTTGGAGCAATAATACACATGCAGCTTCAAGGAAGCTTCTGGATCTCTCATTGAATTAAACAGACCAGTGGGATAGTGCTTCTTCACTCACAGGACTGAAGTCATCACATCCTTTGCTGGGCTCCTTTGTCCAGTTGCCTTGTACCTAGCCTTGGTGCTCAGCCTATTTATCATGCACTCAGCTGAACTGAGCCAGAACTGTTCAAACAACTGTAAAACAACTTGTGAAGTGGTGCAAGATGTGCTATTCCGTAGCTCCTTGCAGGGCGAATAGTGTGAGTGAAGGCAGGTGGAACTTCACATCCTGAATCATGCATTCAAATGCCACCAGCTAGCATCTGGCCATCATACACACTTCAGAGGCGTTTTCTCCACCAGCTTAGAAGGTTACAGAAGGCCTCTGCATCTGACAATGTCTTTTTTACATCCACTAGGCAAAGATCAAGGGAGGGGGGAGAGGAGGGGAAGGTGAAGACAGCTTTTAAAAAAAAGAGAGACTGTGCCAACCTGCTTGTCATTTAGAAAAAGCTTAATGTATAAATGTCATGGAAACAGGCTGTTCCTATGGAATAAAACCAATACTGTTCTTCATATTTCTTCCTTTTTAATCTTTTTAATGCAGAGGAAAAAGAAGGCAAATGTTAAACAGTTAAAAGCAAATATTTTCTGTGGTAGCAGGCTAGCCATCTGTATTTTTTTTGTCTAGTTCTCTTTGAATATTGTATGCTACAGCTGGAGATCTTTGAGCAGAAAGATGGCAAGGGAAGTAGATGTTCACATGGGTGAAGCATGAGCTACAGACAGACAGACTTGTGCTGCCACCAGACAGCAGACCATGTCTATATGGTCTGTAGAGATGGCTTCTCCATGGCAGACGTGGACATGGCCTCCAAAGGACAATTCAGACCTATTCATTGACAACTAATAGAGACACCACAGGCTGTGCCATCTGAGGATCAAACCCTCTCTCTGTCCTATTTCTACCTCCCTGAAAATTATAGCAAACCTTATTTGGAAAGCCTACTTGCTACTTGCCCATTTCTCTTCTGCTTCCTTTCTGCTGAAAAAAATATCTGCAGTTCTGGAAAACCAAGTATTTCATGCAGCTGTATTACAGCAAATGCTTCAAACTGAAAATAAGTATAGCTGAATCACTAAACAGATTTTATAGGCTGGAGAAAAGCGGGTAGCAAGGCAGAAAATACAACCCTGAGTATGGAAGTTCTGGAAATGCAGTCTATTTCTTACGCACAATTTTTATGTTTCTTTTCCTGTACTTGATAACTAAAATAAGTATGGCTTAATTTCCTACCGCTGCAATCTGAATACCTGATTAGCTTCCTATGTGTGTAGTTTGTAACTAAACACGTTGAAAGAAGAGAAACCCTTCCAGTTATTCCTGCATTATCTTGGGAAATCATGGGAAAGCCACTTCTCTCAAGACCTGATTGGGGATGGTGTGCTGAGCAGCCAGTAAAAGCTGTTCCAGCACCTGCTGACCAGGTGAACTCAGCGCATAGACATTTTCTGGAACATCTGTGGAAATGGCCCAGCAGTGGTTCCAGCTGAGCTGCCTGCAGTCAATGCAACTCCTGGGGTCTGGCGCCCAGCAGCAGAGGTGATTTCAAAGCCTGTTGAAACCACAGATAATGCAATGCATTTGACTTATTGTTATTAGCCAAACTGATTGAAAGCTCTGTTTCAAAGGAAGCTAATGAAGCTAGGTGGCTTGCTAGCACACCTCAGCCCTGGGACTGTCTTCTGGACTCGCGTGCTCCAGAGTGAATCTGCAGGTCTTTTGTGTCACCATCAGGCAGCACAAGTGAGACTGAACTCCAGCCAATACAGATACCAAGAAGGGCTAATTGATGTCTCTCCTTGCACCATTGCCACCCCTCCCCCCCATTTTTTTGGAATTAGACTTTAATGTTTAACCACACAGAAGCCAAGCTCCTAAATCTCATTGCACAGCCAGAACACCTTACTAAAGGTTTATTCCCCTTGAATCTTGATAACTGGTGCTGGTGGAGTGCTGTTGGTTTCAGTCTCGAAAGCGAGCAGCTGCCTGAAAGGGTCCCGCTGAGAAGCACAGCGTTGCCCCGTGCTCACAGTGGAGCAGCAGCTCTCATGCTTTCCTCACAGCAGTGGCACAGCCTGTCAAAATGAGTGAGGTTTTATCATGCTTGAGATGTGACAAGAAAAGCATTTTTCAGTGTGTAAGACCATCTGAGAAATGTAAGAAGGTAGTGATACAGTGATGTGGGAGGAAGAACAGACGGCATCATCGTGACCTCCAGGGGGATGTGCAGCTGCCCTGGCGAGGGGGCCATGACCACCGACAGGCTGGGTCTCACTGTCTGCTCTCCCCAGTTACACGCGGGGCCTCTCAGGTGCCCCGTGGCCACCTTGCCTTTCAGATCAGTGCTGGCGGCTCTGCACCAGGGATGCCGACAGAGGCAGCCGTGGTTCCCAGTGCTCAGCATCTGCTGGAGGAAAACGCACAGAGCAAAGGGTAGCGGGTGGGACAGAGCGATGGAGAGAGTGTGGGTGGCATGCGCTGTTGAAAGACCTTTTAACCAAAGTGTGCACGTGTGGCAAGTGATGTTTGCAAAAACAAAGTCTTGGCGCTCTGATCGTTACTGCAATGTTACCCGATGTATCACAAGTATTTGAATCTGCAGGTCAAGTTTCAGAGTGATTGTTAAGATAGATCTCTTGTTCTCCTACACACGTCAGGTTCATGTGCTGACCACTGGACATTTCTGACTTCTTCAGCAGGAATCTAGACTCCGTCACTTTGGAGGGGCAGAGCATCGCCATGCTTCATTTTGCACAGTTTTGTGCTACTCAGCACATTGTATTGGTGGTTTTTTTTAAAGGGAAATTCCGAGTGTGCAAAATGGCTCCTGAGGTTTTTTGCTTTATTTTTGCTTTAGACCATTTCAAACTTCATTTCATTTAAATTTTCTGGAGGCTAGGTGCCTGCCTTTTGAGACAATAACCTAGCACAAGCTTTTTCAGGTTTTCTCCTCATTTCTATTACAGTTTGAAGTTCTTTGTTAAAAAAAAATCTTGCTTTAATTCTGTGTGATGAGCAGCTTTCATACTTCTGTAACAGTTTGACAACTTCTCCATTAAGATGACAGATAATACAAAACACACCCTGTGTGCCCCTATTGCTTATTGTCAGGAAACATGTTTGCATAGCCTCTTACTTTTCATCGATACCCATGACTTTCAGACCTGGAGTGAAATCTGAATCCCGCAGCTGGTCAATTCAACTACTTCAATGTTTTCTTTTAACTTCATTATTATTCCTGGTGCCAAATGATGTTCATCATTTATCTGGACTGGACATGCTCTTCTGCTCAGAGATCTGCTTGGTTGTAACCACACAGCAGAACATGCGACTCCTCCTTAGACTCAAGATATTGGAAATGCAGGTTTGGAAGGCAACAAGAGGTCAGAATCGGCAGAATTTTAAAGTAGAATCTTTTACTCTACCTAAAAGCTTGTTGTTTTCTTCATGTATAATTGAAAGTCTAGATTCTCCTAAATATTTGAAGATACTAATGGGTTAAAGCATATCTGAATGCAAGGGAAGTCAGCATAAAACATTTTATGCTTCAATTCTCCTTCTGATTTGGTTTGCTGCCATGTGAGACTGCAGCATGTGCATGTTTGTGGCTTACAGGTTTTATTGCACTGCAGCTGTGTTGCATATTGTCCATTATGCAGAAAGCCTTGCAGTTCTCTGAAGAACCTTTTTCATATAAAAGTCTGAAAACTCTTGACCTAATGGACCTTCAACTGTATCACCGTAATAAAGTCTAATATACAGCAGTATGGTCCTGCTAATTCTAGCAACTGCCTTCATCTGAGCTTTCTCAGAGCATGCCTACACACCCAACCCAGACTGTGCTGCACCTGCTCCATCCATGTGTTGCACTGCCCAGCTGCAAGCAATTCTTGGCAGGGAGTCAAGCGTCTGCATTAGCCTTGGTGCCATGCTAAGCCATAGGTCTTGATCAGAGTTGCATAACTTAACACAACTCTCCTCTCCTGATTATTGCCATCATCTTGTGCATCAGGCTGTTCTTGAGAGATGGGGCTTCTTTGCTCAGTGCTGCACTAACTCGCTCCAGTGAGTGAAACGTGTGGTTTCTGGAGTGTGCGAAACCCTGTGGATCAGAGCTGATATGCAGACGGTGAGGCACTCTGGCAGCTCAGAGCCATACCTGTGCACGCCTGACCGCAAAGCGTCTCCTGCGTATCTTTTTCTTTATTCTCTCAGTCACGGAGAGGTCAAAGATCCTTATAGATATTCCTTACAAGGTTTGGAGGAAAAAGGCTAATAGACATTACAGCTCAGTCTTCTCTGCACTTGTGCTAACAGGTATAGGATCAGATTCAGAAGTCCTGATTGACAGATACAGGTTTATTTTACTGTGCATACGCTAAGTTCCACATACATAAACAGCTGGCTCTGGATGTGTACATAAGCCTCATCTCAGGACTGTCCTGGTACAGCAGTGCTCTTCCTGGGCTACAGCTGGCGGGTATCTAGGTAGCCAGGGGTGCTGGTGGAGGAAATTTGTGACCACTTCTACCTGAGCACACAGACGTGCTGATGTGTAGCTAGGTTTCTGAAAGTGAGACACAGCAGTGTTAGCTCTTTCCTCCCTTACCCTCTTTATTTGGCTGCTTCTTACCACTTCATTATTATTTTGAGGAGGGTGGACTAGAAAGGCGAAAGGACTTTAAGGACTTTCCTTTAAAAAAAGAAACAACATGAGTTACAAAACAATTGGCAGATGGAGAGAACAGACTTACTAATCAGAAAATCTTCCTTCTGTAGATAAAACTTACTAAGGATTTTTCATAACTCTAGTTAGGGGAAAAAAGCTTTCAGAAAATTTCCATTTGTAGTACTGTTATGGGTAATAGGTTTTATTCTGACTATTAGACACTCATATTTAAACCATTTATTCTTTTATGCTTAGATATGCTTTTAGTGTGTGGTGTATCAATTTGAATGCCCACACATCATCTGCCATGGAAAGCATCTTACAAACTGAGTGGCACTAACACAGTATGCCCGTCACCCATCCTTGAACTCTGATGAGGACAGCAATTCAGACCCCGTCTGGGGAGCCAGGTTTTTTGAACAGCTCACAAGGAAAGGTACGGACTTCCAGAAGGCATTCAGAGTTCCTAAGATGGACGGTTAACTTTTAGATAGCGAAGCTCTTTCCATATCAGATCCATCTTTATGGAGCAGCACGAGGTAAAGAAAGGCTCAGTCGCACAGGTCTGTCTGGGGAGATCTGCAGGCTTACAATAGACAATGATTTCCAGAATTAAGAACTGCAGAGCAATTGCAAGTATGCTACCTGTGAGTCTATTCTTCTGGTCCTGCAAAAACTGAAATGTAACTAAAAAATACTATTTAGATCAATGTACTTTAGTACCTAGTTTTAAGCATGGTGTATAGGCCCACTTGCGATCTTACATTTCAGTCCTTACAGGAAAGGCATCTTTGCTAAGTGTCATTAAAAATGCAGGGATTACCAGCAAAATTCCAAAGTAACTGATAAACAGGATTGGTGTCTGGAATGCAGTGAAAAGCAGAAGTTCAATAGCAACTGAAAGCTGAATTTTCCTGTCGGTGAGACTAAAATGAGAGGTGCATGAGCTTTTCAACTGTAACATGGCAAATATGCCATATGCTTTGAGAAAGATTCTCTGTCATTTGTAAACAATCTTTCAAAGAAAAATCTATATTCACCTACACAAGCAGTTTCAGAGATCTGTCATACTGCTTTTTCCTTTTGGTGAGCTGATTCGCTCAAAACGGTGATGCAGCTTAAGTTCTGGAAATAAAAAATCAGTAATGGAATTTGTCGTACTACAAAATACAAACAAGGGAAGATTAAAAGTTTTGTATCAAGAGTATGAAAATCAAACCCATACTCCTTTGTGTTCTCCTGAATATACGTTTATACCTGTCTTTCCTTGGACTGGATTCACATGTAGCACTTTAGTGCTGTTCAAAACCAGGTATTAAAAGAAAAGAATCATCAGTACCAAAAATGCAGATTTGTATTTGTAGTGAGCTTTAGAGTAAACTAAGAAATTGAACTGGAGTATTCCACGCTGTGACCATTTGTCGTTTGCTCTAAAAATAAATGAAGGAATCCAAAAGAATTTGGCAGATTGTTACAGAACCCTACTGACGGGGATAGTCCCGGTAGATCTCACAGCCCTGCTGCAAGAAGTTAGTAGGTTCAGGCTCCCGAGTCCTACTGTGTAACAACAATTGAGAGGTCAAAGACAATAGTTGCTCTTTCGCATGAGAATAAGCCAGCTCAATACTTAGACCCAGATCTCAATTCTGACTGATTGGCAAGAATTTTCACTGCGGTGCTACAGTTCTTTGAAAAGACATTTGTACAATCCAGAGGAAAAAGAAACAGGTCTTACAAATAAGAAAAAAAGATGTTGTAAACAAGGAAAGAGCTAGTTTAAGCTGACAGGACAAAATGGAGCGTATTCAAGCTGCAGCAAGTGTATTTCATATTCAATGACAGGAAAATACTATAAATTAAACACAAAAAAATGTAGAATGGACAAACAAAAATCTTCAAGACAGAATTCTGGAACTTGACTATTAAATTCCAATATTATTTATCACTATTTCTAATCCTGCCAACAGTGTAAAGCCATTGGTCTCACGACCACCCAAAGTCTCATCTATTGAAGTACTGGGCTAGCACAGTATTAGCACTATATAATATCCATCTTTTCCTTTGGAAATAATCTTCATAAAAACAAAAGCAGAACTATAAATACTGTGCATACTGCTTATTATTTCCAGTCATAAAATACCACAGTCTGTATAGAAGGCACTCCAAAGGCATGCAAACTGTCCTGCTCATCGAGGGGGAAAAATACTGCAAAGTCATCATCTTTCTCAAGGACATAAAAATTGTTGGAGAAACTCTTGACCTTTTTGTAAACAAGCAATGCCTCTGGATACAAACTACATTCATCAGTTTTATATTTTGTTCCCCCCAAAAAAGGCAGACTCGTTATTTTAAATAGGCCTGAAGTGTCTGCTGTTTTTCAGATTATGTATTTGGTTTGTGGAATTCCAGTGTTGGGGAGACCAGATGTTCTCTCTTGTCAAGCACGGGTCTGCCCTGACTTTGCACGACTGTCTGCCCTGTCTGTTGCTACTGACCAGAACTCATGTCAAGGGCTTCAACAAGGGCAAGTACAGGATCCTGCACCTGGGGAGGAACAACCCCATGCACCAGTAGAGGCTTGGGGTGGACCTGCTGGAGAGCAGCTCTGCGGAGAGGGACCTGGGTGTCCTGGTGGACGACAGGTTAACCATGAGCCAGCAGT
>Ga0065711_1052159_pt1 | contig 10076 bp, 5 predicted proteins | sample Hoacrofraction12_FD_59098 | JGI IMG/M metagenome (GOLD analysis project Ga0065711, IMG submission 59098) | Hoatzin crop microbial communities from Cojedes, Venezuela - Epithelial fraction 12 v2 (version 2) | ecosystem: Host-associated > Birds > Digestive system > Esophagus > Crop | place...
AAAAAAAAAAAAAAAAAAAAAAAGGAAATTGGCCCAACATTTTATAAATATGTTCAAACAATATTAAAAAAAATCCCATTCCCCATTCTCTGAAGTGTGTACATATGGCACCCTCCAGAAAACAGCTGATTCAAGGTGTCTCGGGAGCATAGCAAACACTGTCACCCCCAAGGAGGTGGGATCACATGGGAGCGAGGCTGTGCTCCTGCTGTCCTGGGGAAGGAGAAGGGCCAGAGGCACCAGAGCCAGCTTGCTGCTCCCCTTGCGAGCCGACAGAAGAGGGGACATGGCTGTCATTCCAAGGGCCGATCCACCTCCTGCTGCTCCTTTCCTTGGCAGCAGCCATCTGTCTAGATTTCTGAATATCAGTGTAGTCCAAGGGTTCCACAGCGTTGTCCTGCGTGCTCTGTAGCTATAAGCATTTGCCTCTTTTCACTCTTCCAGAGCTGGCCTGGAGTATACAGCATCCAGCCTGAGCAGATCTGTGCCGTGAGCCCTGTGCCATTAAAGCTGATAGAAGTTCTCCTCCATTGACTGGAACACAGAGAGTTTGATTTTCATCCTTGTTTCCACTGAGAAGTACTAAATGGGCCTCAGTGGCAACCCAGAAACAGTAGCTGGAACTCTGGCTTTATTTGGAAGCTGCTTAATCAGAATGATATGCTGCTTGCATATGGAGCCTCTTCTAAGAGCCTGCTCCTCTAGCTCTGCCTGGATTTATCACCAAGAAATGTTGCTGCGGGAAAAGCAATTGCTCATACAGCAACTGCATCATATTACTGCATGCCATGGAGTATGGTTCTCTGTTGAACGTCTATCGATTTTTAAGGAAGAATGATGTACCAGACAAGTTTTGCTTCAATAGAAACAAAATTACTGGTGAATAAGGATCCAACTTGTAAGGGAGATTCTGGCTCTCCACCTTTGCTCTAGCATGTGTGTGCCAGGTCCTTCAAATGAATCACCAGAGTAGCACTTGCAAATGGATTGTCAGATCATACTCCGGAGCAGTCATGTAATTAACTCCTTCTGAGACCAAAGGCCAGAAGCATCCTTCAGGAGCTGGGTTTCTTGGGATGGTTGGCTAGTTCACAAACGTGGATAACCATCTGAGAAGTTTAGGCACAGCTAGACCTGCGTAGAGGCACTGTGTGTTAATCCAGCATGAGATTCGGTAGCCGAGAGCCCCGGGGGTCTGATCTTGATTCCGTCACTGACTTGCTGTGTGCTTTGGAGAAGGTCATTTAACCTTTCTCTGGCTCATTTTCTCCATTAGTATAAGGGGGGAATGATACTAACCAGCTCCCAGGGAGTCATGAAGCATGACTAAGCTGCGTTTGTCATGTACTGTGTAAGTACGAAGTATATCTAAGGCCTCCAGGAGCAAAGATAGGAAGAGCTGACAGGAGCTGCTGGCTCCTAGCCTGAGGCTCAGCCCCAGCACGTGGCTTTCAGGAGTGCCAGAAGGGAGCATTAGGTTTGTCACATGCATAATTCTGTGTCTTGTTTTGTATCGCCCAAAGGACCCTGTTCTGTTAATTATTTTTCTTATTATCTACGCTGTGACAGTTGTGAGTCCCTCTGGCAGCCCTGGCTCCTGGTTGCAGCACAAGTGCGGGGAACGCCTTCTCAGAGCACCACAAGCCTGCCTGAGTCTCCGGTACCTCACCCGGGCTGCGCTGGATGCCTGGTTCAGTGCAGTAATAGCCCCCAGAAGGGAGAGCGACTCTTCCCTAACGTATTATTTTTAGCGTGATCAAACATTATTATCAGCTTCCTTTGGTTTGCTTCTACTTGCAGGGTAATGGTCTGAGTACAAAGAGAGGGGGCTGGAGATAGCTTGGCCTGTAGCGAGGGTGGGGTGAGCTTCTCGCATCTACTGTAAGGTGCAGAAAGGTAGCAATATGTGAGTAGGTGTACATGCCTTGTAGAGGTACAGACCAGCTGAGATAGGGCAGTGCATTGTTAGTCTCTGTGTGCACGTCAAAGTCCTGAGAGGTTCTGGTGGTGGTCGGCATGAGGGGTCTCACGGCTCCCGATCTGCTAGCAGGGGTTGTTCAGAAGCACAGAGAGGTTACCCTACCTGCTTGGTGTGCGTGGAGGGGGACAGAGATGGGAAATGTAAACAAACCTCGCTCATTTAAATAGAAAAAAGAATCTGAAGCTAAAGCAGCCTTTCATTTACATCTGTTCAGTCCATCGAATGCGGGGATGTTCCTCCTGAGCTACCACGGCAGAACTGAAAAGCGTGCTCTCTTTTAGTTTGGAGGAAGCACCTTTTAATCAGCCGGCACAGTGCTGACAGACGTAGTGCCTGAAAACAGGCACTGAAATAGAGGCCTGAACGAGTGTCTAAGCATATTGCAACCCTTAGAATTTCAGTAGTCCAAAGAGGAAGGGTTGCTGCTATTTTTCAAGCGCTCATGTTATGTGGCTTCCCATTGGAAAGGCTTAATTTGTCTTGTAGCTCTGTTGCTCAGTGGCATCGTAGATGAAGTGCTTTGCCTTCACTGTAAACTGTTTCAAGGCCAAGCAATGCGTGAACAAGCGCACGGGCATCAAGTTACAAAGTTCATCCAAGGTGCGCTTGGCTGTATGAAACAAACACTTCATAAGCAGCTTTGACTTGGGAATGTCATGGCAAGCAGATTTAAGTGGATGTATTCTCCCACCCTTTCTTGAAACACATCTCAGCTGCTCTCCTGCTGTTCCGGTACGTATGCTTTCTGGTACCAGGCACAGTGAGCACTTAATCATTTTACAAGGCAGCCAAATACAAATTACGAAGCCAATTAACAAATACTTTCATCTACAGGATTTATACCGCAGCTTGGCTCTGCTCATATGTAGACTAGCATAGGGGGCCCAGTTTGGGAAAGTAGTCAACATCTACCCAATTTCCAGGAGTGTAAATGGCACTTCAGCACAGGTTTACACGCTGTGCCCAACTCTGAGGGCAAGTTATTCTCTTAACCAGGGCATAGACTAATGGATCAGGAGATCAGCTCCTGGTTGTGCTGCAGACGTGCTCTGCCATGTTGGTTAAGTTGCTCAATCTGTGCTTTAAATTTAAATGAGAACAATGTCTCTTCTTCACTCTTTGGTATATATTTAGATGGCAAATTCTTCAAGACTAGGTTTTGTAGAGCAGGAGGGTCTTTATAGCAGCTAACTTCATGTATCTGAGCTGGGGGATAGTATCCCCCTGCATTCAGAGGTGATAGAGAGAGGATCCACCCTCAGTTGTTTAAACAGGCATCTGCTGTGAATCATTCTCCAGAGGAACGACCATCAGCCCACTCTGTGTCTTAACGCAACCAAAACCACAGTTTTGGCTGAGACTTCAGGGTATTACTGTTTAACATGGGTATTTTCAGAAATGCACCGATGTTCCTGAATAATAGGGTGAGTAGTAATAATAATTAGCAGTTTGAGACACCTTTTAATGTATATAATACATATATACAATACATATATATAATATTTATCCCAGAGAACTTATAGGAGTGTAGTTGTTTGCTCTGAAGGTGGCTGAAATGCAGCCAACTCTGGGATGAAACAAAACTCATGTTTTAATACCATGGAGTGAAGCTGCATGACCTTTTAGACAGAAAGGGAGTTAAGGAGGTTGTCCTCTCCCTCCAAATCTGCACACCATCTTTTTATACAGGAGAAGGAGGTTATTAGAATAGCTGGTTGCACCAGGCAATTGCTCTTCTGGCCTAATCCAGATGGGTTTAATTTAAGAGAGAAAGGAATTAGCCAACATTCACTTACGAGACAAAATGGGAGGAAAAAAAAGAAGAAAAAGAAAAAGACTGAGAAGGCACCTCATCCATTCATGCAGAGATCTCAGTGTTCTCATATATTTTTTAATTCTACTCTTTCATCTGCTTTAAATTATAGTTCGGCAAGGTATTAAACAGACATAACTTCAAACACAAGCAGAAGAAAGGACACAAATGGGACAATTCTAGGTACAATAAACCATGCCTGTCATTCAGAGACCTTGCTCATTCTTGGACTGAAATTGCAGTTAAAATGCAATTCATAAAAATGGCACTGTCTTGTTCAGCAGATCTTCTCCCCTTAGCATTTTACTCCTGGTATAGCTTTACAGAACAAGTATGGTTAAACGAGCATGTTATTAATTAAGTATTAGTCAGTTCTAGCTGGGCAGGTCAACTGGAGTCCGGAGGTGTCTCTGATACCCTGGTCTGCCTACCAGTGTTGGTATTACTGCTGATGAGATGTGAGAAGAAGCAAAAAAACCAAAAAGAAACTGCCAGTGGCTGTGTGGACACCAGGTGAGGCAAGCTGATGAAAAATGCTGGCAAGCCCTCCTTTCTGTAAGGAAGCCACAAGGTCAGACCTGGAGAGCGGAGGTCGTTATGAAGCCTTTGGAAGATCGTTGTGCTATCCACATTAGTACTACATTCCTGCCTGGTTTAGGTCTCAGTCACCCGAGTGATCTCACCACTAATGGTTTGCCCAGGTGCTACACAGCAGTCACTGAGATGACAGAGACTGGCTTTGTTTAAATGGACACTATTCCTGTCTGCATCTGTTTTGGCTGAGTGCAATGAAAATTGTGTCCTTTAGATACGTCTCTTCCATTAAAAGTATTTTGGTTGAATTTGCACTGCAGTGCTATGAGGGAAAAAACCCTAATATTAAAATTTATTACTCAGTCAAACTGTCCAGCTTTTTACAAGACTAAAACAAGGAGCTGAAATCTGCATTATAAGACTTCCAAAATCAATGCATTTAAATAGCATGCTTAACAACAGGATCACAACTTCAAGTCCCTGGTTATGAGAACTTTCTCCTTAGGGTGTTGTAAGACTGGAGGCCAGTCACATGCTTAACTTCTCCAGGAGAAGGCTTATTTCATGGTATCTTGTGTCCTGGAGTTGCGTTAATATTTTGGTGAGAGTAACATGTGCTTTTCTAAGGGAGCTGTCAGATCAGTCACTGAATAAGAATTTATCTGCATTTAGAAATTGTAGCTGTATGTAAGCTTAGTGCCTCTGATCTAATGTGTGCCCTTGCAGGACATAATATTTAAGCCTGTAGCTGATGCTGAAGAGTTAACCACAAATTACTTGGGAATGTATGCAGCCCTTTGAGACAGAATAGGGTTTCAGACTGTAAAAAAAACCTGCTGTATCTCCAGCGATAGGACTAGGAGAGAAGATGGAGATTTTGTGTGTGTGTGTACTTCTTTGCATACATAGAGGAGGTATAATAATTACTGATATATTTTATTCAGATGTTGCTAATGGGTCTCATTATTCTTTGGGTAACCAGTCCCAGTATAGAGTAGGATGGTGCAAATCAGACCAAATCAGAGCTACATCAGCTGAAGATTCGGTACTAGGAGTTTGACTTCCCAAGTCCTTGTTCCCAGCCTTCTTTCTGGACAGTTGGCAGCAGTTGGGACCTTTTGATTTATTTGTAGAACTGCGACAAAGTATACAGGCAACCCTGTGATTATGACTGAGGTGATATACAAATGAGAGATAACACAAGAAGGAAAAATTACTCAAGCCTTGTAGTTGTCGTTGTGACCCAGTGTGAACGTCTCATACGTCGAAGTTTGAATTACTTTCTTTGCTTGGGCAGAGTGTGCTGCTGACTACAGACCCGAAACAAGGCTTTTCAGAAGAGTCCTTAGGACCTTTTCGTCGCTATAGGAGCTTTCCAGTGATTTCTCTGACTTCCGTGACCTAAGACTGGAACTTGCATTTTTACTACGTAGGGCAATGTCTGCATACTGGCACTTCTACAGTGGATGAAGCTATATCATCAAAGCTGCACCTTCTACTATTTAAATAGAGCCACCTCCAAAAACATAGTTCACCTGGTATAATATGAATGTGTCTTCTCTGGGAGACTGTGGTAGCAAGGATGTTGGAAAATTATCATAGCTCTTCAGACACCCTGACAGATCGGATGGAAAAATATGAAGTCAGATGTGGCCAAAATCCTCAAGCACACAATCAAGTCTGTATGGCTTAATATGTCAGCTGATTCTTGGTAAATGCATTGTCTTAGCAAGAAAAAATGTGAGATAAATCCTGTTAACTAAGCCTCATCCTTAGATGTTTATGCAAATGTGTGTTCCCTCCTATTTGTGACGGGATACCAACATGCAAAAGGGGGGTCACACGAGCTCAGCTGATGTGTGGTATCTCATGCTATGGTGACTTTTTATTCCCTTGCTTTGCCTGTGGAGATGTGATGACGGGAGGATTGGGAGTATCTGCAGTCACTGCCTTGATTTTCCTAATGGTTTTCTGTGCAGAGAGATTCTGCTGAGGAGTATCTGGCCTCTTTGCTTTCTTTTCCACAAAGTCCTGAATGGGACCACCCAGAAGGACAGGCTTGGGGGAAGCATACTACAGGAGTCAGCTTTTCTCCAGCTGGCTTCTGTCCAACCCCAGTTTTCTCAGAATGCACAAAAAAGCATGAGCACAGCCCATACAGGACTTCAACCAAAGCCATCGGAGTGTTTGCAAACAGTCCCTGTGTTTTTCGGGATTTCATTGTGGTTCTTCATTATGGGTTCTGGAATATTTTACTCCAAACCTGTTCACAACTTTGTTACGAGGTTCACTAAGACACTGATGAACAAGGGGCATATAACTATTTTTGCATTCTGTGGAGAGGAGTCCAAGAAAAGATTGTTGTTTGTAGAAATGAATGACCAAAAACTATGACTTGCTTTTATAACTTGACTCTTCCTTCTTTGGTAGTCTAAGAGTTTGTAATTTTTCTGCTTGTTCATGCAGGAACTACCTCTTCAGACTTAGTCTACACAACGTTTCTCTTATTCAGGTATGTTCACTTTTTACTCTCTTGTTTTATTTAACTTGCTAATGTATGTTCTGTAATATTTGATGTACATATTCAGAAGGCTGTGTAGTGTAAATTTGCCCAGAGTGATGGAGCAGGGAGAAGACAAAGTCAGAGCCAGATGCTTATTCCTGCTCCAGCGACAGTGCTAGGGGAAGGGCTCTTCTACACCTGACCATTTGGACAGCGTACTCTGCTCGTGATTCCGGAGTGTTTGGGTGGTAATGGGATCTGCCAAAACTATGGCATCTTATGGAGCAAAGCATGTGGTGTGACTGATACAGGCTTAAGTACAACAATCAATAGAAATCCTTGGCTTTTGTTAGAGGACATGTCAGCAATGTGTAGGAAAAGCTTTTACTATTCTTGTCCATCCTCATTTTTAGCCGTTGTTGGCCTTTGTGAATATGGATTGCTGAGGAGCTGTGTTTTGCTGAATACATTACTAAAACCAAGACTGGACTTGCAAGCATTCAAGAGGCAAAATGGGTTGAAAAATGTATGTTACCTGTGGCAGGATGGAGGCAAAGCAGCTAAAGTTTGAAAGGGCTTGCAAATGTCCAGCAATTTTAGGACTTTCCTCCCACTGCACTGAATCTGAAATAGAAAATTGTTCACGAAAATCCCAACTACTTTTCTTTAAATAAATAAATACTTATGCTCTGGATTATTTACCATCTTCTACAGTTGCTGCAGCACCAAAGATAAATTCAGTGTTTTTCAGACAGACTCGAGGGCCTTTCTCCTGTACCTGACCACGCAAAGAAACCGTAAGGGTAGTACTGCCAGCCATTCTCATGTGCACAAGCCTTTTGTGGTTAGTAGGTGTTAAAAGTATGGATGGAGAGATGAAAAGATGTTTAATGGATGTAAAATGCGTTGAATCTTCCTTTAAAAGGAAAACAAAGTCTGGAGTTACCAATGACAACAACGAAGAGTTAGAGAAGCTGATACTCCCATTTGGCAGGGGTTTCCCTTTGCAGAGCCATATTAGCGTGGCTGGAAGACTTCCAGCGAGCACACAGGAGAGGGAAGTCTCTGAAGTTATGTGAGGTGTCATATCTTCTGCAATGCCTGTTATCACACTGCCTGACACAGCCTCTTGTACTTGTCAGGCGAGGGATCCCCTTCCACGAAACCCAGTTGAGCATCTCCCTTTACACACTTCTGAAGTTGGGCTTGGGCCCTTTTCAGTGCAGTGAGTTTCTTTTCCTACACTGCAAAACATGGGAAATCTCCTTCTGAGGCACTGGAGGATGCTGTGGGATCTCCAGTTAACATAATGAGCTTAGTTTGCTCCTGCTTTCTGGGTGTATCCGGTCACTTTGCCAAGACTTTTTGCATGACAAAGCGAGCATGGAATTATGTTGACACACGTGTTGGGAATGATGGAAGTGATTGTTTCCTGACCTAATAGTTGCCTAAGTAGCTGCTTGGCTTGTTTCCATAAAGCACATGATGTGGCTTAGAGGCCCTCCCTCCCACCTTCCCTTCACTGTGCATCATTTTAAAGATCAGATCAGAGTGCGAGACAAGAAATGCAAGAAATTTGCAGTTTGTTCTGCAGAGCATGAGAGTGCAGTTGAAGAAGTAATCACAATGCTAATTTGGGTTGTTTTGTATCTCTTCTTTGCTTGTAAGTAAAATACAGTGTGGATCTTGTCAGGCCTGTTTTGGGGTTAGTTTTTCATCTTGAGATTGTGGTCTGATTTATTTCTGCTCGTGGGACTTACTTTCAGGTTGCCAGCAGTGCTAAATCTGCTTCAAGGTGCAGGATTGGGCTGACAGATGTCTGCTCCCTTGGATTTGTACTTCCATGAGGAGAGGGCAAGAACATGAGGAGCACAATCTAGAGAGACAGCAGGATATGCTGGTTGTGGGGCAAAGCCTGGCAGTGAGGAATATACCTTTCTACAGCAGGGTTAGTGAAGTTTAAAGCTGTTTTTCACTGGGTGTTCTTGTGCAATCAGCTATATCCCTAGGCTGCACTGTCCCTGTGGGGAAAAGGCAAGGGCAGATTTCAGCCCCACAGCTGCCAGGGAAAGGAGAGGAGGCCAGGGTGTTCCTGTGAAGGAGGTGACTCTTGATGGTCTTTGCAGCAAGGGTGGCAACAGCATCTCACAGGAGCAATATCCCTGTGCCGCCACTGGCTAGAACAGCAAATTACCTCAGGCTCTCATTCTTTAAAGGATAGATTTACTAGCTCACTCTACCTAATGCATGTTTTCCTGGACAGTTATCTATTCTTTAACCAGAAAATGAGTATTTCCTGCCATTGAGCAGGCCATAATATTTTTCATTACAGCATTACTTTATTCATTGCTTTTGAACGGGAATAAATTCTTCTTTTTCTGGATTATAATCTTCTTTATGAATATTGCATATCACAAACCCAGTGTTAACCATGTTGTTACTCCCTGATTTTAGAAATATTTTAAGCTCCCAGACTTTAAAAGTCTGTGCTCTTTCCCTTTACCTGTTGAATGACTGTGGATGCCTTTCATTTAAGCCCAATGCAAAATCAATTAAAATGAGCAAGAGTTCTCCATCAGTGTCAAGGATTGTTTTGTAAAACCCTCACTCCTGAAAATACATTTTAGGAGTCTTCAGTTCCAGAAACTAAAGTTATGGTATTACTCCTGAATCTGTGTTGGACTGCTATTAGTATAAACTTAGTTTTGTAATCTCTGCAGCAAAGAACACTCTGGATTATCATGTAGCCAGTCCACGTAGCTGGGAGAGGAAGTTACTGTCTTGGAATTGCAGTAGACTAAAAGACAAAATTTAGCATTATGTGGGCAAGTTACTGGATAAGAGCTATGTAAAAAAGATAGCATCAGCCTGTAGAGCAGTTGAGATTTCAGGGGAGGGGAGGAAGAGAGGTAGATTTTAGGATGTGTCAGATGTTGGACCATATTATACTTTCATAAAGGAGGCATTTCTTTTCCTTTCTTAGCTCCTGGCTCTTTATCTTCGATTCCTTCTCCAGAACTAGATGCTTTTGTCCCTGCTGCTCTGCCATATGCCAAAGTCTGCTCCTGTCTTCTGAATTTTCTGTTGATTCTGCTAAGGTTGTTGCTCAAAGACTGTAGCACTGAGATTTTACATGAGAACTAGTGAGTGAGGTGGAGCAGAAGCTGAAGCAGAACAAGTTTGTTTCCTGCTTCGCAGAACAAAATGCCCCAGCTTCTCTGAAATTCACACCCACCACCCCCCCC
>Ga0065711_1012522_pt1 | contig 10075 bp, 3 predicted proteins | sample Hoacrofraction12_FD_59098 | JGI IMG/M metagenome (GOLD analysis project Ga0065711, IMG submission 59098) | Hoatzin crop microbial communities from Cojedes, Venezuela - Epithelial fraction 12 v2 (version 2) | ecosystem: Host-associated > Birds > Digestive system > Esophagus > Crop | place...
TTCCCTTCCCTTCCCTTCCCTTCCCTTCCCTTCCCTTCCCTTCAGATGTTTTTCTCATAATTATCCTTGCTGACAAAGGCATTTAAGATGTCAGCTGTCCGATGTTTTCAATTCCTTGCTGCACTGAAAAACTCAGCTGTTCATGGTGGCAGCCTGGGAATTAATCCTTCAGCCCTGTAAGGACCTAGCATGTGTGCCTTTTGTCTGTTTAGCATTTTCTTTTTCCAACTTACAGACACACAAGGCAGACAGAGGGAAACTCTCTTTTCCACACACACATATATACAGATGCATCTGGGATACTCATCATAGCTCTGAGAATCCTCTGCCTTTCTTCACATTATCAGCATGTTGCAAAAAAATGTCAAATGTGATAAATTGCATTCTCAGACCATGGAGGTGAAGCAGTACTTACTTCCTGTGAGGAGGTATATCAAAAACCCTGTTCAGACTCCTTCAATGAAAAAAAAAATTGAAGGGGTAGATATTCTGGTAGACATTGATGGATGTGCCTTTTGACTGAAACAAGTCCTACATATTTTATTATTTGTATGCAAAAAAATAAATAAATAAAGGAAGGGTCACCTGGAGAGTAAGTGATCCTATATAATGATATAAGTTATTGATTTCTAAAATCCAAAGTATATAGAGGAATTTAATTTCCTTTTCAAGAAAAAGAAATAAAGAAGGAGACAGATTTAAAATCATAACTATCCCAGACATTTTAATAAAAGTAAGCATTTAGACTGTTTCACATTTTACTCAATACGATATGCACAGGAGTGATTACAGTGAAATTTTCAAGGGAGCAAACCAAGACAAGAGCTGTAGGACTGAATCACTTTATAAAGGACATAATGATTAAAGCAGAATTAGTTGAATATAACCCATCAAATACAGATTCTTAAAATAGGTAAAATGTCACTGATATTTTAAAACAGCTGGAGAGGAGAGATAGGCCAGGTGAGACGAGGCATCCAGTCTGCATCAGGTAAGGAACTGTACAGACAACGGAGGTCATTAGCTCCAATCAAGATTTGCAGAGGAAACACCTGTTTGAAAAATTTTTGTGTTCATTGACTGTAATTCCTACAGAGGGTTACTTAGTCGATTTTAGAGGTTACAGTTTTGTTTTCCTTTTTTTTACCTGACAGACTAACAAAAATATAGATCTTCACATATTCTACTAATGTTGGCAGAAGCCTGGGTCCAACATGACAGAGGGACATGGGCTGTATTCCGGAGTAGCATATGAAATCAAAACCAAAGCCTACCACCCCAAATCTTTCTCAGAATTGCAGTCATCTCTAGGTGGGCACAAGGCTTCGTTTTATTTGTCCTCCAAGTACAAGAAATCTGGAAGAAATTTGAACCAGTAAATTAAATATGTGAGTGATTCCCGACTGGGATTGAAGCCAACTGGCAGGGAAAAAGATCATGTCTACCATGTTAAATTTTCCCAATTTTTAGAAAAATTTGGAATGCTTATTGGGAATGGTTTCTCGCACATGGCAGTTCCCATACCATGCCTCGGAACTGTTTGGGTTAGTATTGTCACAAACAACTCATGCCAGAGATATTTCTCATTATTTAAACATAGAGACAATCAGTATGCAGTTCTTATGCGTATTCCCTAGATCTACCTAATTTACCAGTATGGATGTAGCCTTGTACAGTGGCACAGCTTCTTGACTGTCATGGTTTAACCCAGCAGCTGGCAGCTAAGCACTAGAGAGCCGCTCGCTTACCTGTCCCCTTCCCCCCCAGCAGGATGAGGAGGAGAAATGGACAAAAGGTAAAACTCGTGGGTTGAGATACAGACGCTTTAGTAAGATAACAAAGGAAGTACTAATATTTGTAATAAAACAACTAGTAATAGTATAATTCAAAAGATAATAATGAATATGCAAAATAAACAATATACAATTCAATTTTCTCGCCACCCAATGTCCAATTTGCAGCTAGTCCCTGAGCAGCAACCACGGAATTTAGAAAACTGAATTTTGTGAAACTTCTGAAAAAGTCTGAACTCCTGGAAAAGTTTGAGCTCCTGGCCAAGAGAGGATTTGAAGTCACAGAAAAGAGAAAGAAAGAGTCCTGCCCCCTGCCCAACCTTCATTCATAAACTGAGGATGACGTAGATGGTATGGAATATTTCCATTGGCCAGCTTGGGCTAGCTGTCTGGCTATGCTCTCTTCCATCTCCTGCACATCTGCTTGTTACATGAAAATGAGAAACTGGAAAAAGTCCTTGACTTATAGCAACACACGAAAACTTCGGTGTTATTAACATTCTTGTACTAAACCCAAAACACAGCAGCTACTGGGAGGAAAATTAAGTCTGTCCTAGCCAAAACCAGGACAAAGAGGTTGGAGAACCCCCCACAGGGTAGCCTATGACCTGGTTAGTTCCATACACAGATACCTACATTCAGATATCTGCTTGGGAGCTAGATTTCTAAGTGCCTGCGATAGTAGATGAAAAGCAGACATTTAACTCAATTACTTTAAACATAGACTTCTAAAAAAATTTAAAGTACATCAGGATATTCCAAATGTCCTCCAGCTATAAAAACTTCACATTTCTTTCACAGATCCTGTGTCTTATCTGCCATTACTTCATGCAAATCACAAACATACTACAGTGTCTGAAATGACACTACATACCAACATTGAAGTAACTGACTCTCCAGGGACTCAATTCAGAATATTCAGGTTATTTCCTGTACTATCTGTAATATCTATGTAAGGAAAGCAGGTCTGACACATGATTTATGGGGTGTCTCTGGGCCAGGAATTTGAAACAGTTCAGGAGTCCCTAAAACATCTCCAGTGGGTCTGGTCCTCTTTTTTAGGTGCCTGAAAGAGCCCCGAATTTTGTGACCTATAGCCTTTGATAGTTCTGAAAATCCCATGATGCTGTTTGAAGATATGTGAGATTTAGGAGCTCAAATCCTAAACCAAATGGATTTTGTGTAGATGTGATGACACCTCCATATTATTTTAGTTACCACAATTTACTGTAATTTGAATAGTTCATATGAGATTGAGATGACTATAATTGTGGGATTTCTGGAAGAACAGGGACATATTGTGAGCAACCCAGACACTCTGAATATGGACTTGATTGGTCTGTAGCAGCACAGGCCTCAAGGCCATTGAGAGGTCGGCTGTGGATAAAGAGATTCCCCAAGGCCGGGTGCAGGTAAACAGATGCTCTATGAATAGTAACCAATCATAGTCAAGTACTGCCTATATAATCGGGGTGTTCTATTAATAGATGCTCTATGAATAATGACCAATCATAACCAAGTGCTGTACTGAGTGCTGTCTATATAATCCAGATTCTCTGCTAATAAAGTTGACTGTTATTCGTCATATTGGTCGAGTCATTTAGCCCACGCTGCAACATATAATAACAGTAAAAAAAATGCTACCTAATTCCCAAAGAGTAATTGGTTTTGCCTAGTTTATCTTTTTTCTTTGGGAAAAATAAAGAAAAATAAAGATCCTAATCAATATATGAACACAAAACCATTATAAAATTAACCTCAGACCAACACTTCAGGAAGTTTATTTAAAAACATTATATCTTTCCCTTGGTTCATGCTAGTGATGACAGGAAAAGGAATTTTTTTTTTTTTTTAGGAATATTTGATGCCCACTTATTTATCTTAATCACAACCTGAAATAAGAAGTGGAAAGCTTGAAGCTTTGTGTAACAAGAAACATTCTGAAAAATGTGCTGACATATAAACTCTGAGGTATATTTGCTCTGATATTGTGGACCAAAACCACATGGTCTCATATTTGCTGTTATACAGAGGAGAATGAGACAGGCTTATATGCATTTTTCACAGTTATACAAAGGATGATGAGACAGGCTTACATGTACATACATTTATTCACAAGGGCCATGGCTGATGACATACCTTGATGTTAAAAGTAAAAGTGTGTTAGAAGGAAAAATAATAAAAAAATAAAAAGGAAGGAGAAAATAAAAGCTTTCCCAATGGCCAGCTGGGAAATGAAGCAACACATCTTCCCAGACGTGCTTTTTCTGGTAACCTTTCAAGTGCATTGAGTTTTCCCTCAAAGCACTTTTTCCACAGTAAGTGCATAATTTCTTCAGGACTTGCTCAAACTCCCTTATCATTCATTATTATGCTCTCACTCATCATTATGCAACTGACCTGTGTACACTTGATCAGGTGTAGCTGTTGAACATGCTAATTGCATGCGAAACTTTGTGCTTGTATATCATTGGGTAATACTTATTGAATGTCTTATTTATTAATGTTTTCTACTAAGCTCCATTTTTCGCTAGTGCAAATCAACAAATTAAAAGCTGCAAAGCAAGATGTGAAAGAGGGCCAATCCATGCATCAATGGTGAATGTTTCCATAGAGAAACACAACAAAAACAGACATTGTGGTGATCCATAATAGAATTGGAGGTTGCAGGTGCAAAGCAGTGAGCATAAGAGCGCTTGGGAAGTCAGGGGTAGTAGCACTGCCACTACAGCCTTGGAGAAGGTAAATGACAGGTCACAAAGTTGCAAGTGAAAGGAAGCCTGCAAGCAAAACAAATTAGTATCAAGCTATTTAAAAGAATAGCAATACATGTAATCAGCCAGGAACAGATTGAAGTCATCCAAGAATGGTAAAAAATAAAGTTAATTCTGAGTAAAACAAAGGCAAATGGCAAGTAAATGGCAAATATTAGCAAAGAAATAAAATCCAGAAGAGTTTCAGTTAAGTAGAAGGAAAAAGAATATATATAAATATTTTCCAAGGGATCCCAAAGGCAGAAACGTCTAGCAGCAGTCAATGATAATGGGAGCTATCCACACAACTTAAATTAGCTATAATACAAGTTTCTATATGTGAGTTAGAGGTTCTAAGACCTCTTCACATTTAACAGAGAGAAACAGATTTTTTTTAGAGCGCAATTTAATTGAACTATTTTAGATTTCTGCTTTAGGATGAAATGTATAATAGCCTTGCTCTACTTTCAGCCATGATGTAGTGTCTTATAAACCAAGGATACCTGAATTCTGTGTAAGTTACTTCAGGCCCATTTTCCCTGCAGAACCCAGTATGAGTTTCAGACTAAGATCTGTATGAAATTGGCACAAAATCTGCTTCTGCAGATTCTTCAAAATATTTAGTGCTCATTTGAAAATATTACCACAAGAATTCCTACCAACACAATCACAATCTCCAGTTTCTCTACTGTTGCCTCCCTATTACCATTAAGGCCTCTCTTCAGTACTTCCCCACCTCATTATGGAGCAGTTCTTGGCAGAAACATCCCTTATTTTGAATTTAAAGATCCTCAAAAGTAAATTGTTTTGTAGAAACAGTTTTTTATATGATTGCAATTATTACTCAGTTGCAATATTAATCCCCTGACATACTGCCTCAATAAGAATGGTATCAGTTATGAAACAGAAGAAATAATTCCACCCAATAAAACCCAACATTTATAATTTGCAAGAATTTTCTTTCTTCTCTTTTGTTATAACACAAGATTAAGCAATAAGGAATCGGCTGCAAGTACCACATGCATTTGCATTACATAGAAGTACTATTCCTTATTTATATTTACAACGCTACAATAATATTTAAACCAACAACTTCAAATAACTTGCAGTCTACAGAGACAACTTGAACATTCCATCTGAACATGGGAAAGAACTCCTCTCTGAGGGTGACTGAGCACTGGAACAGGTTGCTCAGAAAGGTTGTGGAGTCTCCTTCTCTGGAGATATTCAAGACCCGTCTGGACGAGGTCCTGTGCAACCTCCTCTAGGTGACCCTGCTTTGGTAGGGTGTTGGACTGGATTATCCACAGAGGTCCCCCTATCTTTCTGTGATTCTGTGATTTAATACTTCCTTGAATCTGGAACCAATTTTAAAAAATGATACTTATATTGTGACAATTATGGTTGTCAAATCACTGCAAGAGGTGATATTGCTGTTCAGACTTCATAGATGATTCATGTGTAGATGTATCTCGAAAATATCTAGTGCTTACATCATTATTACATGTGGCTGGTATTTACTTCTTTGTAGAAGCTTCGTTTCTATAAACCCTTGAGTTTCTCAGTGCCATAGCTGAAGAATACATAAACTTGTCTGAATTGCCTAGGTTTCACAGAATTCTTACACCTCTGGCAGACAAGTTTCATTCTTTTGCAAATAGTGATTTCCAGAGTTTGTACCTTTCAGGTTTCTCATTAAGTTCCCTAGTGTTACCCAAACGTATCAGATGGGCAAAAAAAGTAGTGTAGTGTCCTGATTTTGGCTGGTATAGAGTTAATTTTCTTCCTAGTAACTGATACAGTGCTGTATTTTTGATTTAGTATGAGAAGAATATTGATAATACAATGATGTTTTAGTTGTTGCTAACTAGCCAAAGCCTTTTCTGCTTTTCATACTGCCCTGTCAACGAGTAGGCTGAGATGCACAAGAAATTGAGAGGGGACACATCTGTGATAGCTGACACTAACTGACCAAAGGGATATTCCATGCCATATGACATCACACTCAGCATATAAAGCTGGTGGAAGAAGAAGGAAGGGAGGAGGGGAATACTTGTAGCAATGGCGTTTTGTCCTCCCAAGTAACTTACATGTGATGGAGCCTGACTTTCCTGGAGATGGCTTACCACCTGCCTGCTGATGGGAAGTAATTAATGAATTCATTATTTTGCTTTGCTTGCATGTGCAGCTTTTGCTTCACCTGTTAAACTGTCTTTATCTCAGTCCATGAGTTTTCTCACTTTTACCCTTCCAATTCTCTCCCCCAGCCCCCCTCTCCCACAGGCTGTCTGGTGCTTGGATGACAGCTGGGGTAAAACCACAACACACAGTTTTGACTTTCTCCAGTGATAGCAATGAAGACGTATTTACACAAAGCCTAAGGCAGCTGATAGTGCCAGATGGTACTGATGGTAATAACAATTTAGTTGTCCCAAGGGTTTATACTCAGGATGATTAAAACAGTGAAGTCAAAGAAAAATCAATGGCAGGAAAAAATAGGTAAATTGACCTAGATAATTCAAAGATGTATCAAGGATGTATTAAGGACCACCTGTTATGGATTACAAAATTTATGAAAATATTTGCTGGATAAGAAACAAAGCAGAAATAAACTACCCTCTTTTTTCTTTTTTTTTTCTTTTTTTTTTTTTATTACTAAGTGGGATGTGTTGGTAAAGAATTTCAAGACAGAAGGTAACTTTAGTAAGAAGAACTATGGAGTTTATGAACCTTAAAATGAGGAGAATGTATATTAGTAATCAAAAAAATACTGGTCTTCAAGGAGGAGGTAATAAGTAACTTCAGGAAATAGCGTCAGAAATCACATGGGAGTTAAGTGCAAGGTAAAAAAAAAATTGAGGATATCTGTCTTATATAAAGAATACCTGAAGAGAAAGCACAAGATGCTTGCATCCAAATGCATCATAGGTGTACACGTGCTATTAACTAGCAACTTGGCTAAGTCAAAATAGAGGAGGAATAGTTTCAAACAGTGAAAACAGAGATAAAATACTGAGGTTAAATAAAGAATAGCATAACCATGTAGGGAAGAAAAATTACAATGTGACAAATTGTTATATAAATACAGTCTAGCTTTCTACGCAAAGTGTTCCATACATGCATATGCACAGATATTCACACAATCCTCTCCCACATTGTCAATTGCTTACGTAGGATAAAGCAGCTGAAAGATCTAAGAAAGTGACATATCAAAAAAAAACCAAAATAAAACAAAATCAAACCCTGAAGCACCTATTTAAAGATGAGAAAGATTTGAAGAGAAGTATCTGCAAACCTATATTACACATTGCTTATTCCTAAAAAGTACACATTATTTGCTAAAAGACCAGAGTTACTCTATTCATGTATAGAGGGGAAAAAACAGAAAAAAAAAAAGAGCTACTTCCACACACTAAAGTTCTGTCACCAGTGTCTCCAATAGCCTCTGCGCCTATCCTAATTTCAAATGGACTGCGCATGGTGAATATCTGAGGACACTAGTTGCTTCGGAGCTTACATCAGAGTAAAAAACTTTTAGAATGGATTATCCGGAGTTATGTGTGAAAATCAGAAAATGTTATTTCTGAAAAGATTACTTCTGGGACAAAAATCGAGTTAACTCACTTTTATGTGACAAAAACTAAATAAAAATAATGAAGATATTTTCTTTATGAAAGCTTGAAAACTACAGCTATAACTAAAAATCCATGCAAAGTTATAGTAGAAAATATAAATACTTACGTCAGCATGGGGCATTTATAATAAATAGATTATGCTATACATTTATGTCAAATGACATTGCTATCTTCAACATTGTGTTGATTGCAGTTATGCAAAGTTTTATGAAGCTTTGAAAGAACCATTTTTTAATTATGAAAGTGATAAAATACATCACTACTGTCACAGTTTAGGGTAGGGTGGCAATAAACAGAGTGGCTGATGCTCTCTTTTAACCCCCATCCTCCCACCAGAAAAAGGAAAAAGGAGAAAAAGGGAGAAAGACTTACAAAATGGAATACAAAAAACAGTTTCACTAGTAACACTGATAATACTAATAAGATGAATAACAAGAGAAATAATGCAAAACATGCAAAAGTGATACTGAGTTTGCCAGAGTTGGATGCTTGGGCACTGGCGTCCCACCAGCGGCTGCCAGTATGACCCTTTATGACCCCTCACTTGCAGGACCTAAGAGGTCTATCAGTGACCTTGGCTGCTATTGTAATAATGATGAACAGGGGCCTTTTTTTTTGCCTTCCATTCCTACCGTTACCTCAGTAAAGATACAAACATTTGGTGTTATCAGCTTTGGAGTGGACACTATCTGTAAAATATGCAGCCAGCTTCACAAAAGCGCAGTTACTTAGAAGAACTTAGCTGTAAGAAAGATTCACTAAAAGAGAATTTGTTTTGATCAAAACCAAGACATTTACTGAATAAATAACTTCACAAGTACACAAAATATGCTGACTGTGATTTTGAGTTTTAATAAAACATATACTGAATTTAATCAACTATAATGATAAATTTTGTAGACTTTTGTACAAAACTAATTTTTTCTGTGTCTAAAATAATACTGTATGTTTACTGTATGCTTTCTAGAAAGAGAAAAAAAAAATACTAACACAAAATATAGTTAACAAAATAGAAAATGTGACATTACAAGGATGGCTAGATGACTAGATGTGATCTGCACAAAGAAATGACATTGCAAAATGGTTCTGCCCGTGCTCTCCTTTTGAACTAGAAGGAAAAGCTAACTTCCTCAGAAAATACTTTCGTACAATCATAGAATTACTAAGGTTGGAAAAGATCTCCAAGATCACCAAGTCCAACCGTCATCCCATCACCACCATGTCTGATAAATCATGTCCTGAAGTGCTATATCTACACGTTTTTTGAAAACCTCCAGAGATGGTGACTCCACTACTTCCCTGGGCAGCCTATTTCAGTGCTTGACCACTCATCCAGTGAATAAATTTTTCTATTATCCAATCTGAACCTCCCCTGACACAACTCGAGGCCATTTCCTCTTGTCCTAACTCTAGTTGCTTGGGAGAAGAGACCAGCATCCACCTCACTACAATCTCCTTTCAGGTAGCTGCAGAGAAAGACAAGGCTTCCACTCAGCCTTCTATTCTCCAGAATAAACATACCCAGTTCCCTCAGCTGCTCCTCATAAGACTTGTGCTACAGACCCTTCACAAGCCTCATTGCCCTTCTCTGGGCAATCTCCAGCAGTTCAACGTCTTTCTTGTAGTGAGGGACCCAAAACTAAACACGGTACTCGAAGTGCAGCCTCACCAGTGCTGAGTACAGAGGCATGATTACCTCCCTGCTCCTGCCGGCCACACTATTCTTGATACAAGCCAGCATGCCGTTGATCTTCTTGGTCACCTGGGCACACAGAATCACAGAATCACAGAATGCTAGGGGTTCGAAGGGACCTCTGTGGGTCATCTAGTACAACCCTCCTGCCGAAGCAGGGTCACCTACAGTAGGCTGCACAGGACCTTGTCCAGGCAGGTC
>Ga0065711_1052160_pt1 | contig 10075 bp, 4 predicted proteins | sample Hoacrofraction12_FD_59098 | JGI IMG/M metagenome (GOLD analysis project Ga0065711, IMG submission 59098) | Hoatzin crop microbial communities from Cojedes, Venezuela - Epithelial fraction 12 v2 (version 2) | ecosystem: Host-associated > Birds > Digestive system > Esophagus > Crop | place...
CATCCCATCCCATCCCATCCCATCCCATCCCATCCCATCCCATCCCATCCCATCCCATCCGCTGTTCTGCTGCTTACTGTGTATTTTCATAACACTATTACTATGTTCTTTGCTACAACGCTTTCTCTAGCCTCTGTCATTTACAAAGTGCTTTTATTAGTTAAGTATTCCATGTTCCTTTATGAACTTAAAATGGTTGTACACATAGAGATCCATTTGGCCATAAACAGAATGTGTTGGCTGAACTGCAGCAGGTGCTTGAAAGTGGGGAATCACTGCCCAGTAAACACACCTGGAAAACAGTCTGCAAAGCAGACTGCATCTATACACCTGGGATACTCGGAAGCCCATTAGGCTCCAACCCTGAACCTAATATTTTACTTTGCAGATTTATTTTGCAACAAATTATGTGTGCCAGCTGCCTGGCAACAGTCACAGACCCAGGTAGATTTGCATGACCCTGTGCTAAGGGGAAAAAAGGGAAATGTTGTCCTTTAACAGGAGGAAACGCTTGGCTGGGCACTCTGAATGTTACAAAAGGGTACTGGAGACAGACTTTGCTCCTAAGTGATGAACAGCAGGCATGAACCTGGGACAGTTTACAGCAGGGAACAGAAGAATATAACTCCGGATCCAATAAAACAATCAACCAGGACTAGTCCCCAGACACCAATCCTCTTTTTTTCCTTTTTTGCAGAAAAGTCCTAAACCTACTAAGAGCAACAGAAATTTTGCCATTGGCATACACAAGGCTTTTGACCTATTGATTTTTTTCAGAGCAATTTACCATTTTCAGACTCTGAAATTGGAGTTTGGATGAGTAATGTAGCCTATACAGTAGACCCCTGCTCTCAGCTCTCTCTGAGTCAGGCTTCCAGTGCCATTGGTGATGTGTGGAAAATCACAACTCACTTCATGAACATTCTGTAATATTCTCCTGGTGGTCACTGTTTTCATGAGCACCCTGATCTTTAATTCATTCTTAAGAATATAAACCTGCACAAAAATAGCATGTTTTCAGAGCAGATGAAGTGAATCTAGCACAAGTAAATATTATCTGTGTATTTTTGTTGTGAATAGGCAGCTCTGTTAGTTAGAGGGAGCTCAGATTAATTCTATGAATCTCCAAACCAAACGATATAGAGGAAGAGGCATCAGAGACACGGCACATTCAATGGGTGTGTGCTTTCTGACAGAAACACCAGTTATTGTTGATTAGCCCACATAATTTGGATTATGTTGGATTTACTGTAATTTGTTTAATATTCACAGTTCTGTCCAAAACCCTTGTGTACACCATGATAAGAAGACAGATAAACAGGAACAAATGTAATACGGATCAACTATATCGAGAAATATACTGGTAAAGGACAAAAAGTGTAGGAAATTATAAAACTACAATACAATATAAATACGTGTTCCATACATGCACACAGAGAGAAAGAGAGATTATACTTTGCAGACATTGCTGGACTTTGATTTTCTATCTGTCTGTTGCAGAACAGGTTCTTTTTAAAGAAGCAGGAAAAGTAATTTCTTGAATAGCAATTTAGCCCTAACCACCTTTTGTGTTTTCTGGAGTAGCTGCTGTCACTGTTGGTGATAGAACAGTTCCTTGAATAAAAACAGGAGGACAAAAGGACATAACCAAGACAACACAAAAGGAAAAAAGTATCAGGGTCCAGGCTGTAAAAGGAAGGAAGGAAGGAAAACAGTCATTTCCCTTACAAGGAGGGAAACACTCAACACTGAATCAGGATGGTGTCAGATGAGCTGAGCAGGATCACATATACAATGCACAAGAGAAGTCTCCTGCTGTGTGAAAGTGCAGATGCCAGAGACATCTGGCACTGGGATGCATTTGCTTTTTGTTCAAAGACTTCTCATGTATGTCCTGCAAGAGAAAAAGGCACACAGGTATCTCTGAATGTTCTCGAAGTGGTACGGGATGGGCTGTGCTGCTTAGCTAGCTGTGCTGATTGAATTATATTGAAAGGTCCTCACAGGTACCTGTTTAAAATTGCCTCTTCTGTCCAGCTGATATGTTTGCCACAAAGAAAATAGGAAGCGAGGGAAATCTTGGGAGTAACTGTTGTGCAATATTAGGAATAATCTAAGTAAAACTGTACAGATAAGAAAGGCTAACCTGCCAGAAGTGTTGAATAGGCAAGTAATGGATGCTTTTAAGAACTGTAATTAAACTTACTTTGAGAGAAGCACATTTACAGGTCATTTGGAGACCAGAAGTTCTCTGCATATACCTTTGGATTTTAGGATTCGCCTGTTGTGAACACAATTATTCCCTAATCGATACCTTGGTTACAGCATGAGGCTTCAGACAGGGTAAGGGCCCTGCTGTGTTGGGTACTGACCAGCTGCTCCAGAAAGAATCCCAGCTGAAACTCACTCATAAATTCAGTGAAACTCTACAGTGGCTCACCATATTATGCTTAGTTCAAATTAAGGTATCAAGATCTAATTGTTTCTAAAGGAAGCCATTAGCCAGCAAATGCCCATTGACCCCAAAGATAATATCAACCATGTTAATGCCAAGAGGGATGAGACAAAATCTTTAAAGTTCGGTGGATGGGGCACTGCAGCCTATATGGTTCATGAGGTCCTTCCCCAAGGCTCCCAGTTGCAGAGAATACAGAAGGAAAATGCAAAATATGACCCTCTCCCCTAGCTGCAGTCTCAAGGGCTGGGTTGGTTGTGGGAGGCTGTGCCTGGGCTGGAGGTGAGGAAGACGGATATCGCTTCAACATCATGTCTGTGGAAATCAAGGAGAGGGCTTCTGGGGCACAGAAGCACCTGCAGGGTGCCTGCCAGGGACAGACTTCGTTAGTGCTCAGCCCTGGCAAGGGAAGCACAAAGGTCTCCTGTAAATAAGGAAATATCGCTACCAAGAAGTTGCCTTCTGTCACCAGTTTCACACTCTGAAGGAAGGAGTCCCATCAGAGTCAGAACAGCGTTAACCATTCAGGCTGGTGAGGCAAAATCGTGTGGGCCGATTCTTTTGCAGCTGACAAAAGCATTTAGGAAAAAACCTCACAAGAATTCAAAACGTTTCTTAAACCTCAACACTGGTTTTAACCTGCCTGGGTTGGGAGAGACAAACATACATTACTCATGGAAAGCTCTTCTTATGTTCTTTTGAGGCTGGAGAGAGCTCTCATTTAGCTTTTCTTCCATGAGATTTTCCATGGTCCATTTTCTGGGCTCCAAGGCGAGGAAAGAGAGGAAGCCCCAAACAGTACGTCTTGGCTGTCCAGGAACAAGAAATGCCACATTCTTATGAGCAGTCTTGAATTCCTAGGCTTAAGAAAGTCATATATGAGCACCCTAACCATCAATGGTTTACCTAAAGTGAAGCGCTGAACTTCCTTCTCCATCATTAATACTACTACCTTCATCAGCTCGCTTGTAAGTCTCAAAACAGCTTTGTGAACTTTCTTTTCAGTAAGAGAAAAATCTCAAACACCTTTTGTCACTTCCTGTATAGAGCCTTGCAAACCCAAAACTTTGGGCTCACTCACCCAAATGTACTACTTCAGCTGTAAAGAAGCAGGTAAATTGCATCAGTTTCTTACCATATGGAGCACTAAACCAGTCCATTGATGTACAGCAACAAACCCACTTCACCTGCGAAGACTAGAAGGCAGTGAGAAGACCTTCTCCCAGAAACAGTGTAAGAGTTTAGCTCTCTTTATCTCTCTGTCAAATCTGTAGTTGAAAACAACTACAAACTATGTTCCTATTTTTAGTTATAAAGAGATTGTGCAGAAGTATGGGGTATGAATTAAGCAAATCACAAGACCCAGCAGGTATAGCTAGAAAAGACATTTTTCTTATTACTGGATATAATTGTGTTATTTGTGAATTCCATATTCTGGATGCTTGATCTTATTTACACAGGTGATGCAATTCAAATGTGCTAGCTTTGATCTAAATGGATTATGCATTTGCAATACCTAACTTGGAGATAATGAAAGAAAGAATTAATACACTTCTGTGTAAGACGTAAGTAGGGAATTGTCATGTATTTTTCCACATCCCTTATGTTGTTTTGTCCCTTGCCTGTTTCCAGACTGAGTGGATAACTGAGATACCCCTTGTGTCAGGTCTTAGAAGCATAAGCAAGATCGTTGATGGAAATGAAGCAGCGATGGTACCATGGAGCCCCTTATTCCTGTATGCAGGAGTAGGAGAAGTGGGAAAATGTCCAGCTATTTTTTGACCTAATTGTGCTGTCATTCTCCATTGACCACCTAGCTCAGCCTGGATCATGCCAGCTGGTATTATGAGACAGGTTGTTGGATACCATCCCTTGCCATCTATTCCTACAGGGCCCATCCTTATCACATAGTTACACCAATATCATTTTCTACTTTCTGTTGCACCTGACAGAACGGTAACTATTTTCAAAAACAGCAGACCACCACAATATCCTCCATGAAAAAAAACTTAAAATTATTGCCTGATCTTTCAAACATTTGAGAAATTGATACGAAAGTATAGATAATGTGCTAACATAGTTTGTGTCTTATGTAGACTCTATACTAAGTTACCTCCTGAGATTTGTTTTCTATTTGTCTAAACAGTAATAATTTAGACCTTTTATGGAATAACTATTTTCTCAGGACAATGCCACCCATCCCCAAATAGTCACTGAGATTTTTACTACCAGGGTTACTAAAAGGTTCTGCATTTAGGTGCTAAACCATAATCTATAAAGATTTGGAATGCTTCTAAGATATGGTGGGGTAAAGGCAAAAGCACACCGTCCCTTGAATTACATGGTCCAAGATATGCAAAACTCAAGACGATTGAGAACAAATGATGCTGTTAGTGGCATGGTAGGTTGAGTGGCATTTGCTTAGGATGACCAGTGTCATTACAAGTGGATACAAAATTATGATAGATCTCTGTAAAGAGAGAAGACTGACATTTTTAAATGCTCATTTGCCAAGTAGTAAATATAAAGAAGCAGATAATTAAATTTAAAGGGCATTTTCCAACGAGAACATTAAAAAGATTAAGAGGTTAAACATTAACCTGACTGTAAATCCCTCCATTATGTCTTTCTACAAACAAAAGTGCCTGCATTTTAACCATTCAGCATCATTCACTGTCAGCCATTCAGTACGATTGTATTGCGTATCACATACTAAAACAAAAAGATCCCAAATTAACTCATTAAAAATGTAAAAAAGAATGTAATACTACTTTACATAGAGTGTTATACCCCATCCCACCTCCCCATACCCCCCCCAAAAAAAACCCCCAACAAACCCTACACTTCAAACACTTGATGAAAGCCTTTCCATTTATATGGAGGACATTGATGTTATGGATAACATGTTTAAAGCCTTGAAATGGGCTGAATTTAGAGCCATACGACATTTGTACTCAGAAACATCATTTTAGTGACGTTGCCACAGCCTGGAGGGGCACCACCAACCTTCAGAGAATTTTCTTACTTACTCTATGACTGGATATGCAGCAGAGAGCAGTATACGCTTTTGCATATGCTACTACTGAAAGTCCTGACATTAAAAACTCTGAGAGTCACTATCTTGGACATCATTCCAGCTCAACCCAAGGAGCCCTTAGACATGGGAAGTTGCTAGCCTGCACTTTGACAAGCCCACTCTAAGATGACAGCATCTGGATTGGGATCACACAACTGCTTTCTTTCTCACTGCCAATTTCTTCTCCTGGTCTTTGTAAAGTGAGAAGGAAAAAATAACCCACTGAGAAGCAGTTATAGCAAAGTGTCTTAAGCCTGCTATATCATGAGAAGAAAAAAAAAGGGACAAGCAGACAATCTTTCTCTCTCTTTTTTTTTTTTTTCCTCCAAACGTTTCCTTTCAGATGTCCCTTTGAAGTCACAGGCTTATAATGTGAGTGACTGAGAGCAGGGAGCTGTGAAATGCGCCTTTGAGCCATAGACTTCTCAAAGAGCATCACAAGGCATATATGACTGGGGTACACGACATCTGCAAATCAGCGTGGTGTTATTGAGGCTTTGTTCTGCCTCAAACTCTGGGAGCTGCAGAGAACCAGAAGCTTAAGCAATGGAAAATAATTTCTCCCAACCTGATTCCACCTTCCCACTTAGGAGGGGTCTCACTGCCACTGTGTGCAGTGGCTGCGTTGGTGTGATTTGCTTATGAAGAAATAGTTCAACATGCACATACATTCTACACAGAATACAGTTATTTATTATATGTGTATAAATAAGGTATAGTTACCATTTTCTGTTTCACTCAGCCCTGTTATTACTCTGGTATTACTAGATACTTTCGCATTGTTATAAATAACATATATAATATTATAATATAAATATAAATAACTTCTCTGCTATTGCAAGGTCGTCCCTTCAAACCACCCTCACTGTACACCACTCTTTATACTTATTAAAATAACTCCTATTCAGATGGATTTGATGCGCTTTGTAACCAAACACACAGATCGGCAGAACACCTCTAGTCCTGACTGGTTGTGTCTCCTGATTCTCCACTCATGGGCCTCCTACAATTCCCATCCCAAACAATTTCCTTTACTTCTCTTACATAAAGGATATTATATAAAGGATCCTGTGCCCCACTGATAATTCTCAAATAGGGAGCAAAACTGATGAGTCTGGAATAGTCAGTACTAACGTACCAGTTCCTTACACATTTCAGAGACAAGCTGATAAAAGTTAGGACTATTTCTGTAAGATGTCTGGCAGAGTCACTGACCAGCCTCACCCAATATTCATCTGGAGTGGGAGGGCAGCACCACAGTGTGCCATTATGGCATCGCTTGCTGATAGAGCCACTGGGAGTTTGACATGAGGCTGCACGAACCTCTTTGGCTTTCTGCATCTCAGAGTGCTCAGAGACAACTCAGATCCCCTGACAGGACTTCATGGAGAGACGTGGCTGTTCCACGGTGGCTGAGGCAGCAGGGATGTGGTGTGCTGGACACCAGGCTCCAGGGTTCCCTGGAGTTGGGTCACAGTTTTGCTTTGTTGCTTACTTTAAGTAATTTCTTTCCAATGCGTTTTTGCATGACCCACATTCCCCGGGAATCGCAGGGAAATACAGAAATCCTATGAGAAATGTCAGCTTTACCTGGGGATAAACATCTGAATCCTGCTGGAATCTCATAGCCTTTGGAGGCAGACCTATCATGGAATCGATTGCTAACGTTCCCAGACCCAAGGTCATGGCTCTGCTGCAGAGCCGAGCGAAAAAAGCAACACAGGGCAAAAGGGAAATAAGTTCATGTCTGCAACATAAATAATGCACAAAACAACAGAAGCAATCTACAGGGAAAAAAATAATCTCTATGGGAAAATTGAACACCATGGAATTCCTAATCAGGGAAACAAAAGTAACTTTTTTAAAAAACCGTTTCTGTTCTTTTCTCCAAAGAGGTTATGGAGGCCAAGCCCCAGTGAATGGCAGTAGGATTTAGGAAACGAAATGTCTGAATGACTACCGGAGGTGAGATTTCAGATCTTCAAGTCACTTCAGTGCTTTGACAAGACTGCTCCATGCGCAAGACGTGCAGGAATGCCAGCTGATCTCTCCATGGGCTGGCATGGGATAACACAGGCAGGTACTGAAACTAGGCTGAGTGAGGAATATCTGCTGAAAACAGGCAATAAGGGATAGCAATTAAAGATCAGGCTTTTCTGAGCTGCATGAAAATGTTTGTAAATAATTTTCCTATTGTTTTAAACATTCCACTCTTTCAAACAAGCAGTTCCAAACAAAATTAAAATTAGCCTGGTTCAATAGATAGGATTGAAGGGATTTTATTTAGGAGGTTTTGCTCATGTGTTTGTTTATTTTGTTTCTTTTCTGCCGGGGAGAAGGAGGGTGAAGAGTGAAAAAGGGCACTAGTGTTCAAAGGCAGTTTTAAAAATATTAACTTTGTTGTTATACAGTTCTAACAGAAAAGACTAATATTATTGAATTGAAGTGTCAGGAGAACTTCAAACCATCTAAATTGTCTTTTCATCCATAGTTTATAGAAATTCATTCATATTTCTCAAACAGCCCAGGTGAATGCTCTTGCAGAACTCTTCATATCTCTTGCAGTCACTCTTTCTTGCTTTCTCCTCATTAACTTCCTTCCTTTTTTCATCCACACCTTAGTCTTGTCCCTATTTCCTTTGTTTTCCTTTCAACCCATTTATTTTCTCTCTTTTCTTGCCCCACGCCTCCTGAGAGGTCTTTCTTTAGTCATGTCCTGGTGGCCATCAGATGGATTTGTGCTGCGTGGAGGCACGCTGCAATGCAGCAATCGCTGCTGAGTGATTCTGCTGCTGTTGCATGGCACAGTGGGAGGGATTTAATCTCAGACGTGACACCCCAGAGACTCAGCAGTCTGATGGAGTAAATTTTTTCTTAAGTACATTACTAGATAGCATGCCTGTCTCTATAAAATTTCATTTCCTTTAAGTTTACTTTACCAGCAAATCCCAATTTAAAGAGTTGTTAAGTAAAGATGTGATTAGATTGAAAGAACTGCACCATGTAGACAACACTGCAGAAGATGAGGGTAAAGTAAAACCTCAGGAAACAAAAGCTGTTAGTAGTCTTTTCCTCCTTGGACATGTTTGCTGTGGAAAGGTGGTCTCAGCTGCGGAAGTAGAAATGGCAAACATGCAGACAATAACAGCTAAGCCTGCCAAAGCAAGGGAGTGAGTAATCTGCAACAGCATTATGGAATTTCAGGATGTTAACAAAAGCAGTCTGAGGTCCTCAATACCAGAAATAGGAAAGCAACTGACTTCATGCAAGTCAAGTCATTCTAGCAACAGTCTGGGTGAAGCTGACATGGTGCTTCTGCTGTGAAAGAGGTTCCCGTGCAGTAAACTATAACGGCACAGTCTCTAGAAGTCTGAATTTCAAAATCAACCTATTTGTCACAAAAATGTGTCTTTTTTATTTTAAAAACTCATCTTTGAATTCGAATGAAAAGCTCAAGGGACTTCAGGTACGTCCATCACCATCACCCTGAGGCAGCTCCATATCTCACAGGTTTCATGGCTAAAGTGGCAAGATCGGTTTGCAAACTACCATGTGGGACAACAGTGTTTTCTTGACACACTTGTGTCCAAGCAGTTCCTGTGACAGGGACATCAGGTTTTGTGGTTAGTAGTCATAGTAAACTGCCTCCCATGAGGGAGATGCTGAGCTGAAGCACTGCACCTAGGCCCAGTATTCTACACCAACTTCGCGTGCCTCACAGCACTGATCTGCGCACACAATAATTGCCTGCTCTTCTCTGGCCTGTGTTATTTAATGCCCCTCAAGCTTTTAATAATTTTGGTTTCAAATAATCCTGTTTAGCACTCTTGAAACCTCACATTTCAGATGTTCCCATTATTTTCTTTTTGCAAACATGCAAGAGAGGTCAAAGTTTGACGTGAACAACCTCTGCAATGTCACTTTAAAAATAACGATGAGCAGAGAGCTTGAGAATATTTGCTTCTGCATTTTAGCTTTCCTGGCCCAGTGAGGCTGAATATGTTTTTAACAGAAGGTACATGGTCAGAGACAAGCCTCCCAAGATTTCTGTTATTAATTTAACCTTGTTAAACATTACATTATTGTTTAACATAGGATAGGGCCTTCTCTTAATGCTGTGGTAAATTATTCATGTGCAAAGCTAAGGTATTTTACTTTGTTAAGTGTAACTGCAGCGCGTTGAGACCAATATCTGGAGCCATGCACCAGAGCCAGAATTAGACATGAATTTCTTAAACCTGTAGTGGAGCAAAATGCAATTAGTGTGCAACTATATTCTATGTAATTAAAGTAGGTAGCAGTCATTTAGTGAAACCTAACACAGTCAGAGACTTAGAGACCCTATAATAATGTAGTAACTATGAACACGAATGCTGCAGAAAAACTGAAAAATAAATATTTCCTTCCTTTGGCAAGCAGTATGTAATCTTTGACGTTCTCTGTCCACGGAAGGTGAGATGATCATGCAGGCTCACAGTAAACACTCATAGCTGTGACCCACACATTTATCACTAGCTGTAAACAAACACTTCATTCACAGAATC
>Ga0065711_1052161_pt1 | contig 10075 bp, 7 predicted proteins | sample Hoacrofraction12_FD_59098 | JGI IMG/M metagenome (GOLD analysis project Ga0065711, IMG submission 59098) | Hoatzin crop microbial communities from Cojedes, Venezuela - Epithelial fraction 12 v2 (version 2) | ecosystem: Host-associated > Birds > Digestive system > Esophagus > Crop | place...
TAGGAGTCTCTTTTATCCCACAGTTATCCCAATTATTTGCTGAGAACCAAGACCACTTTTGTTTCACTTAATTATTTTGTCTAACGACTAAGTGATAGCTTGTGCCCATGTCCTTCCACTACATTCCTTAGTGAGAAAACAGGGATTAGTGTAACAGTTACATCATTAGATCACTATGCATGCAGGAACACAAGTTACAGTACTAAAGACTACTAAAAACTAGAAAATATTAAGGCTTTTTGTTATCGTTTCACATTTCTTACAATTCCCTCTATCAGAGGATCAAAGGTTGGATCAGCTCTACTGTATGAAAAAGCCAAGAGAAGCTGTAGTAGTGGCATAGACCACGTCAGGTCAGGGAAAACTAGCCAGGGTCTTACTAATAAGGGGAGAAATTGGGACAGCAGGCACAAAGGACACTTACAGGAAAATTGTCCTAGCAGTTGCTGGCAAGAGAAGAGAAGCCTAGCAGAAAGTGTACTGATTGCTAGTGGGAAATGAGTTTGCTGATAGGTTGCCTTTGCATTGCATCAGTATTGATGAACAGCTGGAATAAGCCAACTGGTTAACTAGATGTTTTACTAGTTTACCCACTTCGGAGGTAATTTAAAGCAGAGGAAAGAAAATCACGGTGAACGGCTCTGCAGAATTCTGACACATATTGAAGCTGGTTGGTTGATGAGTAGCTCACTTGTGTTCTGTTCCAGACTCCTTTGTTTTGGTAGATGCTAACAAAAACTCTTTTACCTTTCTTCTGCACAAGGAGAACACTATTAGTTATAGTTCATTAGGCTTGTTTACAAAACAGAACTGGTATCTTAAGTGTGTTACTGAAATACTTGTAACTGTTCTGGGCATCTTTTTCCCCCCTAAGACATGGGAATTTTGTAATAGGAGGGACAGCACTGCCTACTATTTTTTAAGAAAAAGAACTAGTTTGTGGGATAAGAGCTGTAAAAATTATGTAGTGTTTAGCCTTGGCAATGCATAATATTTGTTTTGTGGTTTTCGAATCTAGAAAGTGAAGTTTCAAGTATAGTTTTGTTTTTAATGTTAACTATAGCAACAACAGACTTACAATAAGGTTACTCCAAATCCTAAACTGAAACAATTATATAGGAAGAAGAGCCTCAGGTGTGTAAGGTTCTTGATCTGCTTTTGCTAGACAGAGGAAAAAGTGGAATGGTGGGCCTCACCATACTATACTTAATTGATTCCTTTTTGGTGCGTGGGTGGGAGAGGTAGAAGAGGCAGAACTCATCATCTACAGTTGCAGTATTTGTAGGACTGTAATGTACATCCCATGCTTGACTATACACCACTTTTAGCTTTACATATTTTCCTGTGAAGTTTCATGGTAGAATATTAGTGTTAAAATTTTAAAAGAGTTTACCTCCCCAGACATAAAAGATGTGTCCCTGCAAGTCCCACAAACTGAATGAAAGTAGAAGAGGTACTTGTCTCCTGTTAGCTGTAGTAAGAAATCCTGAGGGAGTTCTGCAAAAGAAATTCAAAATGGTTTTTTTTCCCTCCCCTTTGTCTTGGATGTGCCTGTCTCAGGTGTTCACTCTTTTCCCAGGCTGAGGACAATGAATTCTTCATGAAATAAGCAAAGCTTAATGCAGAGAAAGAGAGAGAGATATAAAATGCAGTTCAGTATATCTCAGTGTTTTTAGCCACTGCTTTAAATTGCTATTTTAAATTCCAATGAGTGGAATAATAGAGAAGTTACCATGTCTAGTAACTGCAGTTGGCCTTTGTAAAGAACGGCTTGTTAGGAGGCTTTATGATTTACTGAGGCCACAGCTGGCTGCCAGCAGAGCTACAGGAATGTTTTCTCTCTTGGGCCTGGTAGCTAGAGATGAAAAGGATCCAAAGCTGGCACAAAAGCAAATAAATGCTTTGACTTTAAATAAAGCATCATAATTTATAAGAGGCTCTGCTTCTCAATCCCAATGAGGTACACGGATCAGCAGCAGCTCTTTGAGGTTGAGCAGAATTGTCTGCCTGGCTTGACTGCAATTCTGGTATCTGCAGTCTACAGATTTGGAAGCATTTTCATGGTTTGGGCTTGGAATTGTTTCTTTATCTATGCTGTTTCTTTTCCACAAATTCTCTCTCTTCTGTCATCCATTCCTCTATGTTTCATTAGCTGCTCTACTGTTCGATAAATAATTGTACCACTGTTTGCACCTGGCAGCTCTTTATCATGATGTAGAACACTGGGGAACTGATCACCAAAGACACCTGAAGGTTTATAGTTGCATTTTGTCATCTGTTAGTTGCTTGGTTTTTACTCTCCAAGTGAATTGTTAGTACAGTAGCAGAGATCAGAGCTGGGACACAAACTTCTACTAATACTAGTCCTAATACTCACCTTAGAAAGAAAATCAAAAACATACGAGCTTAAGAGGTTCGGATTTTTTTGATAGACAGATACACGAACACATGCATACACAAATTTATACCAGCTTCCCTATTTCTGCAGCTGTTTCTCAACAGCCTGCTGATGAAAACAGTAGTTCTGTGGTCTGATATCTGAGATGAAGAATAGAAATGAGGCACATAATTATTAAAGGAACTCCTTGATGCTCGCCAGGGTGATAAAAAATGGTTTTGGTTTTCCCTTTTTGGTCTTACTTCTCGTATTTAAACAGTAGTGCTTTTCACTACACTCTGGTCTTGTTCTGCTTTGCTATTTACCTGCTCTTAAGGGTAACAGAGTCTGGGAGAGAAATAACTATCTGAAGAGATCCTGTAATTAATATAAACTGCAGGAAGTGAGTGTGACATATGAATTGAAAAGCCCTATATTCTGTTGCTTATCTCAGCTGACATATGGTGCTAGAGTACAAGCAAAGGCAGTGGATTGTGGGGCTTCTTTTTCTTTCCCTATGGTAGAAGGCAGAAGAGTGTCCCTGTGTTCCACAGGGCAGCAATACAGCAGCCGAAATAACACTTGTTGAGAAGCAAGTGGGAAATTCAGGGGATTTCAGAACAGCATTTCCTTCTTCTAAAATTGAGACTATGTGACATTTTTCAGTGTCAGGCTATGTGAATCACAGTTATGATTACTGAAGTAAAATAGAAAAAAATTCTGCTAGAAACAAAATACTTTATTTCTGAAACAGATTTGTTTTTTTCCAGAACACACAGATGTTAAATGGTTTTCAACTTGCATTTTTAGTGTCAGCTGAAATAAAGTAAGACTGCAGTTTTATTCTCAAGCTTCAGTAGAAGTGGTTCAGTTACTCTGGCCAAAGAAAAGTTGAGGTTTGCACAAAACCAAATCTTTAGTTGTACTCCAGAGGTCAGAAGCAGTTTGTAATAACATTAATTGCACTTTTTCCTGTAAACACTGCAAATGTGGTCTGACATTCAAGAGGTGTAACAGCAATTTATACAAAAGTTTTCCTAGTCCTGCCAACATCTAATCTCTTTGATATAAATGTGACAAGAGAAAATTATGTTGGCTGCTGTGGCTTCGTAGTTTTCAAAATCCCTGTTCTAAGTAGCTCATATTTTAGTAGAAGTATTCTGTTGTGGATAAACCTCCAAGCCATTTGGGAGCCAATGTGATGTACTGTCTGGGGCATTACCCACTTTTCACTGAGTCTTTTATTGCTCGTTTAATGAGTGTAAAATTTAGCCTTGTGTTTGATTAGGACCACTTGTTTTTATTTCAGCTCTCCAGTTATATTTAGATATTGCTTACTGGTTATTTGTTAGGCAGACTGTCTTTCGAAGAAACAGACACTGAAAAAATTATAGTGGCATTATTATAATAACTTGTAAGGGACATAAGCTCTTTGATTAAATGCTGCGCTGTTCTCCAGACCCAACCTGCCTTTAGCATTTCACTCATAGCTTTGTCTGGGGGCACTACCATTTCAGCTCACCCTCAGCAACAAGTCTTCCTAACATGAGGTTTTACTTTACACTAGAGCTGGAAAAGGATAATGTTACTATAGAGGCAAGAAAAAGAAAAGAAACCAGAGCTTATTTTAGCTGACCATTCAACTGAATATTGACCAGCTGTCTTCGTGAGAAAGAAATAGATGGTGGTGAGTAAGCTAGAATCTAGTTTTCCAAGAAGCTCAGTGATTTTCCCAAATCAATACAGCTCGTCAGGCTTCAGAACAAAGGCTGCGGGAGACGTGACAGTGATGGAAGTGGCTGTGCGTTCTTTTGTGTATTAAGCACGTGGGCTCATGGGGAATCAGGCCTTCTTCAGTTATTTCAGTGTTTATTCTTCTGTATGCTCTGGGATAAACCTCTAGATCAAGAAAACATATTACAGTTATTATTAGGTGGGATGAAAAAGTTGTTTCCTTGATGGCCCAACTCCATGGCTTCAAGAGGTGCTCTTCACTGTATAATTTGCTGCTGCTTTTCAGAATGCAAATGGGAGTACGTAATACAAGTTCAGGGAATATACGTTTTGTTTTTATATCATAAAAAGTGCAACACAGCTGTTTCAAGCTAGGGTGGTAGTTGCTACTCTGAAGGTATTATGCTGATGACTTCATAATGAAGGGGAAAAGAAAGCGCATGCCATGTGAATGAAGCATCCATGAAATTTAGGTTAACAATACTCAGGACTTACTGGAGATCACACGGATACGAACTAAGTTTGTTATGCTGTTGGAGAAGCTGCTGTAGTTTATGTGGCTAGAGTAATGCTAACCTGCTTTAGCCACCAGCCAGGGCAACATCAGGTTTTAGCCTCTCAGCCCTTTAACCTTTAAGCTTACTATGCTTTCATAAAGTGCTAAATTAACACCACAGCTAAGCATCTCAAAGGTTTATGACTGTACCAGCAGTATTTCATTATGCTTCTTTTCCATAATGCTATCCAATCTTCTCAGCTTCATTGCTATACAGTGTTTGTTGAGATAAAGTCCAGTGTCCAGGATGACTAATTGTGGATCTGTGCTTCAGATGGTTTGATTACAGGATGTGGTTAAAGTGACTTCTCAAATATTCAGAGCAGCAGTAGGGCTCTTTAAAAGAAAAAAAAAAAAAAGACTAAAAAAACCCCTCACCAACAAAACCAAAAAAACCCTACCAGTCTTGCATTTCCAGGCCACCTGACAGTCATTACATTCTCAGGCTTGCTGATGTTGATCTGTTATACGTGCACCTGCTGTAGATGTAGTTAAGTTCTTGTGCCATGCTAGACAGAGAGTGTGATTAAAGTAGTAAATAAATTGTAGGTCTACCAGATCAGTATTCAGTGTAGAAGACTTGACTTTATATGTAGAATGTTTACTGTTAATTTTAGATTACTTTCTTGATGGAAGCAATCAGGGAGAAATAAGCCATTTGCATTGCAAGTCTAATATAAACATTGTTCTGTGGTTTTTATGCCTGGATGAATTGCAGGTGTATATGTGGATCTGGGATTGATGATGATGTGGTGGATGTGAGGCAAATGAGTTATACTGCTCTTACTAAACCAATGGCAATGAAAAAGCTTGAGAGCATCCTAAAATTACAGATTTTCTTCTTGTGGCTTTTTGCACTTCATATGCTTTAGTTACTGTTAGAACAGTGATGTCAAGTAGATATATGTGGGATTAAAAAATTTGCAGTGCCAGATGCAGAATAAAATGTGTTTAATCCATGGTGGTGGTGTACTCACTGATGACACATATGCCATGGTTTGGCTATCCCAGGCATGTCTGTATTACTGGTACTTGGCAAGGCTGGGACAAAAGGCAAATGGAATTTGGTTTGCAAATAAATTTGTGGATTCATTGATCATAAAGATATGAGGAATTGATTTTGCTGTAATGTTATGTCAAGTGATGATGTGTTGCCTTCTCAATACTGAGAGCTGCATCTCAATCTTGAAAAAGTGCTGTGCCATGGGATCACTGCTACAAGAATTTGTCATATTGAACTTTTAAAGAAATAATTGTACAAAAATTACTACAAAGCATAGTATACTTTGGTAGATCTTCCTGCGGCATCAGCAAAAGTTGTCTTAAAATGATACTCAGAATCACAGAATGTTCAGGGTTGGAAGGGCCCTCTGTGGGTCAGTCCAACCCCCCTGCTGAAGCAGAGTCACCTACAGCAGGCTGCACAGGACCGCGTCCAGGCGGGTCTTGAGTATCTCCAGAGAAGGAGACTCCACAACCTCCTTGGGCAGCCTGTTCCAGGGCTCCATCACAGAATAGTCAAGGCAGTAGGTAGAACTGTTACCCAAATGGGAATTTTGAGCAAGTAGGACTCCACTTCCATTTAAACATAAGTGACTTTTGGTGACTGAAAAGCAAACAAATGACTCCTAATTTTGAAAGATCATTTAAATACTCTTCAACCGATCAGTTACAGAAGTGTTCAGAAAGACTTTGTGCAGATCTGCTTTCTCCATAATTTAGCAGGGAATTCTGGCCAGAGGGAACACCTCGTTTTACAAAAATGAAGCCGTACCCTTTCCCCCGTTCAGATAGCTGGTCTTCTGAGTTTTCTGGGAAAATAATCAACTTGAACTAAACCAGAATTTTGTAGCAGTTGCTGTGATCTGAACACCGAAGCAGCCTATGCTGTAAACATTAAGCCAGGCTTTCCAGTCTGATTATTGAGTAATGTCTACTTATATTGGGATTTGAATGTGTTTGTTTTCTAAAGCCAGTATTTTCAAAAACTGGGGCCTGCATTTAAGGTATTAATGCAATAATTTGATTCCTAACCACACAATCTCATTTTGAAAGTTTTGAATAGAAAGCATAAAAATTCTTGGCTTATGCTCATTGCAGAAAACAGAGTCAAGAAAGCCAAAGGCTTAGTATCTGTTTTAGACTACATCCTTCAGTCTTTGCTTCTTTAGCTGAAGGAACATCTGCAAGAGTGTATCCTGTTTGATTTGACTAGAGCCTTACAACCGTGATGTGGCTGCTAGAAGTGCAGTGTCAAGGCAGTCAGCATGAATGGTACTCTGGGTTGTACTGAAGATGCCCTGTGATTGTGACATTTTTTATGTCAAAATAGCACATCTGCATTTGATAGGCTGACTTTAAAAGAGCACGGCTCTTTCTTCAAGTAGCGAACAGCAAATTTAGGTAGTTCATTTCCAATTTGTGATGACGTATTTCATTTAGTTAATAGTAAATAGCCAATTTTAATTCTGGTCTTTGTTACATAGTCACTGAAAGGAAGGAAGGGAGGGTAAAGGAAAGAGAATAGATACATTGCATCCATGGAACTCATAAAACGTACTTCTTGCTGTAGATTTCTGAAAATTATTTTGTTACAAATCACTTTGGTGACATGTGACCTTTCATTCCATGATAAAATCCAAGTAGCAATTGTCACGGTTATTTTGTACAGATTATTATGTCATATCTATCAGAACTGTGTTTTACGCTCCTCTAGGCATGTGTTCGTTTTTCCTATCTGTTGTTGGGTATTTGCCATAAACGTTGTGGTTATGAAAGTGACGAGTAAAGAAAAAAGCTCGTAATAGTGCACGCACTGTGAAGGAAAACACCAAAATATGAATCTTTTCTTGCTTGTAACAGGCTAATGAAATTCCTCTTGATGTTAAAGGAGGGACTTTCACTGACAGTGGTGGGCACTGGGTAACATCGTGTATGTATCTTTGCCATACATTAAGGCTTTTGTGTATGATCCTGCCTTGGCTAATAATGGATTTCGGCAGAAAAAGTAATGATGAGTGTAGGTGAACTGCAAAAATTTGAGGTAACATAACCCCATTTTCTTGTGTTACCATTTCGTAATTCCTACACATAACATGTTCACCACTTACTGTGTCTACTCCTTAATGATAAAGAGTAGCATGGGTAGTAACTTTTGAAATTTTCATTTTCTTATTCTTGACTGCTTCAAATTAGGGTATTTGACACTGAAAACTACGGAGGATATTGCTAATTTCAGATATACTGTAACTGTGAATATTTATGTAGTTCACAAATAGAATGATAAACCAAATCAAATCAAGAAATTTACACCCTCATTTTGGGATAAGTTTTTCTCTATTACATCCAAATCTTGTGAACCATGCTCTGGTAATTGGTGATACTCTATAGTTGACACCCTTACTTGGTTGAAAAGACATTGGTGTGTAGTCTACATACGTATATTCACTGTTGTTTGATCCAACCTCATAAGAACAGGATGAGATATTTGGCCGTGTTTCCTGTACTGCAATCTTAAGAGTCTTGATACCCTGAGGTGCACTGCACTACAAGCATCTGAATTTTTCCCCCATTCTTCAGTAATCGTTACTTTAAATAGTTTAGCCTCTTGGGCTTCTTATTAAGGTGAAAATACATCTCTATATTCAGACAGTATGATACCTGTGGGTTCCTCAGACCATCTTTGCATTTTCACTCTTCTTCGGGCAATGATAAATAAATGATTGTTGCATGATGTCTAGTCTCATGTGTAGTCTAATGTTATGGGAAGTCTCATTATAGGGACTGCTTATGACTTGACACAGCTTTGCTGAGGTTTGATCCTGTATGTGATATGCTACTTACTTTGTAAGATGGGGAGAGTCCGTGGAGAGCTGTGCCCCAGCACACGCACGCTCAGAAGAGGAGGTGGAACAACTTAGAGGAGGGTTAGTGCACCTGTGACTGCATGCCCAGCGTACTTGGATGCAGTGCTCAGAGGTGAACTGAAGACTGCTGTAGTACAGTTTGTGTACTGCCTCCGACACAGAGCAGAGAAGTCCCAGTGGAGATTCTTGTTTTGAGCTTGAACTCTGTGCCAGGACAGGTATTTTGGATCAAAGAAACCTGCAATAGTACACCCTGATGGGGTGCAGCAAGAATAACCCTTTCTCTTTGGTAGTGCGTATAGCGTGGACTGCTTACTTTTCTCATCTCTGTTTCCATTTTCCAGTGCTTTGGTCTGATACGCCTCCAGTTGCATTCTTCCTTAGGGGTCAGTCCTACCTCCCATGTTACTTATATTCTCTTGACCTATTTCTGGAATAATCTTAGAAGATTAAATAAGCTACCTTCACTGCCAGTTCTGCGGAATCTTACCTGTGGCTGAGTAACGTGCTGTTCATTAGGGAAAGGAAATTTATTCCTTGCCACAGTTACTCTAACGCAGCATGGAGATTAATCTTCCTCCTACTTACATGCTGGGGTCTTGGCTAAGACTAACAAACTTAATGACATGCTAAATGTAACTGACTTTAAGGGGGGAACTTAACTTGTGTTTGCTTTTGAAGTATTGACTTTTTAAAACTGAAAGGTTATTTGAATGTCTTCTAAGAATTACTGAAATGTGTACTGATTTCAGGGTTTTTTATTACTATACCTACTCCATGCCTTCTGCTTTGCCCTCTTTTCTACTAATAGGCAACAGACCATCCCTAGGCCTGTTACATAAATTAATAAAGTGCACACAGAGATAGACAAGACTACAGACATTGAGGAAGGTGGACGCTTATTTAGGAATACACCTTAATTTAAAAAGAAAAAAAAACCCCAAAAGCTAACAATTACATTTTAACAAAAGGGTAAAGGTGAACTAGCTGGGGAAAAACGAAAGGCAGTTAATTCTCCTGTCATACTCCGTGGGAGGTTAGAAAGCCCCCCTGGCTCCGTCCGTTTCGGAGGAGGCTGGACAGACACTGGCGAATGGACAGGAGGGAGCAGCGGTGGTGCTGCAGGGAGCCGGGCTCCGTGACGGAACGGGACTTCGCGACGGCAATACGCGCCCTCCTCCTCCTCCCGCGGTCTGCCCACGCGTGTCAGCGGCCGTGGGGGCTGAGACCGGACGCGGCCGCCGCTCTCCCCGAGCCTGCACGCTCGCCTCCCGGCTCAGGCTCTGCGGAAGCCCCCGCTCCTCTCCCGGACGGAGGAGGGACGGCGGAGGCCGCAGGAGCCGTCTCCCGGCGACCGGCCTCCTCCGCCCGTTAGGCTTGCCTCTGCCCGCCTACCGCCCCGCGGGCCCCGGCCGCAGCGGCAGGTGTCGGCGCGGTGTCCCGCTCCCCGGCGGAGCCCCGCGCTGCCCGGGCCCGGGGAACGCTGCGAGGCGCGGACGGCCGCCGGCCCTCGCCACCGCGACTGGCCTCCGCCACCACCAA
>Ga0065711_1052162_pt1 | contig 10075 bp, 8 predicted proteins | sample Hoacrofraction12_FD_59098 | JGI IMG/M metagenome (GOLD analysis project Ga0065711, IMG submission 59098) | Hoatzin crop microbial communities from Cojedes, Venezuela - Epithelial fraction 12 v2 (version 2) | ecosystem: Host-associated > Birds > Digestive system > Esophagus > Crop | place...
TGAGAGCAGCATAATGGAACAAAAAAAAAAAAAAGGACAAAAATTTAGCATTTAACAAGGTGCTCTGGATGGGAATTAAAACGTGTTTATAAACAAGTCCAAAGAGAACAACTCAGCTCCAAGAACAGAGTGCAGAATATTCTATTTCAATGTTTTACTCTGCAACAAAGAGGTCCCCTCTGTCAAAAGAGAGGTTTTCTCAAACAGTATATTCCCCATACAATCCGATCTTGCCCATTATCCATGCTACACTAGCCTGAATGGCAAGGCGATGCCCGCTAACCTCTCAGTGCCACACTGGAAGGCAACTGAAAGCACGTGCCTACGAAAGCAGGTTTAACAAGGGCTCGTGTGAAATGCAGCAGTAAGGGAAATCAAGCTCATGGCAGAACTCACTACCCCTCCATGTCGAGAAACTCCCCTGAGCTTGTGGGCGCAGCGAACTGAAAGCAGGGCTCTTGAGCCTGACTACACAGGGGTTTCACAATGAGAAGTTCCACTGAAACAGAAAATGAAAGAAAGAAAAAAACTGCTGGTAACTGATAAACTCCTGATTCTTCCACAGCTTTTTAGTCTATGTCACCCCAAGAGAAACAGCTTCCCTCTTGGGAAGGGCAGAAAAGGAGTCACTATTTCATGCAGTGTTGGAGTCAAGAATGTACCAAACCAAAAAATTTCCTATTAAATCCACAATGTCTCCAACTCTCTTCTGTAATTCCCCCTTTTGAAATTCTCTTTCTGGAGCAAGAGCGAGGGGGGAAAAGCCTTCCTATTCTGCTGCCTCCAAGCAAGCTCCAGCCTTCAGCCCCAGACGCTGACACTCAGTGTTACACGAGTGCACGTCATGGTCTCTTCACCAGGGCAGCAAGGCTTAGTGCCCGCATCCCTCCTGGAGGAAGGGAACAGCTACACCACCGTGGCACTGACAGGAGACGGTGCTTTGAACTGAAGTAGGAACTGCCTGATTTGCAGCTCTGAGCAGGCCAACAAACAAAAAGCAGCACTGAAACTCATCTGTAGAATGCGTGGTGAAAGGGTGACTCCAGTGCCAGTCTCATAGTAACCACCAGGAAAAAAGTCTCCCCAAAGAAAACAAGAGAGTTCAATCCGTCTCCTTTCCTTGGCTTCCCTTTTAAAGAATACAAATCAGCTTCCTGAAAAACAACGGGCCTTTTGATGAGGCGATAGCTTTCCTCCGTGTTTTTGTTTGTTTGTTGAAAACACTTTGATTTCGCAGGAAGCGCTAACAAATGCAACTGGGGATCAACTTCCTTAAAGGACCTTAAAAAGCACAGGACACACATCTCCTGCTTCAGCCACCAAACTGGATTGCCTCACTGGCTCGAGCAAAACTGCTGAATTATTTCCCTAACAAAAGAAAGGCGCTTTTAGGTCCTATAATCTCATTTCAAATCCTTTTACCCACTCCCTACTCATTTTGGCCTTGAAATTGCAATCCTCTTTCAGGACTAATCTCGGGACTAATTGGTGCCAGCACTCCAGCTTCCCTCACCGTTTCTCCCCCCTCCCTCCCCATTGTTCGGGTGCTGGAAAGGACGGTGGGCCAGGGTTCGGCGCCCCTGTAACGAGCCTGTTCCCACAGGGTAACTGTTACGAATTAGCACGAAGCATTTTGTCTTTACATTGCACAGCATGAGCGGCAAGGCTTCGCAGAGCCGAAGAATGGCGTCACTGTTGCTGAAGGAGCTCCCCAATTCTGCGGGCGATCCGCAGGCCGGGCTCGCGGAGGGCCAGGCGCCATGCCCCGGGCGAAGCCCCGGCACATAAAGTGACATCTTCCAGCGCTCCGCCGGCGTCGGGAAGGAGATGGGAAGCCCAGGAGCCCCACACACGTCAGCTCCGGCACCGCGGCAATGCCACCACCGCAGAATGCGTCGACGTGGCGGGATGGAGTCGGTGCGCTGAAAGGACAGCCTTTGTTTGAGGAATACTCCAGAATACAATTCCCGGAGAACGACGAGCAAAGAGGAGATTTAAGAAAGCCTGCTACTTTTCAGCTAATGACTGTATTTGCAGGTAGTGCCAAGCAGGAACAATGACTTCTCTTACTGAGGGACTATCAGTGTTGACCATTTCCCAGCCAGAGTTGGAAGCAAAATTAGTTTTTCTGTAATTGGAAACTTCAATCTAGTGAGTGCATTAACACAAAAGCACAAAAAAGCCTATTTCCAATGGATGTTCATTTCCAGCAAACCTAAAGCTAACCTTGAGCTTTGATTCAGGCAAAACGAGCCAAAAGCTTCAAAAATTTTTCAAGCCAGTAGGACTGCATCACCAGGAGTCCACAGAAAGTTCTGACACTTAGATATTGTACAGTGTCTTCTACTGTCTTGAAGCTGAAGGACAACACAGGACACTCCATCTGATCACATATACATTGCTTCCATCGTACCCCCAAGGAGTGCTCTGGAGTATAAACGCAATTGCAGCTACATCCACACCCTCGTTCACTACAGCAAGCCTTTAGGCATCTCCTAGCAGGTATGCTATGAGGAATACGCTAACATTAAAAAAGCAAAAAGATACAACTCGCCTCACGCTCCTGACAGAGCAACTCTCCTTGTGGAGCATCGATAAGAGACGGGCTGTCAGGCGCCGAGACTCCTGCAGAAGCCAGCACACAAGACACAAAGTCTTCACCAGATTTAGGGAATCTACTGCTAGTGCAAAGAGGCAACACCAAAGGTTTGTGTGTAAAAAGGCAGACTCTGGCACGCTCAGCCAGCACCTGACTATCACTGGAGAAAAAAAGCACAGCCTGTTACTGCAAGTACCCTCTAGAAATGGTGTGGGTACACAACAGCCACACAGTAAGAACTTGTCATTTATCTCCGGTCACAGAAATCGATCGCAGGTTTGAACACACAGCTGAAATTACTGATCATTTTTCTTTGTTTGCACCATAGCTTGAGATCAGGCAGTATCTCAGTGGCTTTTGAATTAAGATAGGTAATAAGTATGCTTAGCTCTGTGCATATCACTGTCCTCTGAATGTTGGGCTCCCCCACCACACGAAAGCCACCCATGGCGCGACACCTCGCTGCGGGAATCGTGTCACAAAACATCAGCTGGAACAAGCGCATTTAAATTCTCCATCTCTTCAAATCGCAGTTTGCAAACCTTGTGCTCAGGATCCATCGCTTATTTCTGTTTGCCTTTGAGTCAGAAATTTCAGACAGAGGACTCCACTCAGGTCATCCAATTCAGCTTTCTGCCAACAGAAAACTCCTTCCTACAGTCAATTTTCTAGGATTTTATTGAGTCTGCTTTTCAGCACTCTACCGGATGGATTTCAAGCCATTTCCTTTAAGAGATTAATTCAGTCTAATAAGTTCATTATTTGTGCCTGGTCAGTGACCAAAGAAAGATAAGCCAGAGCCTGTGTACTTGTTTCCTCCTCACACGCTGTTAAAACGGCAAGTTCTCCATCCAAGTGTCAAAGTCTGTTCACAACCGCAGCACAACAGAGCCAGAGAGACACCCCCTGAAAACCCAGCAGCTGCGTTCACAGAGGGACACCGTTAACTTGTTTACAGCATCGAAGCAACTGCCCCTTTCTACCTTCAGACTGAAAACTGGAAACCAGAAGGCAGCAAGCGAAGATCGGTTCCTGTCGTCAGGCCTCTCTCTCCGGGTTGGAGTCCCCGGGTAGCTCTTGCCTGCTTCGGTGTGGCCCAAACTCCTGCGCCAGCCCAGGCTGCGCTGCTGCCATTGCGTTAGCGCACAGACGAGAGACGCAGCAGCCTGCTGAACCGTGCCATGTGAATCACCCTCTCTCACCAAGCTCATGAAGACCAAGGAATCACAAAGCTGAGGTGCAGCACCTCTTTCTCCAATTGTTGCTTTGCCTGGCACTGGAAAACTTATCTATAGTACGTCAGTGACTTGAGAACATAGGTTTGCAAGTCGGGAAATCTCTCAAGCAGGTTTGTAGCACTCACCTGCCAGAACACACCCGGGTCAGCACTAAGCACGATGATGCCTCCATGCTCTTCTGTGCAGAAACTCTGCTTTGAGAGCTAGACACAGCGTAATTTTACTAGCACGGCACTGTGCCATCCAACTAGCCTCAGTGAGATTATGGTTCAGTGACATTTTCCACGGCAGGAATGCTTTAAGAAAGCCCTCATCCCTCCTTGACAAGTCCCAATCCCTTAAAAGCAAGCAACAAAACAAATCACCAGGATCCCATATACAGCACAGCTATGCAAATGTCTTCATGAGCACAACTGAGCTTTGCTATTGTAGTGGAGCAGCAAGAGCATCTTAAAATTACTTTGCAAAGGAAAAAACACAAATCCAACCAAACCCAAATCCAAAACCCAGCTCTCTGCTGAGCAAACAGAAGGTCCTCATGCAGCTGGTTGAGAACCAGCCTGGACCATCTCGGGTAGTATGGTTAAAGCCCAGGTATGCTTCCTGTAGTCTTAGGCTAGCCAAAGGGCAAACTCAGTACCAAATCCAAACACCTTGTGAAGTTTCCTCTGTTAGTCTGGGGGGGTTTAACTGATCAGACAGCAGCTGCTAGTGGGGTTTTTAACTGCAGTGCCTCAGAGTATCACCTACGGAGTGGTAGCCACTCTTTGCAGAGGCATCTCATGCCCACCATAGCGAACCAAGGATGGTACATGGGCACAGAAATAGGCAAAAATGAACTGGGTTTTTTTGGCAATGTCACTCAACACAAGCCGAACTCCTAAAGCTCCGTATTATTACAAAATAAAGACTTCATCAGTACAACTTCCCCCCTGTTTTCAGAGCAGGTTTTTGATGGCAATATCCACCAGGAGACACAAAAAAGACCAGTTCTAGCATTTCCAGCACAAATTTCCATTCTCTTTTTTTTCCCCCAAATCTGAGCAAGTCTATTTCCACATCTGAAGATAAAAGCAGCAAAATATACTTAATAACCAAAAGATCTACATTGCTTTAGCAATATAGCAGACTATGGCTCTTAAAATACCATGCAATAAATGTGTTTGCATAGCATCTTCCTTTTACATTAAGTTATACTTGCATGTAGCAAAATAAAAGCTGGCTATTCCAGAAGCTTTGTTTGTTATTAATTCCCCTAAGTTGAGAAAATTATTTCATTCTAATTAATTATTTTTTCATCTCATGAGAAAAACGGTTGTCTTCATCTTTCATATGCAAAACAGCTAATGAGAGAACAATTTTTCATATAGAGAAGGAGCTCCAATTAATAGAGATCTTAAATACTCGGGGAGCTGTTCTGAGTTTTGCCATTGATCAGACAGCTGCCTGGAAAAAGAAAAGTCTTTTCAGGAAAGTTACATAATTAAAAGTAACCCAATTCGTTTTCGTTTACATTTTTTTTCTCCATCTGCTAATCCAGATTAAACATAAAAATTCATGACATCCAACTAACCCTGTATTTTCTAAATTTGCATCTCTTTTTCATATACTTTTATTGGAATCTACACCTTGCACTGCCATCAGTTATGAATTCCCAGTGCTGCATGGACATTTTAAAGTATCATTATATTTTCAGTAACTCAGTCTTCAGTATCTGCACTACTATGCTATTCATTTTTCCAAATTTCATGTATTCTGTCTTAAAAAACACCACCACCACACTCACACAAGTCTAAAACCTGCAATTATATAGACTTCTCAACACTGAAGTTAAAGTGTCAAAAAAAAAATAGTCTGTTCTGAGCATATTAGCTCTTCAAACTAACCTTAGGAAGCTTTCCATCAAGCCTGTAACCACTGTTTGAACAGAATTTCTATTGGAAGGATATATAATGGAATCCTGATAAAAATAGTTACAGAAAAAAGCAGTGAGAGGCATAGAGCTCTGCAATATTTATATTATCCAGACAGACAACACTGAGAACCCATCAGTGAGGTCAAAAACTGCAGTACCGAGAACAATTGGCAACAGCAGTCAGGCATACGGGGCCATAAGCAACAAATACAAAAAATCACCAGCTATATAAAGTTGGACACCGACTACTACCCTTCAAAAGGGCAGAATAGTAAACTACAGTTATTCCACTTTCACAAATACCGTCCATGTAGTACTGATTCTAATACCAAAAATATGTCATACAAGCTAATGAAAATAGAATTTAACAAGTGCACGCATGCTGCAGTAAGCCAAGAAAGAAATACATTTGTATTTGTATTAGCAAGACCCATTGGCTGTGCAATCTTGAATGCTTTAAGAGCACAGCAATGAAAAATTACCATACATAACTGAAGTGTATGCGTAAGCCCGCAGAGCGAGATCGCCAACAGGAGGAGATTGCCAACAAAGCAGAAACGAGTCAGGATGAAAAGAAAGGAACGATCTTTTAGAAAACTCTGATCCATACTCCTATCTGAGCTGGCCACTCTCTTCAGCCATTCCTCTTCCCCAAAGGCAAAAACTATCTTAAAACACGGAGGTGGAAACCATGCTCCTTTGCAAACAGACACAGGGGTGTACAAGACAACCCAGCCGCCTTCACCGGGAGCAGCAGAGCCAGGCTGCACCTCACCGATGCTCCTCTTCCGCTATCCGCAAGTTACTCATCAACAAAATGAACTTCTCTAATGTGTCTACTAGTCAAACTGCTTACACAAACCCGCTTCAGACTAGTCTCCAGCAATTCTCCTATCACTGTTGCTGTATTTACTCTTTTGTAATGGATATCGGTCACCTGCACTAGAACCAGTATGTTTTGTTTCTAAGCACAAGAGAGAGCAGCTTCCCTGGCAGTCAGGCTGCCTTTTGACATAAAAAATACACTGTATATATATACACACCACTGAAACCCCCAGAGGTTTGTATGTTTATCACTAATACTATATAAATAGAGGAAGCAAGCCTCAGATGCAAAATGAAGAACCTTATCAAAAGTATAACAACAGCAAAGCCACCAAACGGGATGAAACCAACAGCTTGTTTGGTCCAGGGTTCCCATGACCCAATGCCAGAGATGAAAGTTTCACAGAAAGCGCAACAGCGGCATAGCCCGGTAAATCTGTGCTTGCCACTACAGCCCACACGGACTTTAAATGTTGGAGAGACCAATTTAACCCTAAGGACCTCACGAGGTCTAGTATCCTCTTCCAGATGCATCTGCATTAGCTCTGGACACAGTAATTAAACAAAACTCCACCTTTTGGTGGACTATTGCTTAATCCTTAGCCTCAGCATTTTCCTGTGGTAGCAAGTTCCAGTAACTAATTTACACACTGCCTAACCCTCCCATCCCCCTTTTTTTAACCAGCAGGAAAAAAAAAAAGAAGCAAATGCTGCATTTTACAGTTTTTTAGTTTAGAAACAGAATAAATGCCACCAACAAGCACTCCACACATACACACTGCCTGGAACGGAAAGAAACCCAACAAGAGTCTCTTGAAATTTATCTGAAACACAGCACCTTAATTCTCATTTATGTTTAGATGTACCAAAATTGCTTGACAGATTAAACAACTATGGGGTTCCCAAAATTAAGTCAAAACATCTGTGAAAAAATACAGTACAGATAATCAAGTACAACCCTCAGAGACTCCTCGTGGCTTTACTGAAAAAGAACAAGAAGTGCAAGTGCTGAGCACTTCTCTTTTGCAAGGGGAAAGGGGAAGGAATATTTTATCAGGCCACTGTAGCATAAAACACATTGCACAGGCAAAGCGCCGTAGCTCTCACCTCCTGTCTTTTTACTTTGGGACAAAGGGGCAAACATGTGAAGAAGAGAGTCCCTCTTCCCAGTTGTTCAGGGCTTTGCTGGGGGTGGAAATTTCTCTACTAAGGATGCCCCACCTCCTCCAAAAAAACAGTTTTTACGTAAGTACTTCATTCTAATGAAACAAGCAGCTTGGTTTTTCCAAGATAAAATGCAAAATCCAAGTGTAAAAAAGCTGCAGCATGAAAAACGACTGTATGCTTTTTGTTCCAAAACTTCAGAATGAGACATTCTAATACCATTTAAGCCCTTTCTGGTTTTATTCCTCTGAGCCACGGAAGTTCCTGTGAAAGGAAACAACTCTAGCAAAATAGTTTTATTCATACAAAACCCAGATCCACCAAAATAGGAGGAATATCATTTTTACATACTAGGATCATACAATCAGCGGACAAATTCACACACATTAAAAACTGGATACAACAGAAATCCAGATATCATGGTGATGAAGGGAGTTGTAAAAGCCAGAAAAAACATGGTCAAAAATCACAATCTGCATGTGGCAACTCCAGCCCCGATTTGAGGTTTTACGATATCAGGAGCGAAGTCATTGTAATGGTAATGAAAAAAATCCTAATTCAAGTATTCAAATATTAACAAACAAAATTATACCAAAGCTTACTTTCTTCAAACAAACCAATTAAAACCCCTGCCTCCTCCAGAAAGCATACCAAACTATATAGAGAGATACTACACTGTGCATACAGCATACCATATATATACATATCTGTATGTTGGGATACCATATGTATTTCAGAAAATGTGTGTTGGCTAATAAAGATTCAGAAAGACTAACCAATTGAAACTTGTTTTGAGCTTTTTATCTGAGAATAAATACTTACTAAAGAAATAGCTTTCAAGGGGACCTGCCTTTCACTTTAAGATTTCGGGCCACTGGCACTGCAACACGATAGTGGAAAAGCTCTAACATCTCAGGACACCTGCGCTTTTTAAAAAACCATTTGCAGAAAGACTGACTGATACTTTGAGCACTACTGGGTCAGATACACAGGCAGCGATTACAGGCACACAAAACACAGGCATGAAATGCAACTGCACTCTTTTTTTAACTATATGTACAAAATAATTGGAAATACCACTGCAGCAAGCTTGGCTTAGTACACAGGTGACCCTGAGGACTGAAAGATAAGGAAACCAGAAAGAAATTTTTTCAGGAGAAAGACCAGCTGGCCTGTGAGGTCTGAAGGTCAGTTCACCTTCCCTTGTGTCCTGGTTTCGGCTGGGATAGAGTTAATTTTCTTCCTACCAGCTGCTGTGTTTTTGATTTAGTATGAAAAGAATGTTGATAATACACTGAAGTTTTCAGGTGTTGCTATGAAATCAAAGACTTTCCCAGACTCCCATGTTTCAGCTAATGAGCAGGTGTGCAGGAGCTGGGAGGAAGCACAGCCAGACAGCTAGCCAAGCTGCCCCGTGGAAATATTCCACACCACAGATGTCATGCTCAGTGTATGAATGGGGGTTGGCCGGGGGGCAGGAGGCTATCTTCCTTCTCCAGCTTCTGTGAGTCTGAATCCTCTCCCATCTGGGAGTTCAAACTTTACTGGCAGTTCGGTCTTTTTTTCAGGAGTTACGCAAAATTTGCGAGTTCGGCATTCCACAATCACTGCTCAGAGACTGACTGTGAATCGGTCGTTGGGTGGTGAGAAAAAAAAGTATTGTATACAGCTTGGTTTGCACATTCATTATTAGCATTGCTATTATTAGTATTACCATTAGTCTTGGTGTTTCCTTTGTTGTCTTATTAAACTGTCTTTATCTCAACCCACAAGTTCCCCCTTTTGTCCATTTCTCCTCCCCATCCCACTGGGTAGAAGGGGACGGGTGAGCGAGCGGCCGTCCAGTGCGTAGTTGCCAGCTGACGGGTTGAACCACGACACCCTGAAGCTCAAGATCTCCCAATCCGCTGGCAGCTGGCCCAGAGGCCAGGCTGAGGGTCCACCATCTAGTTTGTTTTTTTACCTCTGATGGGTAACCCAAGGTCAGATGGGCCATCTCTATCACCTGGACCTCACCTTGTCAGGATTTTCCAGTCACACCACAAACAGCAATGAAATGGGATCCTCTTATGTTCTGCTTCTCACTAACGCTGTGCAGAGAAAAGAGGACTTGATTGTCACTGGCTATGCTGATCTGTTATGACCTGGGGAGGAGCCGGGTCAGCTGCAGCCAGCTCCTCCAGCTCTTGGACTCAAGTGGACTGTTTGCATCAAGAAGAGTGTGGCCAGCAGGACAAGGGAGGTTCTCCTTCCCCTCTACACTGCCCTGGTGAGGCCTCATCTGGAGTACTGTGTCCAGTTCTGGGCTCCCCAGTTCAAGAAGGATGAAGAGCT
>Ga0065711_1052163_pt1 | contig 10074 bp, 4 predicted proteins | sample Hoacrofraction12_FD_59098 | JGI IMG/M metagenome (GOLD analysis project Ga0065711, IMG submission 59098) | Hoatzin crop microbial communities from Cojedes, Venezuela - Epithelial fraction 12 v2 (version 2) | ecosystem: Host-associated > Birds > Digestive system > Esophagus > Crop | place...
AAGAACTTCTTCCCTCTGAGGGTGACGGAGCACTGGAACATGCTGCCCAGGGAGGTTGTGGAGTCTCCTTCTCTGGAGATATTCAAGACCTACCTGGAAAAGTTCCTGTGCAGCCTGCTGTAGGTGACCCTGCTTCGGCAGGAGGGTTGGACTAGATGACCCACAGAGGTCCCTTGCAACCCCTACCATTCTGTGATGCTGTGATGCTGTGATTCTGTGATTCTGTGATCTCCAATACAAAAAGAAAAAGGTATAATTCATGGTCAGAGTGGTCTTACGCCTTTTATTCTGCTTTCAGGACTGGAATACATGAGCTGATGTTAACTTCATTGTGTCTCAGTTCAGTTCATGAATGTAGACCTCACCTTGAATAACTTGTTTGGAACTCAAGTTGCCTCTTTTCTTTTAATTTGGCCCCTTCATTTAATTTCATGATTATTCTGTGTAACCACATCATTGAACACTTATCCATATTTGTGCTTTTCTGAATTCCTTTTGCCAGGGAGTCATAAAGTTCCCACCTTTCAATCCATTGTTCATTTAGACTCTGTACCTCACAACTCTTTTTACTTGCTTCCTCATTTTCCTTCCTGCTTCTCTTCTGCCTCCCAGGTTCTTTCCCATCTCTGTCTTCTACCAGCTGCTCTTTCAACATTCAGAGCAAGGGATTTTCTCTGCTATGAATGGGAAGTGAAAACATCAGAAGGTTCTTCATTCTGTTGATTGAGCCAATATGAATTTGTGCAGGATTTGTGGAGGAAAAGTTACGAGTCTGAGACCAAAATATAGTGGAATAGTCTTACTTGAGCAAGAATCTTCAGAAGTATTGGCTTCCGGATTTTAACACATATCAATGGACAATTTTTTTCACCCCCAATGAAGTGAATTCATCAAATTAAGGTGTATTTTCCTGGGGAAAACAAATATCAAAATGTTGAGACATGGTTATCTTCATCGATCATCAGGATGCAATAGTTAACCAAATAAAAGTACAAAGCTATATAAAGAAATTAAGCACAGAACTATGTCTTTGTAAATACTGCAGCATTCACAGAAAATTACTGATTTGATAAACTTATTACATAATTGAGTCTATTGTTAATAAAATACATCAACAGACAAATTTTATTTTTTTTACACTGTAAATCTGGAAGAATCACTCCAGTTTTGGGGTAGCTGCTCAACTATTTTGTAAATGAAAGCAGAGCCTTCTCTTTTATTACAAAATTAAGAAGAACATTATCTGAAAGCAAACATTACATTTTCTAGAACAATCATCTTATGCCAACATATGTTGTGCCAACCTATGTTATATTTGGCTTCAAATCCCAGAAGACGATCACTCTTGTTTGACATGAAACTTGTCCCCAGCAGATTTTTCTTAGCAGATTGCAAGAAACAACTCTTCTAGTCAGGTTATTAAATTTTGAATAAATAAAAGATCAAATAGCTAATCTACATAATGATAGTCTCCGTAAAGGAAGAAGACTTAGTAAAATCCTGTTTCTTAATTGAATCACTGAACAGTGAAAGTCTCAGTAAGAATAGGCAAACATTTCTTGAACTTTAACTCTAAATAACATGTAGAAAAACAAGATCTTTAAACATAACTTACTCAAGAACCAGGAACACAAAGCACATTACCAGACTAAGGCATTCACGGGCTGAACAGTGAATGCAAGAGATTAATGTCTAAAGTGTGGTCAGTTGAATTGTATCTGTATCTCAAAAAAATGTAACCGCAAAATCTGTAGTGACAATTACAGTTATAGATAGTTTATCATCTAACTCATTTCACTTAGGATAAGTAACGGTCTGTGTGAACCATATGGGGAATCTCTAGTCTTTCTAAAGCAGATAACAGCAGTCATTGTTGTTAAAATTCTGACAATTAGGGTATAAAAACAAGAGGAAGGATAACATTTTCTATTTATTTGTGACAGATATGACTTAGCTTTTAACAGCAGTACATCTCAGGGTACAAGTGAAGAATATGGCACATATAGTAAGGGCACCAACAGGGTTTATTGTCCTGAGCCAAAATTTGCTTAAACAGTCTCAATAACCTGAGACTTCACTACAGCCATTCTGCTATAAAGTACTTGCTCAGATATGAGAAGCTGATGGATTTTATATGTGAAATAAAAGCTAGAACAATTAGTAATTAAAAAAAAAGTGAATATTTAATATGTTAGCAGTCAGGCATATCCTGTGCTCTTCAAATTTTTGAAAAATCTCAAATACTGCTATTACTGAGAAGCTGCTCATAAATTTGATTCTTGTTTACCATTTTAATGCACTGAAAATGTGAAATATGTCTTCTGCATTTTGAGTCTTTAGAGTTCATTTACACATCCATCTAAAATATAGTCTTGATAATACCCATGACAAATCCCTCCCATTACAGACAGTACCTCAAAAACCCTTTTAAAGAGGGTATTAATAAATAATGATGTTAGAAGGCTTCCAGTTAGACTTATTTCTAGATCTTGCTCTGGCCCGAAACAATGTAAAGTGATAATTTATAACAATGCAGAATATCTAAATGACTAAATCACGTAGAAGATGATCACTACCACTCTTAATTTGTATGATCTGACTGTGCTGTAGAGTTCAAAACCAGCTAAACACTTAGATAGGTAGATATGTCGTATACAGTCTAGAAAAAGAGACACGAGCTTCTATGGCCATCTGGGAAACTCCTACATTGAACTAGTTAACTACGGCAAACCAAGATAAAGCACTAAATACAGGTAATGTCTTAATTTTTTTCTTTTCCGTGACCAATTGAAAAAAAAATTTAAAAAATTATAAATGTATTTTTGAAAGGCCTAATGGTGTGTGTTAGGAGACCTTTGAATAGTTACAGCATCAAGATCCTAGAAAGATGTAGACATTACTTCATTTTGTACTCCAGTTCTCTATAGACTGGAGCAGTGCAGGACTGGTACAGCATTAATTTCAGTAAAACTAAAAGGTGGCTCCTAGGTTAGTGGGACAATTATTTCTTTGGGATATATTTTGGGTTTAGATGACAGACCTATAGCTCTCACTTTAAGATGTTTGTTTACCTTGTGCTTATCAACAGCTGAACTAGTTTGTTAGAGTCCTTTTGCAACCAATGGAGATACTGCTACTTACCTATTTATTTCAGACATTTCTTTTAACATAAAATATACTGCACCTTAGGAGTATTTGGCTGTAAAGGAGTGGATAAACAGGTGAGTAACTGAGGATTAATGAATATTATATAATGAATAGATGAATTACTCAGTTAAGGCCATATGTTTATCACCATAAATCCTATTTTGGATATAATCCTGAAATACTTGAGATAGTCATTTTATGGTGAAAAAGAAGCCACAGAACAGCATCTTCCTCATGGAGAGATCAAAATTTCATGATGAAATGTGACTGATGGTTACCAAATATGGTGAATGATTTATTTTTCAGAGTGCTTTTTTTTCAATCAAAAAAAAATTTCAAATTATAATCTAGTTACTGAGATCATTTATCAGATTGGCGGTAATGTTTTTTACCCATGTAAGCAGGTGAAAATGATGACTGCTACACATTTTATCATACTTTTTGGCATCATCTCTTACTGTGTTCAATTATCCGCTGCTGGCGTATTCCTTTTTTTTTTTTTTTCATGCCCTGCAAAGAAAATCACACTTCATTTGCTGTTCATTTGGAGGGGATAAAGTCCATCTCTATTCTCATTTCCATCCTGGCTGTCCTATAATTCTTCAGATAGGGCATTCTTGTTAAAAATGGGAGATAACTTCATATACTCTCAAAGAGATAAAAACTTGATTTCAGGTTGCCCATATTCTTGGTCCGTGGAAGGATCTCTAAAAATTAATTTATTAAATCAAAGTACATCTCCTTTCTAAATCCATTTTCTCTGCTCCCCACTTCTCTCCTTCTCTCTCCTCTCTCTTCTTCCCCAGAGGAAATCTGCTTAAAGCAATTTCACAAATTTGGGTCAAATCCAGTTCTGGGATGAAAAAGACAATACTTGTTCATAAACTTATTTACCAACATTTTTTTTGACTTCTTGAAAATAATAAAGTAATCTGACTTCATATTTAAACTTAAGGTAAAGACTGAAACAATTAATGATTCCATTCTTAATTTGATGACATGCAATTCTGCCCCTAATTCTTAACAATGTAAATTAATTAAGGCATATCACCTCACTAGCGTGGCTATGCCAACACCTAAAATATAATTTTCAAAGATAGCTTGGATTATCTCTGCTTAGCACTCCTTTCTTCTGTGTGAAAACACGTTTCTCTCAGACCTACTGGACACCACAGAAATAAAGCTGCTACATACCTCAAATCAAAATAAAATTATTACATCTCCTCTTAAGAGTGGCTAAATAGAAGATAAAATGTGTTTTAAATAGTCATTAATAGTATATTTGTTTCTGAATTGATGAAATTTCTGAAATGTATGCTATTAGCATGATTTTCAGCAATTGAGCTGGTGTGAATTGTTAGTAAATCAGGCCTGTAATCTTCAAACATACTCCCTAGGCCTTGAATCTAAAACCATCTGGACAGTGTGACAGTGTTCTATTTATTATATACGACTGCTTGGATACTGCCAATGCATAAACAGTAATTAAGCACACAAGCCAGCCATGCATGCCAGATTTGCTAGAACTATCCTTTGAGTATCTTAGAGTTTCCATGCCAGCGAGCTTATTGAGGCATTGGCTGGTGATTAAACATTAATGATTTATGGTGCAAGCAGGGTTCGTTTACTGCTTACCGAAATATGTTTGACAGTATCTTTGTGATGTTTTAAGAAAGAATGCTTTCAAAAAATACTTTTCCTGACTTAATTTCTATACTGTTTTCTGTAAGAATGTGATGTAATATCTCGTAGGATAGTTGTTTGTATGTGTGGTTCTCTCGCTGTTGTATAATTTGCAGCAAAAAAATGGGTTAAATGCAGCAGGAATTGGCAACTGCAGCAAAATTTCTTTTTCCTCATTCTGAGGCAGCTTTCTAAAAATGAATTCTGCAGTCCAGTACTGCAGACTCTTAATATTGGACTGTGCATCTATACAGGTGGATTTTTCCACTGGTGTTTTGCTCATCTCAGCTCCAGGTGACCTTCCTAAGATTTGCATTTAGGGTCTAACACAGTTTTCACAGGGACCTAAAAAAATGATATGCATTGGTAGTCTGTATGCAGATCATGAGAAAAACCTGACACAAACCAGGGTCCTAATGCTCAATTGATCTAGAGAAAATACCCTATACTGCACGTGGGAGATAGCGAAGCACCATAAATAAGGAGCTACCTGTCATTACTCAAAGCCAAGGACCATTGTCTAATGTATCATGTTATGTGCATAGCAAAATGTTGCTGTAAAGGCACAAATATTTTTGGTGAACCCAACCATAAGTTTGGAACTGTGCTTGTGTTTTTTGTCTGGAAATTATATATGACTAGAGATTTGTTATTTTACAGTTTCAGCATTTATACCAGTAGAGAACTGCTCATGTGTGTCAATATCAGATGTTTCCCCCTTCACCACACCAACCCTGACTTACTAGTATTTCAAATCCACCAAGGGAGCTAGGAAAGGTAATTTCAAATTTGCACACCTAATCATGGAAAAAGAGGTATGATTCACTGGCTTGACAACACACGAGAGTGCAGATCAGGGATTCCAGGGTTTTTAATCTTAATTCTGGCATCAAACAGATCTTGGACCTGAAATAAATCCTGAACTCTCCAACTGAACAAATATTTTGTAGAGAATCCTTTAATGCACCTTTTGGTAACTTCTGTGGTTGTACCACGTGTGGTATAGTTTAGCATCGGTTCCTGATATATTAGTCTCAGATTTCTCAGTTACCAGTATGGAGAGGTTAGTACTAAAAAAAATATGAAATACAGAGTTATGTACAGTTTTTACCCTCCAGCAGCATACTATTTACAGTCTGGTTCTAGGGACAGCAGCAGACTTTCCATTTGGATTGCCTCCAAGTTTCATTATCTATGCAGAAAAATTACAAGAAAAAATGAACCCCCAAAACAAGACAGGATGGCAGTTTTCCACGGTGCGGATGGGCTAACGCAAGTTAAGAAACTAAGCCACACGTAGGACTGAACCTGTCAAATAAACAGCAGGCTGTGTTGGCTTTCTCAGACATAAGGTACCAGATGCAAACTGTAGAAAGATTCCTGAAATAGCTCAGCAACATTTAGCTCAGAAATTTGAAGCAATACAGCAATGCTAGTGTCATGCCCCAGATAATTATCTCTGCTGAGAGACAAGGGTAAATTAACCTGGAAAGAGAATCGAATTAATGCAGTTAATACCGCTTCCAGGTTGCAAGCAAATACTTTCTTTCAATGCTGCACTTTGCCACACCAATACACACACTCTTTCAGGACCAAGGTAAATTTTATGTGGGACACCACTCCCCCAGTGTAAGTGTTGTGAAGTTCTGCAGCCATGCTAACAATACAGGGCTATCCTACTGCACCAGAGTAGGAGGTAAAGAGTAATCTCCCCAAACACTCAGTAATTCTGTCAATGACACTACTTTACCTGTGAGATTCTGTACTGAAAAATGTCTTCATTTTACAGGAACCACTGCCAAAGGTGGAACCTGAAACAAATGCCCCAGAGTTTTCTCTTGCAATTAGATTGATTAGTATAATTTGATTATTTGAAGAATAAAAGAAAATTGTCTGTAACCACACAGCAACAGAAGTCCTGACTTACCCATGGTTTTCCGCCCACTTCATTCCAGAACATGGAGGAACTTACCTTGAAAAGTAGGATACAAACTGGTTACTGCAGTTGCGAACCCCAAGTCTCATATGCTGCCTCCACACCAGAAGGCTATAGCTGAGGAGTCCATCTGTGATGCAAATGCTCAACCACAAACATGTTGGATGGAAAATGTCAGCTTATTTGCCCCCTCCAGGCTTGCAGATAGCCCCTGGCTAGCTATCTATTAGCTGTTAGCCACAGGCTACAAGCTTGTGTGACTATTTGCCTGGGATTTACTTTGCCCTCTGTTTGAACTAGTTTGAAGTATTGTCCTTCTGTGTTTATGCTACTTAAAGATACTTTTAAATGCTGACAATTTTTCTTTTGGATTTTCTTCAGTTAATATTATCTTTAAAGAAAAAAAATATCTGCACAGAGCAAGGAGTTGCAGGATCACTAAGCAAGTGGAATTCAATAATGCTGATCTTTATTTAACGTAGTGCTCTCCTTTCTGCCCACCTCATCCTCTGTTGGCAGGCTGTTCAGTAAATATTTTCTCTGCAGGTCCATGAGTCATCCCCATATTAAGTCATAGCCAGAAACTCAGGGATAATTGGGAAGAGGGTCAGTGCACTAGTTTCTTTTCCCAGGGGATTAAGGTTAAAAATTTCATCCAGAGCACAAGTCTAGCGGACCTGAACAGTTACCACTTGTTTACACCCCTGAGTTGCCACCACTGCTGGTCTGGTGCTTTCTGTAAGGAAAATCAGTCTCTCAAAGCTGAATTTGGAGTTTGATGAGTGCCTGCCTGCACAGTGCATTCAGCTAACTGGCAGACTTATAGTCTTAGACAAATTGTTTTAATTTTTAACATGGAAGCCTCAATGTTTGTATTAATAAGATATCTATAGATAGAGTCTCCTCTGGAGGTCATCTGGCCCAAATTCCTGCTGAAAGCAGGAGAGTTTCTGACGTGAGCAATGTGAGAGTTACGTTAGGTGGCTCATGGCTCTGTCCAGATGCTCTCTGAACATACCAAGGTGGAGCACCCATAGCCTCTCCAAGTGACCTGTTCCACTCTTTGGCTATCCTCATAATAAAGAAATTGTTCATTTTATCTAGTTGGAATATCCCTTGCTGCAACTGGTGTGCACTGGCTCCTGTCCTTTTACTGTGCACCCCTGGAGAAATTGAGCCTTGCCTTCTCTACCTGTGAGGTAGTTGAAGAAGGCAATTAAACTCTCTTTTTCCTTTTCCTCTTCATGCTGCACTACCCATTTTCGTTCCCTTCCAGCCTTGATTTGTTAAATACACATTAATTTGTTATTAATGAACAAGATATATACATACCATTATTACAAGCTAAAGCACTAACAGCTGCTTCCCTGCGTGAAGGGTAGCTAACTGTCTTTTCCCTCTAGTCTAAGGAAGTATGACTGCTTTTTTTCAGGACACAGTTGTATTAACATTACTGATGTCTAGTAGGAAACTAGACAGTGTCTCTGACCACTGTAACATATTATTCTCAGGGTCTCCTCCCCTCTAGTCCCTCTGATTCATGGTCTCCTGAAGATGTCCCTGTCAGCAGCCATAGTCCTTAACCTCACCAAGGTGCATACATTTTTCTCGGTGCATCATTTAACAGCAGCTTCCAGTGTCTTATGCATCTCTTGCAGACACAACCTTCACAAGAATCTTTCTGTGAAGGACTTTATCACATCTTTCTCTGGCAAGGGTGTTTCATCATCCTAATGCTTTCTTTTCATTCAGTATGGTTTGAGGCAAATGCAGACCTACCCCAACCCTTCTGTGATATTTGGGTCCAACCCCTCCAGCGTATTTCTCTGCCATGGCATAAATTATCCCAGACTTAACATTAAAAATGTGAACATTGTGGTGGTCTGGGCACTCAACTTCATCAGCTTAAATACACTTTTTCCTGTGTGGCCATCAAGAGAAACAACCAAAACTCCTGTAACTAAGATAGCTACCTGCTTTTTCCCCTTTTGAAAGGGCCACACTGTTTTTATGCTTCACATGACCAACTGTCTTGAATGCTACTAACTTGAATCTATATAGTTATCCTCCCTAGAGCAACATTAAGCAATGCAATGCTTGATTAAACCTTGTTTTCAGTGCAGAATTCAGCCTAAAGAAACTTAATCTTTTAGTACAATTTACCAAAGAGATTAGAAAAAAAGAAAGAAAAAAAAGTTTTTTCTAAGTTTTTCCTAAGACTCCTAAGCCTTTGGACTGCGTGCCAAAGTATTCAATTTCCAAAGGCCTTCTGCACTTTCAGTTCAAATAAAGAAAATACATATAAATAATAAAATTCACATTGTTTTATGGTAATATAAGTAAGAAATGTTTCTCCTCTACAGGAAATGTCTACCTTATTACAAAGTTTCAGTGAATGATGCGCGTGTGATTCAGCTTTCAAATAGTAGAAGGAGAACAGTAAGGCCACACTTTTTCAAGCTAGAGGCTTTACAAGATGCTTCTGGAAATCTTTACCCAGAGCCTGTTTCCTGTAAGTACAGGAAGAATGAAATATCTAAAGAGTTTTATTTCATAACATTAGGGTGGCATTGAAGAAGAGCTTCAGAGCTATGTGAGAAAATCAGACGTTTTAATAGTGTAGGAGACAGGGGGGATGGAAAAAGCTTTTAAAAGTCTGCGATACATTATAATATGCTACTTTTTGAGGAACCAGGCCAATGTGAAGCGGGGAACCAGGAAAACCAAGAGAAGGTCTGTTACCGCTGACACTCTCTCAAGAGCTAAATGGGTGACTAAACCTGAGCTATTTTTGCTGACATCTTCTTTATATCCCCCCAAAACCTTGTCATTTGGAATAAAGACCTGTATACCTGATCTTAAAATAAAGTCATCTGAATATTGATAGTGCCTTTAAAACAAAAATATTTTTACTTTCTTTAATCTATTACTAATATGGAAAAGGATAGATTTGAAATACATTTCAGAATATCTAGCATACATCAAAGAACTGCAGTGTGTGCTCAGGCTTTTATTATTTAAAGAAGATTTTAAAATGTGTATTTCTCTTAACTGTTATAGTGGTCTCATGGAGCATAGAACCTGGAATTAGTTGATCTAGGACATAGTAGGTTGAGACCAGGCAGGATGATCATTTTAATTTGGAATTTTTAGCTGTTATCTATATTCCCACAATATTGAGAAGGCTGCGAGGGGACCTTATAAATGCTTACAAATATCTGAAGGGTGGGTGTCAGGAGGATGGGGCCAAGCTCTTTTCAGTGGTGCCCAGTGACAGGACAAGGGGCAATGGGCACAAACTGAGGCAC
>Ga0065711_1010375_pt1 | contig 10073 bp, 9 predicted proteins | sample Hoacrofraction12_FD_59098 | JGI IMG/M metagenome (GOLD analysis project Ga0065711, IMG submission 59098) | Hoatzin crop microbial communities from Cojedes, Venezuela - Epithelial fraction 12 v2 (version 2) | ecosystem: Host-associated > Birds > Digestive system > Esophagus > Crop | place...
AGTGCTGTCAACCCTCGCACCACAGACTGGTGGGGCAGCTGGATGGCTGCCCATAGGCCCAGACAGCTGAGCAAGGACTCCATCGTTTCCTTCCTGGCTTTTAATCGAGCCTTTGCCCTTGCCTGTTCCTCTGCTGCTTGGTACTTGGTTATCTGTCTCCCAGCTGCTGAAAGCCTTCCCTGCCTCCTGGAGGTATTCAGGTCCGCGGGGAAATCCCGCTCTCAAGGTAAAACTAGTTAACGGAGTAGAGAGGAAGAGAAACAGTCGTCGTCTTCCTTTCAGGGCTGAAAACCAGCCACTGCAGCTTCTCCCTTCTCGTATTTGTTTCCCCGTAGCTGCAAAGCCCAAACCCCTGTGTAACACTGTCAGGAGCAGAAAGCCCCTCTTGGATGGCTGCGCTTGTCCAGGGAACGCATTTTGGCCGAGGTACTCCTGACCAGCACCAAGCAGCTCCTCGCGCTGAGGGTTGCTGAGCTGGGCAGGAGAACGGGGTCGCTGTAAGTTCAGCTGCTGGTGCTTGAACCTCACTCATCNCATGAGCCCNAGGGTGCAGTCAGCTGGAGGAATGCTGAACGGTGCCTGCGTTCACGGACCCCTCTGGCTTACAGGAGCCCCAGGTTTCCCATCCAAAGATATTTATGAATTGCTTATTCCCAAATAGAGTGAACTCAAAAATTTTTAGGGTTTGATGAGCGCTGAGGGTGGAGCAGTTTGACTTTGAGCCAGACGAGAGAGATGTGAACCCTAAGACACCTGCTGCAGCTCCGGGTGCTGAGCCTGTGTGGAAAGGGCTTTTTTTAGACCTTCCCCATTGGAGTTTGTCATCCTTGTGCAAATAATTAAACACTCCCTGCGAAAGGCTGACCCTGCAGCCTGGTAGCTACAGAGTCTTGGTTAGGAGAGCCAAGGAGGAGTCCTCCGGTCCTGCCACAGCTAGGAGAAACGGGGCAGGTTGTACCCAGCCGCAGCTCTTTGAAAAGCTCAAGAAGCAGAGCTACCTTCCAGGTGAGCCTGGAGCAACGGCTCAGCTCAAATACCGCGTTAGCAAGAAAACTGATTCGTTAGAAGTGGATAAATACAGTGACTAATGAAAATGCCATCCCGGCGACAGGGACGTGTGAACGTGGGTGGGCACAGCTGACACCCGCAGGAGGTACGTTCAGCTGGAGCCAACTCCAAGCAGCTGGTGAAGACAATACGTAGCTGACTCAAAGCATGGTTGGCTTTCAGGGAGCATCTGCTGGGATCGCAGCAGCTACGAGCTCTGATCCCAGGCCGAGCTCTGCTGTCAAAGATGGTGTCAGCAGCGGAGGTCTTGTAGCCACATAAACTTCCGCTGGCCCGCAGCTGATAGGCTTGGTGCTTTCTGCTCCTGTTCCTCAAGCAGCCCTGCCTGTCCCACAGGCTGCAGGCAGGGCAGCGGAGGAGGCAGGCAGATGTTTGCAGCTGTGAGCTGGCGGGGAGCAGAGCACGGCAGCACTGGGACCAGCCTGTCGCATCGGCTCAGGTCCGTGCCGGTACCGCCTGGACTTACTGAGTATGGAATTGCCGATGACTCAAAGAACTGGCCATCCGGGAGAAGTAATGCTAGAGAGAAGATGCGCTTTCAATCTCATGTAATGGCATTTAGGACGTTGATACTTCTGCTCGTGCCTACGGGACCCATTCGTGGACCAATGTTTTGACCCCTAATATTCAAGAACATCTGCAGGAGCAGAGTTCAGCAGCCAGCAGAGGCAGCAGCACATGGGAAGACCGGCAGGGAATCGGTGTTCATCACTGCTGCGAGTTCAAATTAATCCAAATGTGGGGGCTGAGGAACCAGACTTGAACGCCTACGAGCCTCCTCCTCCTCCTCCTCCTCTCTTCTGGCAGATGGCAATCCTGCTAACAGCACTTGTGTAAGCTCCCCTTGCAGAACTAGCCAAGCTGAGCTGCGGAGTTTTTGCTGGTTATTATGTGCTGGATCCAAATGAGGTTGCCTCAAATGCTAAAACATTATCGCAGCCTCACCTGAAGTTAGACCAGTCCCGCAGTGCATTGAGCTACTGCAGAATCATAGAATCATAGGTTAGAAAAGACCTCTAAGATCATCAAGTCCAACCATCCACCCACCACCACCATTCCTACTAAACCATATCCTGAAGTGTCACATCTACACGTTTTTTAAACACCTCCAGGGATGGGGACTCCACCACCTCCCTGGGCAGCCTGTTCCAATGCCTGACCACTCTTCCAGTAATTTTTCCTAATGTTCAATCTAAACCTCCCCTGACACAGCTTGAGTCCACTGCTTCTCGTCTATCGCTAGTTAGCAGGGAGAATATGGGGCCCATAGCAGTGTGCCTACCTTGCTGCTTCTGTCTCTAGGGTGGTTTGTGCTGCAAGACCCCGTGGCTTGGCTGCAGGCTGGATCACGACCTGCCAATGGCATATAACAACTCCACCTCCACCTTTACCGTGTGCTCCCACCAGGCAGGAGCCGGCAGAGTCCTCAAATGCACGGCACAGGTCCTGGTGTTGGCACACCATCTTCCATCCTCTAGGTCAGCATCTCTATGGGCTGCTGTGCCCTTCTCTCACGCCACATGGATTTTGTGGCTGCTTTTGGGGCTAAAACTCCAGTTGCACCCTAACAAGGTAGAAAGCCTTCAAAGTCATGCAGGAAGCAGGTAAAAAAAGCAATTCATGAGCTCCCTGGCTTATGGACTGTCCACTGGATACCTTTTCTTAGTTTATCCTGGCATAGCATTTCGTAGTTCCATTTTACGTTAAAAACTCGTGCTACTGCAGAGAAGGCTGCAAGCAAACCAGGGCACCTTGGCTTTCTTCAACCTTTCTGTTGCTCGCTGGTTGAAAACTTCACTGCTCGTTTACTTCTAGCACTCTCCACGTTTTTAATGGTGCCTGTAAAAAATCCATCTTCTGTAAAAAACATAAAACCCATAAAAAACAGTGTGCTCTGTACACTTTCCATTACTCCTAAGTAGAGCCTATTTACCCTGTCCAAAGGCACTCTGCAGATCAATAAAATACCTACTTAGATCTTCTGGCATTTCACGCTGACTGATTATGTCCCTCTCAACTGAAGACAAACTGTGAAGCAGCAAACTCACATAAAACCAAAAATACAAGCAGATCCGAAATACTTCCCTGCTGAGCTAATCCTGCTGGGAAACCCACTAAAGGTAACCTTTTCTCTCTGAAACAGCATGGTCATTTTTACCTGTGGCACTGAACTACAACATTAATAAACTGGGATTGCACAGCATCCCCCTGCACAGTTTTAGAAGACCACGTGAGGAGCAACACAAGGGAGAAGCTGACCTGGACCTTCTAGGGACCTTAGATGCTCAAACAGGACATGAATCCAACAAAGGAGCCCAGCTCATGAAAAGCAAGAGTTTTCACCCTACGTGCTTGTGAATGCAAGTCTCCGGAGGGCTTGAACAGCACGAGGGGTAGAGCAATGTGCACAGGCCCTGGCTGTCGCTGGGGAGCACATAATGTACCGTAGTGAGACATGAAGGCTGCCTTCCTGGGCTCCTCTCGTCATCCTCAGGTATCTCCTACTGCCGTTAGCACGCTGGGTCGGGCTCACGGAGCCTGAGGAGACAGTAAGTCAATGGCAGTATTTATGAAAGTACACACAGATCCCTGGAAAGTGATCTGCTCTTCAAAGCAGTTCCTCCTAGGAACTGAACACTTCATGCCACGGAAAGCTGAGCACCAGCAGGAAGCGTATCTACAGAGAGAGAGACAGACAAACAATTCCAGAAAAAATGAACTGGGCAAAATTAAAATGTGTGACTTACGCATAAGGGGGTCAAGAGTTGTTTTACAACCCTCCGAAGGCATTTGACCCCCCCTCCGAACCTTTCATTGCTTCCAAGTGGACCAATAATGGAATGTTTGCTTTTCACGCAGACCGATTATTTTATTACTGTGTGCAGAAGTGATCACAGAATCATAGAATCATTAAGGTTGGAAAAGATCTCGAAGATCATCAAGACCAACTGTCAAGCCACACATCTTCAGATGCACACATCTGAAGAACTGGAGGGAATGCGAAAGTTGTGCTATAAAATCTCACCTTCTGCTTCATTTACAGGTACAGTAATGAGCTTTTTCCACTCTCTTTTCTTTGGTCTTTTTTTAAAAAAAAAAGCTTTGAGAATATAATTAAATAGTCCCGTCCCATCTCCCTCCCTGGCCCCTCCCAAAAAGGATGCTGAACAGCCAGCCCTTGCAATGTGCATTTCAAAAACGGGGGAACAGCCACACAGATACATTAAGCAATCTTCCCCAAAACGCACAGAAACCCAGTGGCAAAGCCAACAACAAAAAACACGGTTTGAAAAAAAACCCTTCACACCTATGCTATCTAAATCACAGCATGTGTTCAGTCAATAACGTAGAACATTGCGTGGTACAAATTAAAATAACGCTTTTATTGATGCGCTTAAACATAAAACACAGGTAACACCATAAAAACCAACCCAAAGAGAAATCTGTTCTTTGATGTACCTAATAGATGTTTGTTTTTTTTTTCTCAGTCATCATGTGGAGGGGTTTGTTGTCTTCCCACTGACCCGTGTATCACACAGCCTCTGATTTAGGGGTTTCTGACTGCGTTGGTTTGTTCCTGTGGAGTCTAAGGACTGTGAAGAGCACCACGGTTGTGGCTGGTTCTCCTAAAGCCTGATCCCACAGGAGCATCACATCCATTCCACCCAAACACTGCACAAAGGGTTGTGCTTTTTTGCAGCCTTCCAGACAAAGCCCTGACAGATCCCGGCGGAAGGGAGGTATTAACCTGCTTCTGCTGGAATGCGAAACCACAAATTTAGGGGTTCCTCTAGGACGTGTTTTCCTTCAATGTCATTGAGGCTTGGAAAAGCCACAAAGCTACCAAAAAAAAGTTAGATCAGAACTCAAAAGATTTCTAATACAGACAAATCCAATACAAGTTTATTCTAGAAATACTTTTTTCCTGTCAAAAGATAAAACACTTATAGAAAGATACAAGAAATATTCCTTGGAAAAAAAAATGAAGCTATGGAAAATTACAAAGTATCAGCTGCTGTGATTTAACTTGAACCTTGCAGAATTGCACTGTGCTCAGTCCTGTCTGTAAACCCACCACGGTCCGCTCAGCGCAATCACTCTAATTCTCTCTTGCTTTGTAAATGCCTTTGCTAATCGCTCTTGTCTTCTCCTTGGTAGTGTCTGTACTCTGGCTTCAGCTCCCATGTGTTTTTGTGGGTCCCCTTCACGTTGTAGATGCCTATTTCTCTCAAAATTTCTTTCAAGTATATCTGCAAGGAAAAAAAAATTCAAATTACACAGGCAGGCAGGCAGGCAGGCGATTAGCACGGTTCCTACGCTCAACCGCGTCAGCTCGGCTCCTAACGACGACCCGGCGGACAGCAAGGTTGGACGATCAGCGCTAACCTGTGCGCCGACGACCACCATGTGTCGGACGCCAGCCCCCCAGGCGCCTGCAGGGATGAGAGCAGCGCGGGGGTAAGGCCGGGCGCGCGGCCCAGGGCTGCAGCAGGGAGCACCCGCGCCCCGGGGCGATGCTCCCGGGCAGTCCCTGCAGCGGCGAGGCGGGCGCTTGCACTGCTTGTGCTCCACGGGCTGCCCCCATGGGGCTCCCCGCGCCTCTGGGAAGGCAGGCGATGCTGAGGGCTCCCCGGGGCCGCGGGACACATGCGGGTCTGTATGTCGCCTCTATCCCACACGTCTTCCTCCTGCTGGGATTTCTCCGCCTGAGCTAGAAGCTCTCGGCTCTTCGTCTTGCTTGGGGTGGGATTATCTTGAAACTCCGTGCCTTACTCAGATCCCATCAAAGCCCCTGGCTGTTGGTTTTCATGCCATTTAGCAAAGCTTTAAGTGTTTTATTATGGCCTCATTTTTAGAGGAGAGATGCGTAGGTGCCAGAGAATTTTCTAATATATTCAAATATTAAAGCTAGGAAGAGAAATTGAAAAAAACCAACCAAGCAAAGCTATGATAACCAGTCGCATAACCTTCGACACAAGACAGCTCACTAATATCACCCTCCTTTACTCTTCAAAATAAACACCAGTAATTTGTTTCAATTTTTAAAGAGTCGTTTGCCTGCTTGTTTATTTAAATATTAACCGGGACTGACTTGAGTGGATTGCCATGGCAACCGCAGACCACAGTTTAAGAATCCCCACATTAAGTTCGTAATTGCTTTAGTTTGAGCAATTTCATCCTCTTTGAGTGCATATATTGAACTGGAGTTACTGGAACCCTTGTATTTGCTGTATCTACAGTTCCACTAAGTGAAAATATCAATATACTCCAGCTCACAAAGAAAGCAAATATTAGTTGGTGACATAGGCAAAACAGAACAGCCGATTGCCCAGTCTCTTCCTGACACTCTTCTCATTTTTTGCTAAATGGAAAAGTTGGGAAATAAATAAATAAAAAATAAGAATAAAAATAAAATAAATAAATAAAAATAAAATAAATAAAAAGTATGTTTATAGAAACTGATTGTTTTTCTCTCTCCAGATACATGTCAAAAATTTACAAAGCAAAAAAAATCCTCAGCCCACACTAACAACGATGCTTCGCTGGGACTCATGCAGCAAAGTCATTCTTAAAAACCTATCTCGAAGCATCGAGGGCTGTTTAAAAGATCACTTTGCCCAACAAGTAATCAAGACGACCCTGTCAGATGGTGTATACACACTAGTTTCCTAGGCTCTTGTCTTCTTCCAGGGCGGCTGCGCAGGGGAGCTGTGCGCGGGGAGTGGGGGGCTCATTTCGCTCGCCAGTCTGGGGGGTTCCCGATGCAAACCCCAGCAGGTGGCAGCAGGAGATCAACCGACACCTCTGAACGCACCTTTCCACGGCTCCTCTCTCGCAGGGATGCTGTCCCTATCTGAGAGTCAGGCGTCTAAGACAAACCTGCTCACTGCAACAGCAATGACTGCGCAAACGGCTCGGACGACGACACTGCTGTCACGCAATGAGCTTTTTAAAAGGTGCTGAAAGCGGGCGGAAAAGCGATCCCTACGTGAGCGCGTGTGGATGTGTGTACCTGCAACACCCACTGCTCGCTTTGCAGCCCTTGCGCAGGAACGCGGGGTAGCTTTCAGCAGTGCCGCTGACAGGCACTTCAAAAGATGGCACAGCGGGTGGGTGAAACACACTCAGACTCCAGGTTAAACTCCGCTCTAGGCCACACAGACAGATTAATGGGAATCAAAAAATAAAACTGTAATTGTGCCTGGTCCCACGAAGCACATCTGTATGCAGCTCCCGGCTGAGAGACCCAGCCTGCATGTGGGACGCGTGGCCAACTACGGCTGCAGGCTCCCCGGCTCCCCGCGGCTCGCTGCTGTTCGGTGGCCGCTATCTTTGGGGGACGTTTTGCACGGCGCAGTTCTTGTCTCTCGCTACGTGCTCGCGCCTCTGAACCGCCCACCCAGTTAAACGAAGGTGATTTTTCGTTTCAACTCGTTTTCAGACCCAATTCCTCAGGCAGTTCCACTTCCTTCAGGGAAAAACCTCCAAGACTTTTGATGCAACGGCGTAACAAATTTGAACAAAACCAACCCAAACTGAAGAGCGAGGTAACATCTCTGCCACAAGTAAGAGCACTTCAAGACAAGACCGTGAACTGCAGCAGCCGGGGATTTCCAACATACTCCCATCTGCCATCTCTGCTGCCGGGGGGAAACGAGCAGCAATGGTTTTGGGGAGGGCAGCTGAGACCATTAACCCAAAAAAATCACTCTGCATGGACAGACAATGCTGAACTGTTGGAGCTTTCAGACAAGTACAGATCAGGGATAATCCTGCTGTACTGCACCGTACTTGAGAGTAAGCGGCTTGATGAGATGACTTCAGGGGATGTTACAATTTTTCCTGCAGGACCACTTTTCCTTCCAGAAACGAGGACCTTCCACCGGGTCTGCGCTGTGCCAGGTTGGCCTTCACATCTTATCACAGACACGCAGAATCATTAACATGAGAAAAGACCTCTAAGATCATCAAGTCCAACCGTCAACCCAACACCACCATGCCTGCTAAACCATGTCCTGCAGTGCCACATCTACATGTTTTTTGAACCCCTCCAGGGATGGGGACTCCACCATCTCCCTGGGCAGCCTGTCCCAATGCCTGACCACTCTTTCGGTAAGCAAATTTTTCCTAATATCCAATACAAACCTCCCCTGATGCAACTTGAGGCCATTGCCTCTCGTCCTGTCTTGAGGCGTATTACTCAGTCCGACACTATCATCAACAGAAACTCCCCACTTCCTCCCGTGATGCTGAATTTTAGAGCCTAGTGAGCGCTAATCAGGGGCCCAAAATTTCTTCTCAGAATGGGATTCAGTACATTTACATACATACAATTCTAACATAGAAGTTAATCTGTAGGTAACCTCTTTGTAAGTTAAATGCACCCTCTGCTCTGTTACACCTTTCCTCAGGATTTTTTCCATAAAAAGTGAAATGTTACAACAGAATTATGGGACAAAAATTTCTGAGAGAGGAGTTAACTTCCAAGCTCTGAAAACCCATCTGAAATTTTGAGGGGAAAAAAAAACCCCACCGTATTTAGGATAACCATTACTTAAAGCTGAAATGAAAGAAGAATATGCAAACAATCTATCCCATTTTGAAAACACACAGTTCATATTAGACCACTGGTTCCATACTGGTTCCATTCTTCATAAATATTTGATTGCTCACATAAAAAGCATATTATGTTCTCAGCCATGAAGTCCAAATCTAGAATTACTGCAGTATTTCCACGGAGCACTCAGTATTTACATCTGGGTAGGTGGCAACAGATTTCCATACTATTGGAAAGTGTTATTTTTCATTAAAAAGGAAAACAAATAAACCGAGGTTTCCCTAATCTAACAGCAGTTTGCATTGAGAGTAGACTTGCTTTGTGATTTCACGGTCACAAAATAAAGATGGCAGCAATTTCCCATGTAACATACAACATATTCTGTAGAAAGGGTTTAATTTACTATTTACATTTACCATTACATAGAAAAATACATTGGTTTATTTGTTACTTCACTAATAAAGATGTTGAGTCCCTTAGACAAATGTGTTTTAAATATTATTAGCCAGTGATGTAAGCACCTAGAACTTCATTTTAACGGGAGCTGAGGAGACAGCAGCAGCAGCAGCGTTTTTTCCCTTGCGCCTGAAAATAACCTCAACATTTAGAAACTCAGAGGAGAAATTACATACCCAGACAATCTTAGACACGATGACAGAAAATAAAGCAGGGAACACTCAGCAGAGATTAATTAGCAGCCAACCTCTGTAAAGAACAGGGAAAGCATGCCTGTTCACCTGTTGGCATTTTACTTTTTCTTGTCAGGTACAGCTGCTCTGCGAACAATAAAGTCACAGTGGGCATTAGGAACAGATACTTTACTTTCAGGAAATAAGCAAAAGTTGCACACCAGAGGTTGAACTCCGCAGCACCAGGGATGCTCACACATGGAGCGAACACCGCCTGAGCAGCAGGAACCAAGGGACAGTATTGTTAAATGGAAATGGATGCCGTTAGCAACTCCCTACACATGTTTTTAATGGGAACCCAGATGGGAAATGAAGATAGCTTTAGATGAGGGGTAGATGATGTACTGAAAGATAGTTTTGAATTTATCACCATACTGGCTACCCAGTGAATGAAGGACACCAGGAAGAGGATTTTGGCCATTTATTTTCTCAGGATGTCTGGGTCTGAGGAAGCTGGATGGGCACCAAGACCTACAGCAAAACCCCGGCTGGGAATGAACACGAAACCTCTGACTCTTGCACACAGCTTGAAACTGAGACTGCACAGCCCACTCAGGGGAAGAGGGTTTGACGGTTTGATTGATCTCAGGAGCCCTATGGGACTTTTGGACATCAGCACAGAGATTCCAATAAGAAACACAGATCACAGAATCACAGAATGGTAGGGGTTGGAAGGGACCTCTGTGGGTCATCTAGTCCAACCCTCCTGCTGAAGCAGGGTCACCTACAGCAGGCTGCACAGGACTGCGTCCAGGCGG
>Ga0065711_1014999_pt1 | contig 10073 bp, 12 predicted proteins | sample Hoacrofraction12_FD_59098 | JGI IMG/M metagenome (GOLD analysis project Ga0065711, IMG submission 59098) | Hoatzin crop microbial communities from Cojedes, Venezuela - Epithelial fraction 12 v2 (version 2) | ecosystem: Host-associated > Birds > Digestive system > Esophagus > Crop | place...
GTACAGGCTTGGGGCGGACCTGCTGGAGAGCAGCTCTGTGGAGAGGGACCTGGGTGTCCTGGTGGATGACAGGGTGACCATGAGCCAGCAGTGTGCCCTGGCTGCCAAGAAGGCCAATGGCTTCCTGGGGTGCATTAGGAGGAGTGTGGCCATCAGTACGAGGGAGGTTCTCCTTCCCCTCTACACTGCCCTGGTGAGGCCTCATCTGGAGTACTGTGTCCAGTGCTGGGCTCCCCAGTTCAAGAAAGATGACGAGCTACTGGAGAGAGTCCAGCCTCTGCTGGCTACAAGGATGGTGAGGGGACTGGAACATCTCTCCTACGAGGGGAGGCTAAGGGAGCTGGGCTTGTTCAGCCTGAAGAAGAGAAGCCTGCGAGGGGACCTAATATATACTTACAAATATCTGCAGGGTGGGTGTCAGGAGGATGGGGCCAAGCTCTTTCCGTTGGTGCCCAGCAACAGAACAAGGGGCAATGGGCACAAACTGAAGCACAGGAAGTTCCATCTGAATATGAGGAAGAACTTCTTCCCTCTGAGGGTGACGGAGCACTGGAACAGGCTGCCCAGGGAGGTGGTGGAGTCTCCTTCTCTGGAGATATTCAATACCCGCCTGGACAAGGTCCTCTACAGCCTGCTGTAGGTAACCCTGCTTCGGCAGGGGGGTTGGACTAGATGACTCACAGAGGTCCCTTCCAACCCCTACCATTCTGTGATTCTGTGATTCTGTGATTCTGTACCTTCTTGTGGTGGTCGTCAGGGGTCGTGGGGATGAAGATAGGTGACTCCTCTTCGTCACCGCTAGTAACCTTTTAACTCCACACAGGCTTAGTTACTTCTTGGCCTTTACCCAAACTACAGAACTGGCTATGGTTGGCTTCACGTGTAGATTTCTTGTTCTGTAACTCTTCTTTCCAGCATTATTACTCAAACAGATACAAAATTCGTGGAGCTAAGGAATTTGCCAAGCTCAGGAATTTGCCGAGCTGAGGTAGACTAGCATTACCTAAGTCTTCATAAGCATTGTCTAAGCTTATTTATTTCTCTGTTTCCCTTAATCAATTTCTTACCTCTTCTACTCCAATACAGCCTCACAGCCCAGCAAAATCATACCTCCGGTAGTGAACCCTCACCCTACAAAGATGGGCACTCTACGGGAATACATTACTCTCAAAAAAGAGACTCTCTCAGCCACTATTCCTCTTGATTACCAAAGTTCAGACAGTGTTAGTAAACCACAACAAAAGCACAGGGTTCTTATTTACATTTTACGGAGCCCGTTATATCAGCTGTTCAACATGAAGTCCAGCTCCAGTCTGAATCGCAGAATAAGAAATGCCATCTCAAACACTGCAAGATGCTGGAGGACCTGAGGTCTTTGCCCAGGCTGAGGGATGCAGCGGCTGCTTTTCCGCTTGCAGGTGTAACGTGTGGCGAAGCTGAGCAGGGATCCCAGAGATGCACACACAGAGACACATGCAGGCAGAGGACACTGACACGGCCAGACACACAGACGGCCACATATGAGGCACTGCTGGCAACGGCTCTTGCACACAGGACTCACAGACACCACAGACAGCCACGCCCCCTCCTCCTTGTGGGATGGCAGGGCAGACACACACGTGACGCTCTCAGTGTTCAGAGCCACACACAGAGTCATGGATCCCTTGCGTACACGCGCGGCCTCTCTGTCCCCCTGGCAGCCCTGCCCACATCTCGTCCCTCTGACCCGACCCACAGGTCCTCGACTTGTTGGCTGCTCCATCGTGGTGCTCTCTGCAAACCAGCAGAACTCAGACATTTCTTCTGCAGACGCTCCACACCGGCACGTCTCCCCAGGTGCCAGCACATACCCCCTGCCCGCCTGAAAGCCCAGCCCAGACCTGAGTCCCTGCTTGTCACCAGCTGGGCCAGCTTGAAGGTTGCTGGTGAAGGCACACGCATAGCCCATGCACCTTGGGTCTGGGGAAGATGCAGACCCTCGCAGACACTGGTCCCCCAGTAAGTGGTTTTGAGGACAGGCACTGTTCCTGCGCCAGTGCCTGCTGGCCCAGACCCCCACTCGCTCCAGCAGCTGAACTGAGACCCCCCCCTCATCGCACTAGCTGCACTGGGACCCACTCCAGTAGCTGGCACTGCAAGCCAGGGGTGCCTACACCCCCAGGCTGACTCCACGAGCTGGCACCCAGCCCACCCACGCCAGCCCCCAGGAGCTGGCACATAGCCCTTTCAGTTCACACACACACAGCACAGAGAGCAAGATGCTGCAGAGAGGTGTAGTTAAGAGAAGATTTAATAAGTAGCTATAAGAAGACAGGACAGATGTCATCTGTGTCCTGCAACCAGCCACTTGTCTCTGGAGACTCTGGTGTCATCAGGTAGTCATCTGAGACTTCTTCCACAAGATTAGAGGGGACGAAGCCTCTTGTGCCATCAATCAGCTCTCCCACATACCAGCCGTCTTCATCCACATCTCCAAAGACATAAACGTACTGTCCAGCAACCAGAGGAAGCTCTAGTTCAGGCCACTCATTGAGACCGCTGTAAGGATCATAGCTGTATCGAGCTATGAATGCTCGAAGCTCTGCCAGTTGTTTTCTCATAGCCTCCAGGAGGATGGACTCCTTGTCTGCTCCCAAGGTGGCCTGGCACGGCCTGGAAGTGATGCGGTTGGATCTTTCCATCCGTTCAAGTTCCTGAAAGAGCTGCTGGCCTTTCTCCTCTTTCCCCTGGAGCGCTGACTCTGTCTGCTTGTGTTTCTTCTCCCGCTGGCAGAACCTCGCTCCTCTGCCACTCACCTTAGGTGCCCTCTCTGCCAAACCCATCTGCCGATGGAGGCGAGCGTTTTCTTCAGCCAGCCGGGTGTTTTCATTTCTTGCCTCCTTAAGCTTCACCTGTAATTGCTGACAAGTTGGGCAGTGGGTGCTCACATAATGGGAGCCCTCTTCATCTGCAGCCACTTGTGCCTGAAGCTCCTCAGCTGCCTTCTCTGAGAAGCCATCCTGTTTGTCCTGTGCCAGCAGAGCTCCGGAAGGCTGTTCCACCTCTCCCGCCCTCTGCTGAGGAAATGGTGGCCTGCATAGTTCCTCAGTGGAGCTTTGGGTGAGCAGTGGCACTCGAGTATTGACCAGGAGATGGATGGTCTGCAGTTGCCTGGCTCTGTCTTGCAGCTGCTTGCTAAGGAGATGCAGCTTAGTGGCCTGCTGCTTGAGCCTCTCCTTCTCATCCCGCACTTCAGGAGAGCTTGCCTTTCTCGGAAGACAGTTCTCCTCTTGAAGGACACTGCATCACCTCTGCAGCTCCTTCAGGGCGCTCTGGAGGTGGCCGTTCTGCTCCAGCAGCCTGCTGTGACTGCCACCAGGCAGACAGTCGTCCTGCTGCCCGACAGTCTGAACACCCACCTCTGCCACAGACCGCCCACTGCCGGCCCTTCCCTGTGGCGGGCAGCCCCAGCCCTGCGGCACCGAGTCTTGCCCCGCAGCCTCCAGCAAAACCTCCACGCTGTTCCCTTCCTCCTGGAGACAAGCGTCTCTGAAGCTCTGCTGGGTTTTCCGCTGCCCTTCTCCATCGCGGGAGGAAGGCGCCGTGAGGCTCTCCAAAGAGCAGAGCCCGATGGCCCCAGTGCCCGGGAGGGTCTGCAGGCAGTGCCGGGCCGTCGCCTTGGCCCTGGCCTCATGGCAGGAAGCGGTCTGCTTGCTCTCGGACTGCTCCAGGATGTGCTTTAGGAAGAGTCTCCTCTGCAGCAGCTGTTTGTCTTGCAGGCGGCAGACATGAGCATCCTGCTCGCCGTTGATCTCCCTGTGCAGCTTTCTGAGGACGCCCTGGAGCTTACCATGGGCCTCGCTGCTCGCCCAGGCTCCTCTCCCCAGCTCCTTGGCCAGCTGCTGCTGCAGGTGCTGCACCTGACGGACGGCGTCGCTGCACTGCTGCTCCAGCTCCTCCTGCAGCTCGTGCAGCTCAGCCTCCTTGGAGCACAGCAGCTGGCAGATCTCCACCGACTGCTGCCACCAGTTCAGCTCCTGCAGCCGCTGGAGCTCCTGCGCCTGCCGCTGCTTCCATCTGGCGTGCAGCCATTGGGCCAGGAGCTGCCGGTCCCGCTCAACCTTCTCCTTCAGCCCATGCTTCTCAGCGACGAAGTGGCGGTGCAGCTCGTGGGAGCGGCGTCGTTCAGCCTCCAGCTCAGCCCGCAGCCTCTGCAGCCGCTGCTCGTGCTCGTTACTCTGCGCCGGGCCCCGGCAGGGCGAGGGGCGGCTGCACGGCACAGGCCCCCGTCCCGCAGCATCCCAGCTCATGGCTGCAGGGATGGCAGCCAGACACTGCCACCAACAGCCACCAACATCGCCTGTCACTGCCTCTCGCAGCTGCATCCGGCCGTGGCCGTGCAGGAGCGGAGACAGCGTCTGCAACCAGCCGGGGTGGGCGAGGACGGCTTTATACACCTGGGCTGAGCTCACAAAGGAGGGGTGGGGCGCGCAGCCTTGTGACCTGTGTCCTGGCCCCGAGGGCACAGCGTTGGTGTCACCTAATGCCATCTCCTGTAAACGTGCCCTTCTGTTCATCGCCTGGTTGAGTCCTTTGACTAGTCTGCAGTGGAAAGTCCTGAGAGGTTTTGGTTATTTGGATTGAAAATGACATCTCCTGGGGTGTAAGAGCTGCCATTTTCGCTCTCCACACCCTCAAACTCCGTTGCCATGTCACATCACCCCGGGTGCCATCAACTCCTGGGGCTCCCTGGGTCAGGAATGGTGGTGCTGGGGCAGACACCGGTGCCCATGGGGAGCTGCTGGCCATGCCGTGTTGGCCACAACTGAGCTGGCTGAGCCCATCCCCACAGTCCCTGGGGCCTTGGACCCTGTGCCAGTGTCCACAGGGTCCTGACTGCCCCCTCCCACCACAGCGTGGCCCCTCTGGGGACCAGCCGAGACAGGCACAGGGCACAGCCCGGGGAAGCTCCAGCCCTGTCACCCTTCTGGGCTTTCCCCCTGTGCCCCACCATGGTGGATCCCATCTCTGCCCATAGACTGGTGAGTGTCCTGGTGGCGTAGCAGGTCGTTAACTACTTCCTCCTGGATTGTGGCAGGTTTTACTCTGAGAAGGAGTTTAGAGAGCAAGGGGGTCCAGCCTGAACCTGGTGACTCAACGGGAGGGTCTCCCTACACCTTACACTTCTCTTTTACTTTGTATAAACCATTTTCTACTCCAAACCCCCTTTGATTTTGTAGTCCATTCATTTAATAAGTAACAGAGTGAACCTTGCCAAGGAAATTTGTAAGATCACATTTTCTAAATGTTCAGTAAAATCTTTTCTTGCAAAACCTTTGAGTGATTCTGGAAGTGACCTCACCACTCACTTGTGAAAATGCACACGCACAGCCCGTGCACCTCAGGTCTGGGGAAGATGCAGACCCTCACAGAGCCCTCACTCACACTGGTCCCCCAGTAAGTGGTTTTGAGGACAGGCGCTGTTCCTGCGCCAGTGCTTGCTGGCCCAGACCCCCACTCGCTCCAGCAGCTGAACTGAGACCCCCCCCTCATCGCACTAGCTGCACTGGGACCCACTCCAGTAGCTGGCACCGCAAGCCAGGGGTGCCTGCACCCCCAGGCTGACTCCAGTAGCTGGCACCCAGCCCACCCACGCCAGCCCCCAGGAGCTGGCACATAGCCCTTTCAGTTCACACACACACAGCACAGAGAGCAAGATGCCGCAGAGAGGTGTAGTTAAGAGAAGATTTAATAAGAAGCTACAAGAAGACAGGACAGACGTCATCTGAACAGCCCCATCTTTCTTACCCTGTCATCATAGGAGAGGTACTCCATCCCTCTGATCATTTTTGTGCCCCTTCTCTGGACCTGCTCTAACACATCCATGTCTTTCTTATGTTGGTGGCTCCAGAGCTGGATGCAGGACTCCAGGTGAGGTCTCACAAGACCAAACTAAAGGGGCAGAATAAACTCCCTCAATCTGCTGGCCATTGTTCCCTTGATGCAGCCCAGGATACGGTTGGCTTTCTGGGCTGCAAGTGCACATCGCCGGCTCATGTTGAGCTTCTCATCCAGCAGTACCCCCAAGTCCTTCTCCTCAGGGCTATTCTCGAGCCACTCTCCGCCCAGCCTGTCCTTGTGTTTGGGATTGCCCAAGACCACGTGCAGGACTTTGCACTTGGCCTTGTTGAACTTCATGTGGTTCACGCAGGCCCACCTCTCCAGCCTGTCAAGGTCCCTCTGAATGGCATCCCTTTTTTCCAGCGTGTCAACCATACCACACAGCTTGGTGTCATTGGTGCACTCAGTCCCACTGCCCATGTCGCCAACAAAGATATCAAACCGCGCGGCCCCAGTAGCGACCCCTGGGGCACACCACTTGTCACTGGTCAAGCCATTTCCCTGCGGCTTCTTGTATAATGGAGGATTTCTTCAAAAGCAGCCCAAGGGCACATGGGCAGAAGAGGCAAATCCAGCCCTGGGGATGCTTTGAGGACTGTTCACTGCTTCTCCAGCCACCTTCCCCGGCCCCCTTCCAAGGGGATCCACAGCAGTTTCCCCATCAGGAGACAAAAAGACCTGGCAGCAGTACTTGGGGGAGGGCTGGAGGAAAGCATGCCACCAAGTGACACTGCAGGAGCTTCCCTTGCGCCCTCGAGGGCCTTGTTCGTGTCTCTGCATCACTCCAGCCAGTGCACCATGCAGGAACACAGGCAACAGCCACAACTGCCTTTGCTGGGTGGCACAAGGAGGCTGCCAATACAGCTTGGTCCGCGTATGGTTCTGCTGAATCAACTTGTTCTTTTTCCTCCTGAAACATACTATTTAAAGCAAAAAGCACTTGCACCCACAGCCCCTGAGAGCCGCCTGCAGCAGCCGGGGTTCCCCCAGCCCCCTTAACCCTTTCTCTCCCTAGGAGGAGCTGGGGAGACTCTTGGGGTGGGACGGAACACGGGGAGCCCCCACATTCCTTCCTGGAGACAGCAAAGAGTCCTCAGCACCCAACAGCCCAAAGAGACCATGGCACGGCCACCGCTGCATCTCCCATCGCACGGCCCCCGGGCCCCCTAGGTGCACCAATTCCTGCAGACCTTTGTGATCCCTGGAACCTTGTACCCCCCAGGTAGGGACTGACCCCGAGCCCTGCAGCCCGGGGATGCTCTCGGGGCCAAGAGCGGAGACGTCCGCCGGCCATCGCTCCTGTTGCTCCCACAGGCTCAGCCAACCTGTGCCCACTGCCTGGGCAGGAGCAGCCCTTCCCCGCAGCCTGGGCACCCCTGGCGTGGGGGGCACCCCCGGCCCCCCAGGCACCACCACCAGGTACGGCACCCCTCTCTGCTCTGGCACCCTGGCACCTTTGGCACTCCCAGCAGCTCCGACCCTGGGCACCTTCACCATCCCCAGCCCCCGGGCACTCCCAGCATCCCCACCACCCCCGGACCCCCGGCACTTTTTGCCCAGGGCTGCAGCAAGCCTGGCCGAGTGTCCCTGCCCTCGCCTGGGTGATGTGTGCCACTAAAGCCAATTTCCAGGGAATTGCCCAGATCCTTGGGGCCGTCTCTCCCAGTTCACCTGCCAGAAGCCAGTCTCCTCCCTGATTTGCAGCCCTGTCCCACTGGCACAGCAGCTCACCTTGGGGGGACACCCCAGCCACCAGCTCCCCACGGGCCTGGAGCAGAGCCGGGGGATGTTGGCAATGGGGTCCAGCTCAGCGGGTGCCCCTTGAGGGTCCCCCCAGCCCAGCGTGGCTCCCTCTCACCCACACAGGGCTGCAGATGGCTCCCTGCAGCTGCTGCTTAGACCCCTGGGTCTTCCACATCCAGTGGACGAGCACCCACCCGCCTCCACCAGCCACCACCATGCTGGGCCACAGCATCGCTCCTCTGCCGGCTGCTGCCCTGTGGGGCCTGGGGGTCTGTGGGTCCCCCCCGGTCTGGGCAGCCCCTTGGACCCCTCAGGGCCAAACACAACACCATGCACCCAGCAGAAATCAGAGTGGAGTGGTGGCCCCAGTCGCCCTGGTGTGGCTGAGAACCATCGCTGGCTACCAGGACACTGTGGGGCAGCCGGCACAGATCACCATCGCCAGCATGGCCACCACCGCGGGGGCACAGCCGGGCAGCGACATCCCCCGGGGCAGTGACATCGCCCTCCCCAGACCCTCTGCTGAACCCCAAAGCCAACACTATGCAGAGCCCACAGGCAACCTTGAGGTGTGCGAGGCGGAGCTTCTCCAAGAGGCCCTAAGGCTCTTTGGTTACTCCTTGGACACTCTGGGGGTCAGCCAGGAGGGTCGTGGCAGCGTCCCCATGCCTGGGGACCCTGGGGGCACCGGCGGAGAGAGAGGAGCAATGGCCCCAGCACCACCAGACTTGCCAGTGTCCATCCCTGGCAATCAGGACGTTGAGGGACAGCCAGCAGGGAACGTCTCTAGCATGGCCACCCCTGCGGGGGCATCTCCAGGCAGTGATGTCCCGCCCAGCCCCACTCCTGCACTCTACAACCAAGACCTTGGGGACCGGGCAGATGACCTTGAGGTGTCCAAGGAGGAACTCACTGGAGAGGCCCTAAGGCTCTTTGCTTACACCTCGGACACCCTGGGGGTCAGCCAGGAGAGTGCCAGCAGTGTCCCAGTGCCTGGGGACCCTTGGGGCAATGGCGCAGCCGTGCCCCCCTGCAACTTCGCCTTGCTCTCGATGCCTGAGGAGGTGCTCCCTTCCCTACTCCAGCGTCCTCAAGGTGGTCAATACCATCCAGGCCTGCAAGGAGTCCATCATGGGGCTGGAGCCCCAGGAGCCCTGGGGGGGCACAGGGGTGGATCTGCCAGCATCCCAGCCTGCTGGGGCAGAGCAGCAGGAGAAGAAGCGGGGGACCAGCCCCTCGACAGAGCCCCCCAGCAAGCGCCAGGCTCTGTCAGGCAGCACAAGGGGGCAGGGGATGGTTTGACGCACGGCAGGGATGAGAGGGAGGTGAGTTGAGTGGGCGGTGTATTTTGGGGGGAGGGGGGTTAGAATAGCTTTATGGGACTTCTGTTTCTTTTTTTTCCATTAAAAGTTGTTTCTCCAGAATGGCTCCGTGATTGTGTGGGAGGGGGCGGGAGCGCAGGGGGCACCAGGAAACAGCAGCCAAGAGGTGCAAAAGCCCCGCTGAGCCCCAAATTGGAGCTGGTGAGCCCCGAAGGGCACTGAGCTGCCCCCAGGCCCAGGCAGTGCCAGTGGGGCCGGCAATGACAGGGGGGGACTCCTCTGTCCCCCCCTGCAGCAGGGGAGCAGGGACAGACAGGTCCTTGCAGGACTCATGGACACGGCCCCACGGAGAAAGCAGCACGGAGCCCCTGGCACAAGGACAGACCTTGGGGGCTGGCGTGGGGACGGACACACACAACAGCAAGGGCTGCAATGCCTTCACCTTGTGCACAACCAGCATCCCCTGCAGTGGGGACCAGGCTTGCTGCAGAGCCCTTCAAAGCCTCAGGACAATCATGCCCTTCCTCGGGACCCAGCGCACCTCAGTTCTGATGAACTTCTGCCTCACCGCCGCAGAAAAACCATAGAATCATAGAATCATTACAGTTGGAAAAGACCTCCAAGATCACCAAGTCCAACTGGCAGCCCATCACCACCATACCTATTGAAACATGTCCTGACGTGCCACGTCTACATGTTTTTTGAACACCTCCAGGGATGGTGACTCCACAACTTCCCTGGGCAGCCTGTTCCAATGCTTTACAACTCTTTCAGGAAAGAAACTTTTCCAAATGTCCAATCTAAACCTACCCTGATGCAACTTGGGGCTGTTTTCTGTTGTCCTACCACTGGTTACTTGGGAGAAGAGACCAACACCTGCCTCACCAGAACCTCCCTTCAGGTAGTTGTAGAGAGCAATAAGGTCCCCCCTCAGCCTCCTCTTCTCCAGAGTAAACAATCCCAGTTCCTTCAGCCCCTCCTCATGAGACTTGTTCTCCAGACCTCTCACTAGCCTTGTTGCCCTTCTCTGGACACGCTCCAGCCCCTCAATGTCCTTCTTGTAGTGAGGGGCCCAAAACTGAACACAGTACTTGAGGTGCGGCCTCACCAGTGCCGAGTACAGGGGCA
>Ga0065711_1052164_pt1 | contig 10073 bp, 9 predicted proteins | sample Hoacrofraction12_FD_59098 | JGI IMG/M metagenome (GOLD analysis project Ga0065711, IMG submission 59098) | Hoatzin crop microbial communities from Cojedes, Venezuela - Epithelial fraction 12 v2 (version 2) | ecosystem: Host-associated > Birds > Digestive system > Esophagus > Crop | place...
TGGGACACCATGACACCGGCCACATACTCCCACCCTGTGGTGGAAAGAGAAAGGCAGGACCCCTCAGTTGGCAGGCAGAGTCCTAGCTGATGATGTGCCTCCGTTGAAAGAAAATTCTGGACCACTGACCATAAATGACCACAGGTCACATCTGACCAGGCTATAAAAGGGACTCCCACTTGAAATGCCCAGAGAGACAGTTCTTGGGACCAGTGTGCCTATGATTGAGGACTCTCCCCATGGGTTAAGAGGTTACCCATGGAAACTTCCTGAGATTGAGTGCCCTCACCCTCTTTCAGTGCACGATTATTTCTTCTGGATATGCTTCAGTAAGTCCTCTCCCACTCTGGTGCACTGTCTTATCTTCTGGGTGCCCTTGAGTGAGAGCTTCGCTGTTGTGAGTGAAAGTGTACACACCTTGGACTACCATTCTTGTGTGTTGTTGTGTAGTGACAGCATCTCCAACTGTTACTCCAGACCTGTAATTTGTTAAATGTTATTGGAGTGTCATCTTGATTACGCCCCTTGTTTTGTTAGTTTTGGTTATTTACTTTGGTGAGGCATTGAAGTTTGTTTGAGTAGATCTAGCTACACACCATGTAGTATTAGCTCCCAACTGATATCCTGAAACTGTAAATAAGTTGTGTCTGCCAAAGTGTTTGTACTATAAGATGCTCATTCTATTCAACTGTTCTATTTTTGATACCATTAAAACTGACTTTTGGAACATATTTTTGCCAGTCTCACACGTCTGCAACACCAAGGCTGCCCTTGAGCTCCGCATTCCCCAACAGCTCCTCCTTGTTGGTGAGAATAAGGCCTAGCATAGCACCTCTCCTTATTGGCTCCTCTATCACTTGGGAAGGAAGTTACCATCAATGCATTTCAGGAACCTCCTGGATTGCTTATGCCTTGCTATTTTGTCCCTCCAACAGATATCAGGGTGGTTGAAGTCCCCCATGAGCACCAGGGCTTGTGAATTGGAGGCTGCTCCTATCTGTCTATAGAGGGCCTCATCTGCTTGGTCTTCCTGGTTGGGTGGCCTGTAGCAGACCCCCACTATAATGTCACCTGTTCCTGCCCTTCCTTTAATCCTGACCCGTATGCTCTCAGTTGGATCCTCATCCATCCCCGGGCAGAGCTCCATGCACTCCAGCTGGTCACTGCCACAGAGGGTAACACCCCCTCCTCGTCTCCCCTTACTGTCCTGCCTAAACAGCCTATAGGCTCATAAGCCCCAGGACACCCTGTGGACCTGAATGCTGCCTTGTATCTTGTTACTTGCTCTGCAGAAAAATAACATCTTTCCCACAGTTCTAGCGTCAGCAAAGGATGTCACTCTGCCTAGCAGTACTACTATGAATACATCCCTGCACAAGAACCTGCACAGTCTCCTACTTTGTTCCTAGAAGAAGTCAGTGTAATGCATTTTAAAAAATCTTTCTCTTCCTAACCTCCTTGCTGTTTTTCTTCCCCTTTGGATCCAGTTGTCAGCTCTGCTACAGTATAGTGTTAGAAGGAGCAGATGCAGTTTCCGTTTTGGAGTCTGTCATTCAATGAAGTTATCTGTGCCAGAGAGTCTTACCCCTTGTACAGTCACAAAGAGTCCTGCTGGAAAGGTGTGATTAGCACTGATGACTTTCCTGGCCCTAAGCAGCCGCCACTAGCTGCAATCCATGCCAGAGCTTCTGGCTGGAATTAGTTGAAAGGAAAAGACTTCAGACCTGGTGAAGTCAGAGGCAGAGCTCTAACTGTGTATGGTCAGATGCCTATCTTGCAGACTTTTTCTCCCCAGTGAGATGCAGGTGATGCTACCTGCCTCAGAACTGAGGAGAGGGGATGAATGGGTGGAAGACCAAGCCATCTCTGGGTGTCTGTTACTGTAGCACTGGACAATACGACTACTGAGTGAGCAGTGGGCACTGATCTTGCTGTACAGCTGCCCCAGACACCATGTGCAACAGCTGCATTTAGCTGTGCACCATCTGAGTGTACAAACTTGCTGCAAAACTTGCAGAATCCTATATAAGAGTCTTTGTCTACTTTCCTGACCTTCACACCAGAGGCTGCAGATCCAGGCTGGAAAACACGAGAAATAAAGAGGAAAGCTGTTCACTAGTGACTGTCCCGAAAGAAAACAGCCTGTGGACTAAAATGGCAGACCAAGCTTCACAGGCCATACTGCCAGGGCAGTCCTGTTTGGGAGGGTGTGCCAGAGCTTTCTCCTTTAAATGAACCAGCCTAAGCCAGCCTAGCACAAACACTCTTTGCCCTGGTTAAGCCTGTGTTAGATACCCGTATCTTCTCACGTGACTGTGCAGTAGATACATCAGTTCTAGACTCCACGTACATCTGGTCTTTAGCCACATCTGGTTTTGGAGCAGCTGAACTGAAAGCAGTAACTACGGATGCTCCAGCTGCAAGGCACTGGGGAGCCAATGTGTGGAGCACCAGACTCCAGCAGAAAGGGCCATGCATGCTATTTGTGCACCCATGCACTAGGAGAGATGGCACCGCCCTCTACACCAGGCCTGAGAAGCTGGGAGGCATCAGTGGGATGGGTGAGAATTTTCCCTTCGGCTTGAATTGACAGTCACATTAATTTGCTTTTTGGGCTGGTTTGACGAAGCCCAGAAAATGTATCTTTGCATGGTCTGACCAACTATGTGGAGCCCATAGAGAAAGACTGCAGAATGGCAAGCTGAAATTCATTGGCCGAAGAGAAAGTCTTTTTGTTTGCACAAAGGCAAATGCTGCCGTTAGTGTATGTATCAATATTGATTATTTTTATGGGGTGAAAAGGTCAACACGGTAGATAGCACCAAGGCTCCAGCACTATCTACTTTGCCTCCCCCTAGTGCTTCTGCAAGGCTTCCCCTGGGCCTCTAAAACGCTGTTGCTATGCATCAGTGATAAACGACCTGATCGAACTCCAGAAGTGGAGGTTTCTGGCACTTCTCTTAATCTTACTGCTAGATGCTCAAGGGGCCAGGGCAGGTTAACGCTGCCCCGCCTAATGGAAAGGCACGCTGTTCTTTCAGTTGGCTGATAAGCCATCTCCAGGATGTGGGAACAGCCCTGGAGAAACACCCCAGAACAGTGTATGGAGAGCCACTTCACATCTTCATCGAGGAAGATCAAGCCATTTTCATGAGTTCCCTTCCACAGCACACCTACTTGAGGTTTCAAAAAGGGCCATCAGGGCAGATTTAATTTATGAGCGCTATTTCTTGCCTGCTCTCTGCACTAGCTCTGTCTTACCCCAGTGCCAGTGCCAGCACCGCGTCAGGAAGTCAGAGCATTCGTTAGTGTGTCCTAGCTCAGGTCCTCGGGCAGCCCTGCCCAGCCAGCCTCTCTTCTCTGCATTCCCACCCAGCATGCAGCACTGCCACTTTCACCTGGATTCTCTATTCCCCGGCCTGTAGAGCTTGTCTGAACCTAGATCCTCCAGTTTTCCCAGTAGCTTCTGCCCACCCAAAGCAATGGCAAGAAGAAGCCAGAACAAAAGCTCCTCACTCAGGCACAAACAAGTCGTCCAAATCACAGGCAGAAGGGAATGTTGCTTTCTCCATTGTGCATGCAGGGAGATGCCTGGACCTGGGCCTGCTTCTTGATGATTTTGCTATTGGGGTAAAGAGGCATCCAGACCATGCCTATCCTCAACACATAAAATGCACCTTGGCTTATGTGGACCTTAACTGGCTGACATGTGGAGTGAACTGGTTTCCTTGCTAGGTTGGTATGTAAACCAATGCAAATTCATATTGTGTCACCTCGTCAATCTTTTCTTAGCAAGGCTAGAAAAAGCTGAACCTGTTTTTAAATGTTAGGAAGTGACAGGCAGCTGCCAAAGCCATCACACGTACAAGATGCATATACATGGTAATACCAGGAAGTTCAATCCATTCACCTGGGTGTCCTCAAGTCTGTTAGGGAAAGCAACATGCTTTCCCCTTCATCCTCCGCACCAGGACAGTAGGTTTCATATGCATGCTATGGCCAAAACAGCAGGTTTGATTTAAGATCCTGCTCTAGCAATGGGGAAACATTGTGCCCATTTTTAAAAAGAGAAGAAAGGAGCACCCAGGGAACTACCGACCTGTCAGGCTCACTGCTGTGCCTGGGAAGATCATGGAACAGATCCTCCCAGAAGCTCTGCTAAGGCACATGGAGGACAGGGAGGTGATTCAAGACAGCCAGCATGGCTTCACCAAGGGCAAGTCCTGCCTGACCAGCCTAGTGGCTTTCTATGATGGAGTGACTGCATCAGTGGACAAGGGAAGAGCTGTGGATGTGATCTATCTGGACCGCTGTAAAGCCTTCGACATGGTCCTTCATAGCATCCTTCTCTCTAAATTGGAGAGATATGGACTTGACGAGTGGACTGTTCAGTGGATAAGGAATTGGTTGGAAGGCTGCAGCCAGAGGGTAGTGGTCAATGGCTCCATGTCCAAATGGAGACTGGTAACAAGTTGCGTCCCTGAGGTCCATGCTGGGACCAGTGCTGTTTAATATTTTCATCAACAACATAGACAGCGAGATCGAGTGCACCTCATCAAGTTTGCAGATGGCACCAAGCTGAGTGGTGCAGTTGACATGCCAGGGGAACCTGGACAAGAGGTGGACCTGTGTGAATCTCATGAGGTTCAACAAGGCTGAGTGCAAGTTCCTGCATCTGGGTCGGGGCAACCCCCAATATCAATACAGGCAGGGGGATGAAGGGATTGAGAGCACCACTGTTGAGAAGGGCATGCAGGTATTGATGGATGAAAAGCTGGACATGAGCCAACAATGTGCACTGGCAGCCCAGAAGGCCAACCATATCCTAGCTGCATCAAAAGAAGTGCCAGCAGGGCGAGGGAGAGGATTCTGCTGCTCTACTCTGCTCTGGTGACACCCAGCCTTCAGTCCTGCATCCAGCTCTGGAGCCCTCAGCACAAGAAGGACATGGACCTGTTGGAGTGGGGCCAGAGGAGGGCCACAAATACGACCAGAGGGCTGGAGCACCTCTTTTATGAGGACAGGCTGAGAGAGCTGGCGCTGTTCAGCCTGGAGAGGAGAAGGCTGTGGGGAGACCTGATTGAGGCCTTTCAGTATCTCAAAGAGACCTATAGGAAAGATGGGGAAAACCATTTTAGCAAGGCCTGTTGTGACAATACAAGGAGTAACGGTTTTAAACTAAGGGAGGGTAGATTTAGACTTGATACAAGGAAGAAATTTTTTACAATGAGGGTGGTAAAACACTGGAACAGGTTACCCCGAGAGATAGTGGAGGCCCCATACCTAGAAACATTCCAGGCCAGGTTGGACGGGGCTCTGAGCAACCTGACCAAGTTGAAGATGTCCCTGCTTACTGCAGGGGGATTGGGCTAGATGACCTCTAAATTTCCCTTCCAACCCAAAGCATCCTGTGATTCTATGATTCAATGATCACACAGAGGGCTGCTTGGCTGCTTCCTCCATGCAGCATTGGTCACAACATTTGTGTACCCTTTTCCTTTTTCTTGACCCTTCTTTTCACAATCCTTGTACTTCCTTTGTCTGTCTAAGTCTCCTCCCAAAGGAACAACGGGCTTCTAAAGTATTTTTCCCCGTTCATACTGTGTTTTCTTTTTTTTTTAACACCTGTGTCCAGTTTGGTATTTCTGATACTGTTACCTGTGTAATCTTGGCATTATGTGCTATTAGTGACACAGTTACTGAGGAACTGCTGGCCTTGCCCCAGAAGCAGCCCAGTGCTTCTCTCCAGTTATCTCTGAAGTCTGACCTTTCCTCACATCACTGCTCCATAACCACTTGGGAGATCCAGCTGTCCCTTGTGGCATTATCTGCAACTTTTGTCAGCTTTTTACGCTGTTGCCTGCCATACGCAGCCATTTCACATACCATGTCGTGCAGTTGTCCATGTTCTGTTCAGAGACCTTCACCTCAGGCCAGTGCCCAGTCAATGGCTAGTAACCTGCCTGTACTCCCAGGAAATGAAAGGTAAAATTCTCAAGAAATTAGAGGACTGAGTAAAACTAAGGACATGGTATGATCTGTCAAAACCGCACAGTTTGGAGGTGTCTTGGTTTCGTCTGCAGTGATAGAGTGAATTTCCACAGGAAGCTGAGAGGGGACACAGCCAGGACACCCCAGACTGCCCAGGGGGATATGTGGTAACATGTGACGTCATGCTCAGTATATAACTGGGGGAGTTGGCTGGGGGAAAGGATTGCTGCTCAGGAACGGGCTGAGCACTTGGATTTGGATAGCAAGCAATTGCATTCTGCACCACACACTTCGTACATCCTTTTATTAATATTCTTGTTATTATTTTTTCCCTTCCTTTGCTGTCCTATTGAACTTTCTTTATCCCAACCCACAAGTTCTACCTGTTTTCTTGATTCTCATTCCCATTCCACAGGTCGGGGAGGAGTGAGCAAGAGACCACATGATACTTAGTTGCTTGCTGGGGCTAAACCAGGACAGGAGGTTTGAGGGAATTCTGGAAAACTACCATAAATATTTCAAGGACAGCTCAGGAAGTTCATGCTGCTGTCAAAACCCAAATCCAATGCCTTCTGTTTCTTGCCTAATGCTCCACACCTGAAGTCTATCTGCCTGTCCAAGGTGGATGTCTCCCAAAGGAAATGTTTCTCAACGCCCATCTCACCAAAGGACAAGGAGAATGGGTTGGGTTCAGTGAAACAACTTGCGGCAACAACTTTCCAGTCAATGTCCTGGCAGATTCCTTGCTCATATTGCTCCTTAACAGCATATTTTTTGTCTTCTTCTTGCTCCAGTCTCTTTTCAATACCGTGTCATGTTTGACTCACCTTTGCCCAGATTTGCCCAAGTTCCTTTATTTTCTCCAGAGCCATGCTCGGCAAAAAAGCATCACTTCTGCTTTCTGATACTAACCAAGTCTGGGAGGACCAACAGTCTTGAAATGTAGGATGAGACTCCTTACTCTTCTGACAAGATGGGCTTGGGACCTGCCAGTCTCTTTCTCCTAGCAAAGACCATTCAGAATGAAACCTCAATTAAATCAACGAGATTTCCGGGAAGCCAACAGAACAAGGCTAGTTTGTGGGATATTTGGAGAACCCCAGCCATGTGATGAGCCCTCCAGATACTCTGAGCCTGACTCTTGATAGCCAGTAAAGGAGCAGGCCTCAGGGTGACAGGCAAGGACGACTGTGGTCTGAAGCCTGTTACAACACGAAGAACTGGGGAACTAAAAGACTTGCATTAACCGCAAGAAGCAAGACAGACAGACTCTTGGAGGAGTTTGATGCGCGTGGCTGATAACGTCACATGAATCAGAGACTGAGAAGTACGAGTGAACGGCGCGTGGACAGTGTATGCATCCAATCACCTTAGAGCTATTGCGTGGCAAGGAAGTAATTTGTCTATATAAACACGGGTTTGTAGCGCAATAAACTGGCTTTGTCTGATCATATTGATTGTATGATGAGTCCTCGATCCCGACGTGACACTAGTTTATGTCAGCTGCAGATCTGGGCAGCTCTATTGTGTTTTCTTCCAGGGCCTTTCTGTAAAGCTCTAAGGAGGGCAGACTTACAACTTTTGTGATCAGAAAAGGTTGCCCCTTCACTTGCACTGGGGATTGGGATTGAATGTCCTGCAAATGTTCTGGGAGTAGGGTGATTTGGGAACACTCCTCCTTGGCCCTCCTTTGCAAAGTTGGGGAGGACCTTGAGGTAGCACAGAAAAGCTCCCCCAACCAGTGGGAGATGCAATTAGCCCCATTAATCACCGGCACAATGAAAGCAGCTGCTCTATAATTGGCTTTGTCTCAGGTCATAGACAGCTTAGCTGAGAGAAATTCATTTTTTTGAATTATCTGCCTACTGTGCATTGCCTGATCTCGAGGAGCATAGGAAGGGCAGGGTGGGCTGCAAAAGCCAGATGTATTGTGGGGCTGGTGGTGAGAGCCACAAGACACTACCCGTTTGCTTCATCCTCTCCAGGCATCGCTGGCACCTGTGTCCACCTCTGACAGTATTGATGGCATTTGATGAGTGCTTCTGAAAGCACTGCTGGCTGCCTGCCATGGGCAGGAAATGCAGGGCTTCGCTGGCTGAAGCCTGTATGGTGCAGACTGAGCTCAAGAGTGAGGACTGAGGGCTGCACACACAGCTCTCTGGGTAAGCCTGGTCTCAGGCCTGAACCAGCTTCTATCACTAGAAAAGGGCACAATTCAAGTCAGCACTCACGGCCATCCATTATCCTGACTGAAACTCACCCACAGCCCAGCTTCCCGTGGCCTCTAACTCCCAGAGGGGCTTTGTGGTTGGCAAGCGGCCCCTCCAAAGCCAAGATCCTTGGCCTTCTCAGTCTTATTGTACCTTGTAAGTATCACTAGCCTTCGATGGAGTCCCTGGACTTGTTTGGTAACATGGGCTGCCTTTGCAGAAGACCTTGCATGATGGGGTTCTGTTCTGGGGTGAAGGCTCCTGTGTACTAAACAAAGCAGCACAGATAAGTCAGTTACTTCCTAAAGCAGTAATAAGCTCTGCAGATCAGCAGTGGCACCAAAGACAATGGTGCATAATTCAGGAGACGGTGCATGATTCGGGAAAGCTAGCAGACAGATGCACATTGGCTCACAGTCACACGAATTCTTTACTGCAATTACAGAAAACCAGATATCTATTAAGCCCCATTGTAAATAGATTACCCAGAATGAAGGCACTCAGAAGAGTTCAGAGGGACCAGCCAGGCAACCTCTCCTCCTGCCTGGTGTGGCTATAAACCTCTCTCCCCAGTGATCAAGCACATCAAACTACTTTGCTCTTCAGGACTGTGTTCCCATGCACACCTCGCACAGTACTGCCACACAGACTGGGAAGCTAGCAGTGTTCTCAGCAAGGGATGTGATGACACGGCCAGAGCTGCTGAGTTTGAGGCTGCTGTGCTATGACATGCTTTGAAATGTCGTGATGTGCAATCTACAAAAGCAGGCTCTGCTTCATCTGTGCCTGTCTCCCCTAGACAGAGCCGTATCATGCCTTCCCACCCCCGAGACAAGTGTCTGCTACCTTTGCTCAGATGTAACTCCAGCTCCTCAGGACCATCATTAGTCACAGACCTTGTCAGTTACAGAAGTTCCAAGCACTGTTACTTGAAACTGAGTTGGCAGGCATTGTACAGTTTCTCTGTGCCTTACTATATAGGGCTGTTCTGTGCCTGGACCCTACTCATGACCTTCTAAGGGAACACACTGGGCTAACAAGAGAGGTTCTTGGTAGTCTGTGTGACTCTTCCCCATGACAGCTACGCTTAACCATAAGTCCTGTTCCATAAACGCGTGCCAGTGGGCTGCTGGCGCAAAGGCTCCCAGAGGTCACACCCATCGGACAACCGATCAGGCAGCTTCTAGGCTGCTTTGCTGTAGTCTTAAGCACAGGGCAGAGAGAAACGCCTTCTAGCCTGGGAGGAGCAGCGACTCAAGGGGCACAGCTCCCCATCACAGACCCACCTCTGCCCTCCTCACCATGAGAAGCAGCACGCTGCTGCCTGCATCCCAGCAGGAGCACTGCTGGCGGCACAGCCTGAGAGGCCGTCTGTAAGGGCCCTCCAGACTCCCATTTCCCGGTGATGTGCGGAATCAAACTCCACAACTCCGAGAGTTATCAAGCAGGTCTGTTTACTGCGGCGCCGGGGGCAAGGGGGATCGCTCCTCCTAACTTGCACACCGAGTCACGAAGCGTGCACCTATTTATTACAAAGCTTATCTAAGTAGGCTGGACTATTGCAATTATTTCTAAGAATTCATTATCATACTCCCCCCCCCCCTTTAGCACTGGCGCAGTGTTGCCTGGTGGTCGTCTGTGGGGGTCTTCTGGATGAAGGCTCGTAGTCTTCCTCGCTGTGTGCTTTCACCTCTGGCTCAAAAATTCCTGAGTTGTCTGTGTTGGCTGAGGCCCAAACCATAGAAACAGTTTCAGCTGCAGAGTTGCTTCTTACAAACAACAAAGTTCTGGTTATCAGTCCTTGTTTCTCTTCGTTGGTCTCCGAGTAGGCCTTGTTAGATACATTTGAGCCACAACAGTCCTTGTTAGCAA
>Ga0065711_1052166_pt1 | contig 10073 bp, 7 predicted proteins | sample Hoacrofraction12_FD_59098 | JGI IMG/M metagenome (GOLD analysis project Ga0065711, IMG submission 59098) | Hoatzin crop microbial communities from Cojedes, Venezuela - Epithelial fraction 12 v2 (version 2) | ecosystem: Host-associated > Birds > Digestive system > Esophagus > Crop | place...
GCAGAGGTGATTTTTTTGTCCTTCCACTCCATATCGATTTCATATCCGCCTCGTGCGCAGATACCCTTCACCGATCCCGACGCCCATTCGTCGGGCAGTGCCGGCAGGAGTTCTATCGTTCCGTCATGGCTTTGGAGAAGCATCTCGCATACTCCGGCGGTCCCTCCGAAATTACCGTCGATCTGGAAGGGCGGGTGAGCATCGAACAGGTTGGGATAAGTGCCGCCCGATCGTCTGCGGTCCGGTCCGTCGTATTTGTCAGGCGATACGTAGGTGAGCAGTTTCTGATATATATGGTATGCCTCTTGCGCTTTCTTCAGTCTTGCCCAGAGGTTGATTCTCCATCCTGTGCTCCATCCTGTCGTCTGGTCGCCTTTTATCTCCAGTGATTTCTCAGCGGCGCCATGAAGAGATGTCGGCAGATTGTTTCCCGGATATAGTCCGATGAGATGTGACTGATGGCGGTGCTGGAAATCCTCGTCGTCCCAGTCGTAATACCATTCGTTAAGATCTCCCATGTGGCCTACGGTATACGGGTGCAGCTTGCGTTGTGCTGCTTCGATCTTTGTTTTCAGATCATTGTCTTGTCCGAGGATTGCCGCTGCCATGCGGGTGTTTTTAAACAATTCCCGGATGATGGCCAGGTCGGCGGTTCCTCCGTAGCAGGTGGTGCCCTTATATCCCTTGTCTGTTATGAATTCGCTTTCGGGCGAAGTGCTCGGTGCTGTAATCAGTTCCTTATAGTTTTTTGGATTCGGCACGAGCCAGTCGAGACAGAATTCGGCAGCCCCTTTCATCAGCGGGTAAGCCACCGTGTTGAGGTAGTCGATATCGCCGGTGTAGAGATATCTCTCCCAGAGAGTGTTGACGAGCCACGCCCCTCCGAGATTCCAGCACGACCATTTGGGACTTTCCCTCTTCTCTCCGACAGGATTTGTCATTGCCCAGATGTCGGAGTTATGGCTTGAGCACCAGCCGTGCTCCACGCCGTAGTAGTTTTTCGCCGTATAGTGTCCGTTGTCGGCCAGTGCCCTGATGAAATTGTCGAGCGGCGTCGCCATCTCGGCCATATTGCTCACGAAAGCAGGCCAGTAGTTCTCTTCGAGGTTGATGTTAACGGTGTAGTTTCCTCTCCACGGAGCGCTGATATGAGGCGACCACAGCCCCTGCAGGTTTGCCGGAACGCCCGGTGTGCGCGATGATGATATGAGCAGATATCTGCCATATTGCATATATAGCGTCTCGAGATAAGGATTGCCGCCGCCGTTGTCGGTATATTCTTTGAGCTGTTGCTCCGTCGTTTTGTTTCTCAGGAAGACGCTCCCTCCGAGATTCAGTCTGAACCGGTCGTAGATCTTGTGATAATCCTCCTGCTGGCGGCTTTTTATCTCTTCGTATCCTTTCCGTGCGATGTTATCCATATACGATCGTGCGAGGTCGATATAGGGCGCACCCTCCTTCACCGGATGTTTGTCATAACCGTTGAAGCTCGTTTCGTTGACGATGTATATCACTGCCTCGGTGGCGTCTCTGAGAGTCAGCATCGAGTCGGCGGCTTCTATCTTTCCGTCGGAAACCAGGTGAAGGATGGTGCAGAAGTGGATGCCGTTTTCGGGGTCCATATCCACCGATCCCGTCATTGTTATCTCGTTGGATGCCATTCCGATGCTTCCGTCTTCCTTTTTTTCTGATTTCGCCTTCGACAGGTGAGGCATCAGCGACGACAGACGGATATCGTAATTAAGGGCATTCTTCTTGTCGGCTTTTATCTTCATGGCGATTACCTTGTCGGGGTAGGAGGCAAGATATTCGCGCTCCACCCTGATGCCGCCGCGGTCGAACCGGTCGGAGCAGACGGCGTTGTCGATGTCGAGCTCGCGATAGTAATTGCTCACGGGGTAGTCGTTCTTGTCTTCGATGTGCAGGATGCCCAGCGGTTTGAAGAACTGCGAGTTGTTGCCTTCGACGTGCAGCTGCAACTTGTCGGCTGTCTCGTAGTCTTCCTTGAAGAGGGCCTGGCGGATTTTGGGGATCCACGTATGTGCATCCGCGTCATCATTATGATTCACCGGTTTGCCTGTCCACAGCGTTATGTCATTGAGATAGATGATATTATCTCCGCTTCCGCCATATACCAAAGCACCGATCTTACCGTTGCCTATCGGCAGCGATTCCTCGAAGAATGTCGCTTTGGTATTATACCAAAGTTTCATCGGCAGCTGTTCGTCTGCCATAGCAGTAATAGTAAGCATAGATAAAGCCAAAGTGGAAATCAGTCTTTTCATAAGATATATTTTTTCTTTGTTTTGCTATTGATAAAAATTCCTCTTTTTGCGTCCTGGCGGTTTACTTTCTCCCCTTGGAGATTATACCAGCCATCATTATTGTCAGCGGTTTTGTCTGTCTCGATTTCGTTGATGCCGGCGGATGCCATGCGGAGAGCCTCTTTCAGCCCCTCATACACGTCGATCTGTCCGTATCCGTACTGGTTGTTGGGATATTCGAGCATCGGATCCGGATGCGTGCATGTCTTGCTGAAGATGGTGATAATATCCTCCGGGGTAAGTTTCGGGTTAGCCTCGAGCCACAGAGCCACGGCACCGGTTACTACGGGCGACGCCATCGACGTGCCGCTGAGACAGTACCATGGATATTCGTATCCGTTGTATTCCGATATGGCGACCATGCCTCGTTTGTCGTTGTCGTCCATCCCGTCGAGATAATAGTAGCTGCTCCCCGACGACCGGATGTTCATTCCCGGAGCTACGACATCCGGTTTTATCCTTCCGCTGAATGAGGGCCCGACAGCCGAGGTGTTTGCCCGGAGGCCCTGGTCGCCGAGGAGGAAGTCGCTGTTCCATTCCCCGTAGTAGTTGAGAAAACCGTTGCGATAGGATGTCGCCCCCACCGATATCAGCGAGGCTGCCGCTCCCGGGGCGTTCACACCGTATGAATTGTCACCGTCGTTGAGATGGGGCACCGTCTGGCTGGTATACATATTACCCAGATAACGATGGATTTCCACATCGGCTTCTTCGCCCATCACTTCGATAGTGAAGTGTACTCCGTCGAGGCCTACCAGCTTGTCGTTCTGTATGAGCACCTCGAATGCCAGTTCTTCGGGGTTGAGATATGACGGATAGGAGTATACCGTCACCTTCACGTTTCTGCCGCTCATGATCTTGGAGTCGGTATACGAAGAGTCAGTCTCGGTGCATAGCGGCACATCCTTGCTGTGGATGATCATCGTGTCGTTGGATGCCGCGTAGGTGACGATGCGGATGTCGAAGTCTTTCCAGTCGCTCTTCAGAGTACAGATAAAAGATGTGGAACTGTTGTTGATCGTCGTTCCCGCACTTGCCGTCCCGGCCGGTTTGTGCACATAGTTTATAAGATGCCCGGTATTTCCCGCCGATGCCACGATGATTCTTCCCGGTCCGGTGAGCGAGTCGAGGATCTCGTATTCCAGCCGGGTGTCCTCGTAATAATCTTCCGCCCCGCCGATGCTGTAGTTTATCACGCATGGCATTCCTGCTTTTCCGGCATAGTCGAAGATATATTTGAAGCCCAGCAGATAGTATGCCGAGGTGGAAAAAAGACTTCTCCGGGCGTTGTCGAGCATTGAAATATTGTTGCTTGTCACCGTTCCGACGAGACAGATATCGCTCTCCGGAGCCAGTCCCATATATTTCGTGTCATATCCGCTGCCGGCGGCCGTTCCCGTGGTATGAGTACCATGGGAATACTTTATCCCGTCATACGAATGAGCCAGTTCGAGAATCGTTTCCTTAGTGGTATATTCCTGTCCGGTGAACAGATAGTCGGGACGGCTGATGGTATCACGGCTGAGCATATCCCAGAGAGCCTTGATGCGGTAGGTCTTCATGTCGGCGGTGTAGAAATTGGGATGTTCGAGATCGTATCCGAGGTCCTGCAGACCTACCACCACCCCCTTGCCCTTGTACGGCATGTCCAGATCCCTGCCTTCGTATGCCGGCCATGCGTCGATGCAATATGCCACAGTGTCGAGTGTCGCCTCCCTTATCGGTGACGCCTCGATTCTTTCCACGGCATCCTCATCGGAAAGCGATGCGATCTGATGGAGGGGTACTCTCACGATGTGGATATCACCGAAGCTGGTGAGCGATGCTGCCTTGTGCCTGGATAGTACTTCTTCGGCGCTTTCCTCAGTACCGTTCATCCTTGCGAGCACGAGGATGTCATCATTCGCGGAAAGGGCTTTTATCTTTTTTGCCGACGTGTTCTCCCGCTCGGCGAGCGTCCTTACGAAGGGCGATATCTTCGATCGGGCGGAGTGCTGGGCCGTACTCGTCATATTGCAGCAGAAGAGCAGGGCGCACAAGAGAGTCAGCAACCGGTAATTTCGTTTTGTCATATCTGTTCTGGTAATAACTATCGCAAAAGTACTAAATTTTTCACGGAAGGCCAAATTTTCTCCCGATTTTTTCGTATATTTGCACCCAGAATAGTTTTCCATCAGTTAATGACATCAGGAATATGATTGAATATATAAAAGGTGAACTCACCGAACTTACTCCCGCGATGGCTGTCATCGAGGCTGCCGGTGTGGGCTACGGACTCAATATCTCGCTGAATACATACGATGCGATACAGGGCAAGAAAGAAGTGAGGCTTTACGTATACGAGGCCATAAGGGAGGATGCTTATATCCTCTACGGCTTTGCCAGCAAACAGGAACGCGAGTTGTTCGTACTTCTGTTGTCTGTATCCGGTGTCGGAGCGAATACGGCCCGGATGATGCTCTCCTCGATGTCGCAGGCGGAGTTGTGCAATGCCATCTCCACGGGCGACGAACGCCTGATAAAGGGAATCAAGGGTATAGGTCTGAAGACCGCTCAGAGGATCATCGTCGACCTGAGAGACAAGATCGTGAGTCTCGGCATACAGAGCGAGATTCCCGCCGGCGGTTCGATGTCGGCTCCTGTCGACAACGCTGTCAAGGATGAGGCTGTGGCAGCTCTCACCATGCTCGGATTCTCCCCGGCTCCGTCGGCCAAGGTCGTCGTGGCGATACTTAAAGACAATCCTTCGCTGCCTGTGGAACAGGTAGTGAAACTGGCTTTGAAACAAATTAAGTAAATATATATTTATGCTATGTCAAAAATCGTTTTTATTACAGGTGCTACAAGTGGAATAGGAGAGGCCTGTGCAAGGAAATTCGCACAGAATGGTTATCGTGTGATCATCAACGGGAGAAACTCTCCCAAACTGGAACAGTTGGCGAAGGAACTGAGCAAAGACGGTGCAAGAATCCTTTCTCTGGCTTTCGACGTGAGAGACAGAGAGCAGGCAGCGAAGATATTGGAACAACTGCCGGAAGAATGGAAAAATATTGACGTGTTGATAAATAACGCCGGTCTTGCTCTCGGTCTTGAACCGGAGTATAAAGGCAGTATCGACGATTGGGAGACCATGATCGACACCAATATCAAGGGCCTCCTCAACATGACCCGTATGATCGTTCCCGGAATGGTGGAGCGCAACAGCGGTCATGTGATCAATATCGGCAGTGTCGCCGGTGATGCCGCTTACGCCGGAGGCAACGTATATTGTGCCACCAAGGCGGCGGTGAAAGCTCTGAGCGACGGCCTGCGCATCGATGTTGCCCACACGAAGGTCAGAGTCACCAATATCAAGCCCGGTCTTGTGGAGACTAATTTCTCCGTCACCCGTTTCCACGGCGACCAGAACAGGGCTGATAATGTATACAAGGGCGTGAAGCCTCTCACGGGGGGCGATATCGCCGAGTCGGTGTTTTTCGCGGCCAGCGCTCCGGAGCATGTGCAGATCGCCGAGATGCTTATCCTCGCTACCCATCAGGCCAACGGAACAGTAATAGCAAGGGAAGAATGATGGATGCACTATCGGAAGAACTTCAGGAATTCCTCCGCAGGCTCGCCGTGACGCCCGAATGGCAGATGATGAAAGATTTCTGCTGAAAAGCTTGCCAGTTACAAAAAATATTATTACCTTTGCACTCGAATCTTTAGGGGTGCCAGGCAGTTGCCTCGGCTGAGAACAGACCCTTGAACCTGATACGGGTAATGCCGGCGTAGGGAAAAAGGTGCGATAAGCCCCTTATTTATTAATATATAATAAGGTAACGATGAGAAAGATTTTTTGTATGGCAGTGGCTGCGCTAGCCGCTGTATCAGCAGGTGCTGAAGAGAGAGACGAGATGACGGATTCGCTTACTACCGTGAAACTGCAGGAGGTGCAGGTGGTGAGCACCAGGGCGCAGAAGAACACTCCGATGTCTTATTCCGATCTGGATAAGAAGGAGATCGAGAAAATCAACTACGGGCAGGATATCCCTTTCCTGCTGTCGGCGACTCCCTCGGTGACGTTCACTTCCGATGCCGGTAACGGGATAGGATATACCACTATCCGCGTGAGGGGTACCGATCCCTCGCGTATCAATATCACCTCCAACGGAGTGCCGATGAACGACTCCGAGAGCAGTCAGGTGTTCTGGGTGAATATGGGCGATTTCGCGTCTTCGGTGCAGTCGATGCAGATACAGAGAGGCGTCGGAACGTCGACCAACGGATCGGGGGCCTTCGGGGCTACGCTCAATATGCAGACGGAGAATATCGGAGTGACGCCGTTCGTGGGGCTCGACCTCGCAGGAGGCAGTTATCTGTCGCATAAGGAGACGGTGAGATTCGGAACCGGTCTTATCGCTGACCACTGGGGACTGCAGGGAAGACTCTCTAATATCGGATCGAAAGGGTATATCGACAGGGCTTCCACAAAACTGAATTCCTACTTCCTTCAGGGCGGATATTTCTCGGATAATACGATGGTAAAAATCCTTACATATAACGGAGTGGAGGAAACCTACCACGCATGGAATTACACTTCCAAATGGGAACAGCAGCAGTATGGCCGCACTTATAATTCCTGCGGGGAATATTGGGATGCCGACGGAAACAGACATTACTATTCCGACCAGACCGACAATTATCACCAGCAGAACTACCAGCTGCATTGGAATCAGATCCTCACTGACCAGCTGAAAATGAATGTCGCCCTGCATTATACCAAGGGAAACGGATATTACAATCAGTATAAGAGTTCGCGCACCCTTTTCGAATATAATCTCGACAAGGATGAGACGTGGGCGAAGAGCGACCTTGTAAGACGCAAGGCGATGGATAATGACTTCTACGGATTTGTTGCCAGTCTCGTTTATGACAATTCCGACGGTCTGCAGGCCACTCTCGGCGGTGGATGGAATAAATATGATGGCGATCACTTCGGACTGGTTACATGGGTGAAGCAGCCGGTATCGGGATACAGCTTCGATCCTGACTGGAAATATTATGATAATAATACGAAGAAGACGGATGCTAATATCTATGCGAAAGCAAGCTATGAATTTTCAAGAGGTCTTTCGGGATTCCTCGATCTGCAGTATCGTCATGTGGGTATTACCATGACTGGTGATGCTGATGCTGTCAACTGGGATACATACAAGCGCATTGTCTACGGTCTTGACAAAAAATATGACTTTTTCAATCCTAAGGCCGGAGTGAATTATCAGATCGATCGTAACAACAGGGCATACATCTCCTATGCTGTCGCCAACAGGGAACCGGTGAGGAATAATTTCGAAAACGCGCTTAATGCGCTGGCGACGGAAATGCCGGTGTCGGAACGTCTCGGCGACCTCGAGGCCGGATACAAATATCAGAATTCTAAGTTTGCAGCCGGCGCTAACTTCTATTATATGCACTACAAAGACCAGTTCGTGCTTACCGGAGCTCTTGACGCTATCGGCGAGGCACTTACCGCCAATGTCGACAAGAGCTATCGTCTGGGAGTCGAGCTCGAGGCGGCATGGCAGCCGGCTGACTGGTTCAGATGGGATGTCAATGCCACTCTCTCCAGAAATAGGGTGGAGGGTGTCGAAATCGCTCTTGAGGATGGCGGTAATATGATTCTCGACGGAGAAAAACCGCTGTCGTTCTCGCCGGATATTATCTTTAATAATGTCTTCACTTTCAATTACAGGGGTTTCGAGGCTGGGGTCATCTCTCAGTTTGTCGGTGATCAGTATCTTACAAATACAGGTTTCAAAACTATGGAATGTGCCGATGAAAACGGCAATACCACTTACGAGACTCTCCAGCTCAAAAACCACTGGAATACTAATCTGAATCTTTCTTACAAATTCGGAATGCAGAAATATGGAATTAAGGATGTGACTCTCGGCTGCACCATATATAATATCTTCAGCGCTGAATATGATAATAACGGTTGGGCGGCTCCTCAGTATCGCAAACAGAGCGACGGTAGTGTGACAGCGGTTAATACATGGGGCTGCAGAGATGCTTACGCTGTCGGTTTCGCTCCTTCTGCTCCCATAAATTTCATGGCTCATCTGTCAATAAATTTCTAATTATATGCAAGGGATAATTGATTATATCGCCGGCAATTCTCTGCTGATACTTGACGTCTCGGCGACTGTCCTCGGACTGATATACATCTGGCTGGAATATCGGGCGAGTATCTATCTGTGGATCGTGGGAATTATCATGCCGGCCATCGACACGGTGTTATATTTCAAGGCCGGCCTGTATGCTGATTTCGGTATGGCGGTGTATTATTGTCTCGCTGCAATATACGGTTATATGGCGTGGAGGTTCTTCGGCGGAAAGGATAAACACGATTCCGCCGGAGAACTGCCGATCTCTCATTTCCCTTCCCGGTATATTCTGCCCTCTATATTGGTGTTCCTTTTTGCATGGGCGGTTATCTATTACATACTGGTAACTTTCACAAACAGTAATGTCCCGATAACCGACAGTTTCGTGAATGCTCTTAGCTTTATCGGCTTATGGGCTCTCGCCCGCAAATATGTAGAACAATGGCTGATATGGATCGTCGTCGACGCGGTTTGTTGCGGCCTCTATGCTTATAAGGGGATCCCCTTCAAGGCGGCTCTCTACGGACTGTATGCGGTTATTGCCATTTTCGGTTATTACAAATGGAAAGCTGAAATGCTGAAAACAAATGATTAGATATGAAAAATACTGACAAATATTCTTTCGACGCTGTGATACTTGCCAATGGCGATTTCCCCTCTTCGGAATACCCCCTGCAGATACTCCGAGGGGCGGAATATCTCTGTTGTTGTGATGCTGCTGCGGTAGGGGCTATCGACAGGGGATATGTTCCCGATGCTATAGTCGGTGACTGTGATTCTCTTCCTGACGAATGCAAGAAGAAATATCGCGCTATTCTCCATAAAGTCGACGAACAGGATTACAACGATCTCACTAAGGCTACTATGCATTGTCTTGACCGCGGTTTTCATCGCATCGCATATCTCGGTTGCACGGGAAAGAGGGAAGACCATTCACTGGGTAATCTCAGTCAGATAAACCGTTTCTTCCGTGATCTCGATGTCCGTCCGGCGGCATTTACCGACTTCGGCATCTTTCTGCCGGCATCAGGCGATAGCTCGTTCCGTTCTTATCCCGGTCAGCAGATCAGTATCTTCAATGTCTCTTGCAGGCGGCTTTCGAATGAGGGGCTCAAATATGACTCGTATCCTTATAACAGTCTTTGGCAGGGAACGCTCAACGAAGCTCTCGGCGATAGCTTCCGACTCTCCGGGGATGGATTCTATTCTCTTTTCTTCGTTTACGGAGACGAACCGGAAAAGATTGAGCTGATGATGGAAGAAGTATAGAGACGCAAAATTCTGATGATTTCTTCTTTGTTGAGCAGTTTTTTTAGCCAATTATTTGACGTATAAATTTTTTGCAGTATTTCCAATTTTTTTTGCGTTTTTTTTCGAAAACCCTCCACCACCATATCCAATATTCTGAACTACAGTGGGTTAAGTGATGGAGGGTTGTTTTTTAACCCTCCACCAAAATGCCATTTTTAAGGCTGTTTTTACCCGAAATGTCGCAAAAAATCAGATTTTGTAAAGATTATCGAAAACCAAATTAATTTATTTTGGTCAGCAAATTAATTTATTTTGGTCAGCAAAATAAGTTATTTTGGTTTTGAAATTG
>Ga0065711_1052167_pt1 | contig 10072 bp, 6 predicted proteins | sample Hoacrofraction12_FD_59098 | JGI IMG/M metagenome (GOLD analysis project Ga0065711, IMG submission 59098) | Hoatzin crop microbial communities from Cojedes, Venezuela - Epithelial fraction 12 v2 (version 2) | ecosystem: Host-associated > Birds > Digestive system > Esophagus > Crop | place...
CAAACTGAGGCACAGGAAGTTCCGTCTGAACATGAGGAAGAACTTCTTCCCTCTGAGGGTGACGGAGCACTGGAACAGGCTGCCCAGGGAGGTTGTGGAGTCTCCATCTCTGTAGATATTCAAGACCCGCCTGGACAAGGTCCTGTGCAGCCTGCTTCGGCAGGGGGGTTGGACTAGATGATGCACAGAGGTCCCTTCCAACCCCGAACATTCTGTGATTCTGTGAAAAGGAAAGTTGGAGCCACCCCGTTCCCTTGCAAGTCAGCAGGCAGTGAGGGCAGGAGCAGGCAAGGTAGAGCCATTCCCTTGTGCCCTCTCCAGCCCGCTGCCCAACAAGCTGTCCGGCCACGAGACAGGGAGCCAACACCGTGCTTGGTGGCAAAACGTCCTCCCTCTCTGTCCTACCCACCATGGCGCGTGGGAAGCAGGAACGGGAGGGCTGGGGAGGCCTCCAGCTGTCAGTGCCCCTCTGGGACCTTGCTTTCCAGAGCGGGAAACAGCCCTGTGCCCCCAGGGAACCATACGGGCTTTCAAGGTAGAAACCTCGTATGGCAACTAAGGCAGAGGCAGTATCAATAAGCAATGTCAACAGAGGAACTGCAAGGGAAATGTTCTGTTGCAGCAAATCAGCACCTATGTCCCTCTTGAAAAGGGTGTGTGAAAAATTTCTCCCCTATTCCTTAACAGGAAAAACAAAAAAGTAGATTTAATTTTACTAGAGCAGTAAAACTAGCATAAGTATTCTCTCCCCATCTTCATAGTTAGCATTTTACAGAATGATCAATGTCAGCATGTCCCCTTCTCCTGCATGTCCCAAGAGATAGTTTAAGGAACCTCTTAAAATGAACACTTCTTCATTCACATACAGAATGCACATTCCAGTGCTGCTGTACGAATGCTGTAATGCCAAGAAACGACCACACAGTTCTACTTGGGCTGCTTTTTTAAATGGGAAACAGTTTTATCCTAAAGTGTCTGCTTTTCCTGACATTTTTCAATTTTCATAGAAATCCATCACAGATATTCTGGCATCCAGAAAGTGAAACAGTTCAGTTCTGAGCTAAAAATTGAAGTTTTCTATTTGGAAAGACCGACAGATATTGTTTGGATGTTTTGATCCAAAATAAACTTTCAGCTTTCCTGCAAGAAGACATTGTTTGGTCTTGACTCTTGCTTTAAACCAGTTTCCTCCCTTCTTTCTCACCAGAGTGGTCCATGACTACTTGTGTAAATACTTCAGTCTCTTTCCATGACCCATGCTCTTTGTCTAGCCTATGTAGCTCTGACCACGCAGCAACACCATGCCATGCCCCTCATGCACATGCACCAAGGGAGATGCTGGCCAGCTGGAGAGCCTGGTCAGCAGGCTGGAAGATATGGGAGAGGAGATAAGCCATTACCATAAAAGGCAGCATGATATATTAAACTCAAGTAATTGTTCTGATTTTCCTGATGGAAACTCTTTTTATTTCTTTGGGGGGAAAAAAATGGAAATTTTCTTTGCCCTATTCCCTCGTCCAAATGCTGTCACCTCAGCCCAGAAAACAAATGACATCTGATTAGCGGGAGTTGGACATGCAGATATTTTCATGCAGCTGAGCCTATACTCTTAACCCCAGTTGCTGTGCTACCCTTTATACACATCATATCGTGTTGCACTGTAATGGGTTAGGGAAGGGATTTCCAGATCTCCCAGAGAAACCAATTTAGTCCTGAAGGCAAAGGGGCTGAATGAAATCACGTTACCTCAGACTACACTAATTGCACTAAAACCAAGGACCCAGTTAAGAAATAGTAAGACAAAATTCAGGCCTTCATGCCAAAGCTGCTTCTAGATTTCTCTGCTGTTTGTACACTGCTGTTGTGTTATTCCACCTCTCCCCACTCCACAGGAGACCAGAAACTGCTGAATGCCTGAGAAGGAGGTTAGTCCGGAAAACAAGAGCCCAATTCTCTGCCAGAGTGACCCAAGTGTCCCAAGGAAGTTACAGCTCACACAGCTCATGCAACAGTTCAGCTGTCATTAGATCCATTCACGGGGAAGCCTGACAAGACAAAATGACAATGTCTAGAGAACAAGGAAGGCTCAGTGTCCCCCCCCTTCCTCCCTTTGTGTCAGGGATGCTTGTTATGTCTAGGGGTGGCAATTAGCTTCACCAGCTGCGAGGCACACACTTCTGGAGACAGGCACTTCACAAACACCATGGGGGCAGACCTCCCAGCCCTTTAACGTGCGATGGCTTGGGATTGTAGAAATGGGCATGGCCGACCCTACTGGGGGCAAGTGCAGAGAGGTGAACAGCCTTGCCCAAAATCACAGGCTAAATCCACAGCGTGGCCACGCCAAGGATACCCATCTCCACCTCCTAATGCCCTGACCACAACGGGGCCATGCTCCCAACGTGAAAGGAGCATGCAGAGGGCGAGTGTTTTGCGGCACAGGGCCCTCCCTTCACTCCCAAAGCACATCCCGTCTTCTTTACGGCCATCTCCCGTCCCAGTTCCTAACCCAGCTGCGCCGCAGAATCCAGGCTGGCACCACGGGACCTGGGCTGCCCTGGCAGTGGCTGTGCTGGCGCTGCAGTGCTCTCCGGGAGCTGGGGCACATCCCCAGATCACTCTCGGGTAGGTCATCGGGCAGCCACTCCACGGTTAACACAGAGCCGTCTTCACATTTCATTTCCTTGGTCAGGTCTTCCAACACTTGCTTGAAACCTGGGTTCATTTGGAAGACATTAGCGTTTTGGGTGGAGGTGTTGCTCATGCCCTGGACCGGCACTGAGAGCTCTAGCTTTTCATTTCAAACCTCTAGAAGTAAGTGAGATGGGATTTTCCCACACCTCTACTTTCCTCGTAAAAGTGCTTTCTGACAACTTTTGCAAAGCTGGCTTTGCCTGCAACGTGCAGTTCTCCTCCCTCGGCCGTGTCCACACATGATGAAGTTACAGCCCTCTACCCGCTCCCTGCCCGGACGCCGGCAGCACACTGCAGCCACCAGCCCTCCCACTCTGCTGGCCCGCGTCTTCAGGGAGAAACAAGCTGGTGCGAGCAGGGTAGCTGGGGACGAAGCGATGGAGAGACACGTCATGCTGCCCGTGCTGGGGGCTGTGAGAAGGGGTCAAAGCCCGGCCACCACACTCCGCCTGTCTGTGCCACGCTGAGCAGAGAGATGCACAAAGCTTTCCAGGCCAGCCGGTGCTGCCTTCTTAGCAGACCGTGACACCAGTGCTCTTTACAGTCTTTATTTCACAACAGCATAAAAGAAGCAGAAGGTGTGGTTAGAAAGGAGGACAGAAAAACAATAAGCAATCTTTTCTTTACACTAAGAAAAACAATGAGAAGACCAGAGGGGAGGATTCAGCCTTAACTCCTGCAGGGGACAGGGATGACCTCCCCCAGAAACGCCCACATCTTTCCAATGAATACGCAAGGAGCCCCAGAGGACTGCTTCACTATCTGTCTGAAACAGAGCTGGGTGGGTCGATGCCACTCTCACGCACTCCTTCCAAGCATCCATGAGAATGGCCTTTTGTCATATCAATTCTCCTGCACTGAAGAGTAAAACATATCATCATGTGAATGAAGACTGCGGCATAAGGCACATATCTATGTTGGCTGAAGTAAAGCTGTATGAACAACACCAGCTCTGGTGTTTTCCACACGTATTTTTTGCAACCTTAATTGTATTCTTTCAATAAAGACATTTGTAGTTTTGTGCTTCCCATAGTTTTGCGGGTTTGGAGTTTGTTTTTCTTTTAAATGCAAAAGGTATTTAATAGCAGATGCTAGAAAGGAGCCTCAATCTAGAACGGCTTGGTTTTCATCAGATCCCTCCACAACAGCAGAACAGAAACTTCCCAATGGGCTTCACTTGGGATCACTGCAAAAAGCAGATCTCATGCAAAAGCTCAAAGCTTAGGTGGAGAGCAGCTGACTTTGCTGTTAGGGAGTGGTGACACGGGGCTGAAGTGGTGATACACTGGGAAATTACCAGGTGGAGGAGGAGAGTGAGGCTTCCCCGCAGGCAGGCACTGAATATTAGCAGGCTGGTGTAACAGGGGTGGTTGTGCTGTTCAGCCGAAGGGGCACACGGTGCTTGAGATGAGTATCTTGTACTGTATCTCAATACTTATTTTCCTCTACGAGACAGTTGTTTGCACAGTTCTCAAGGTTTTTTTGTTTATTCTGTAGGTTTCCTGGAGTGGCAGAAAGGGGATGGTTTACTTGTTTTTAAACATCATGCTTCCTCTCTCTGAGTAAAGCTGGTGATGTTCATGACGCTCTGTGCTCTGTGCTCTACCAGTCTTTAGCAGCTTCATGCAGTGCAACAGGACAGTGAATAATTTGCACATTGCTTCGGTTAAGCCACTTCAAACTCCATAGCTGATCAAAATCCTGGTGAGGCTTTTGCCTCTAAAGTGATAAAGTTTTAAAGCAAGTAATTACTTCTGCTGGAGGAAAAAAAAAAAAAGGAAGAAAGAAACCCTAAATCCATCTTCGTTGTTTGTCAGATATTGGTACTCTGCTTCATTTCATAGCCATTATGTTTTCAAAAAGTAAAACAAATAAAGGAGAGTGCAGTGAATGCCAAGGTCTAAAAAAGATCAATATAAAGACCTGCCTAGAACAGACTGTGCACTATGATTGTACACAAATGGTTTCACTGACCTCCCTCTCAAACCCTAAGTTTTGGTAGCCATCTAACTTAATCTGTTCAGCATGAAAGTAAGCAGTGAATCAGATTCTTAAGCCACCATAAATGCATGCCAGTAGAAGAAAACAACAACAGTATTTATTCTTGACAGAAATCCTGATATCAGGAAGACAATATAGCAATGGCACGAAGAAAATATATCAAAAGCAGATTAGATCCCCTTATCCTCAGGTGCTAGAGGAGAGGCTTACATGTTATCCCAGGTACCACTGGTGGCTTGTACGGCAGTTCCCTCTGGCCCAAGTGCCCTGAATGCTTATTAGTGTGCTGGCCCATCTCCACCACACTGAGGTGACATAAACGCTACTGCAACCAGTCCTCAAAAGTGTTTCCAGACCATTGCTTCAAATAGGGTAGCATCTAGCTTTAGGAGTTAAATTTCAGCATCCATGTGTCTCTGTTTATCATGCCCTGATAGAGAAGCAAGTCCTTGCTGGTTGAAGCACGCTTCAGGTCAGTGTGTGGTTTCAGACACAGCCCGGTGCAAAATGGGGCACAGCTACCAGGGTCCCAAAGGTTCAACTGCAACGTTTCTTAGATTAAGGTTTTCTTTCCCCCAAATCACGCACATAAATCAAAACTCAAGAAGACAACAGAGTAACACTTGTACTGACTAGCATTTTAACCCAAAGGTGACAGCAAAGTAGAGAATATATTTATCCTAAAAGACAAAATTTACCTAGTAGGAGATGGAGAAAGGACCGTAAGACAGTGGAAAGCATAGAAAAGATTCAGACAGAGGGGAAAGAAGAGATATGCTCCCTTTTCACCCCCTAAAAAGGCAGCACATGCAGCAATTTCTACGATGCAGACCAAAGGCTCTCCTTTGCTTCACAGAGTTTGAAGGAAGGGAAGAAAGAGCTAAAGAAGAAATGGAGCTTCTCTAGCAGCTAGCAGAGCGAGTGTTATGCCAGGGTGCCTTTCAAGAGCTGCAGCACTGGTATCCAAGCATTAATTCCTCTTCGCCGCGTCGCAGAGAGCCAGTGGCGTCTCAGCAGATTCCAACTTTACCTTAGCAATTCCCAGCAGAGCAGCTGCATTCTAGAGAGCATCTCGCTTGCACGTCCCCAAGCTGTCAGTTCGCAGCACATCAGTCCAGCCATCCGAACAGGAGGCCAGCAGAAGGGGGAAGGCTCACAGTGACCTGCCCAGTAACATTTTCTGCAGACTGGAAATCCCAGTCAGGTCTCTTCTAGTTCCATCGTAACCTCCCGCAATCAAACCTGACAAGGAAAGCCAGCTACCGAATGCATTTCAAGCCTCACCTGATCTCCCAAGAGTAGCTCTACACGCTTGAAGCATTTTGATGGGCTTCTTGAAATGCTTGCCTGGCTAAAGTGACCTACAAATACCAATTTACAGCACATACTCTATTCCATTTGTCTTAGTTATGGAACCCAACTGCTGTATTTAATGTTGGGTGGGGACCCTAACACAAGTCAAGTCAGGAGAAGGAGGTGGACAAAGGAAGAGCAGAAGAGCTGGGACTAGCTAGCAATCGATGGTAAAAGTAATTACTATCATTTGGATGGTACGTCGACAAATGTGTTATGATGAGGACTATTAATCCTTATAATAATCTACAAAGGTGCCTCCAGAGTAGAATTGTCTTTACTCATTACCTCTATACCTATGAACCTAAAAAAAGGAATAGGAAACAGTGAATTGGCAAAACTGTGCTCTCTGAGCTGTACGGCCGATCCCTGCTCCACCAATGCCCAGCCCCACATGTGTGTGCCAACGCAGAGAGCAGAATGCTTTGTATACAGATCTGATCCTTAGCACAGTATCTTCTGCTAAGAATAAAGTCAGAGTCATTTGAGGACATTAAAACAGGCCAATCAAACAAAAAGAAAATGGACTCAGGTTCTCAGGGACTGCAAATCAGTGAAGCTTCAGTGTTACCAGTCAAGTTACACTAACTTATTCCTACTACAGGTCTGGTCCGTTAAATGCTAACATCATCCCTGGGTTTTACTTTCTCTCACTGAATTCAGGGAAATACGCTCAGTTTTTTTAATAAAAACTTCCCCCTCACTGTCAAGCATCTGTGTTTGAATTCAGTGAAAAAGGAGAAGCAGAAAACATTCATTCTTCAAATATGCTTTTAGGATAGCATGTGCAAAAAACAGAAGTAAGGCTGTATATATGTATATGCATGGAGAGATAAAAGACCATCCCATATATGTGGCATATGATACATATATGGCATATACCCTATATATATGCATGCATACCATATACACACACATATACATATATGGTATATACATGGGCCTGCATGTTTGTATGTAGACACTCACGGCACAGATGTCTGGAGAGAGAGCAAAGAGAAGTCTTCCCTCAGTCCAGACTTTCAGGCATGGCCTCCCCAGGCACCAGGATAAAAGTCTCTCAGTGACCTTGTGGAACGGCAAACATTCCTTTCTGTAGGGCCAGCTGTTGCAGAGCGTTCAAGCAGGCATTTCCAGCCCTTCCACATCCCCCGGTAAGTTTTCCAGACAGACCTGACAAGTCTCATCCCACCACACTTCATATGACTTTTTCCATAGGCCAGCAGAGCAGAGGAGCGACGGCAGCCCTCTCCCTTCAGCAGCAGCAGGTACACCTGAGCAGTGCACTGGGGGCAGCCGCAGGCCACCCTGCCCCAGCCCCACCGGAGTCTGGGTCACCCTTTTTGCTGGTGCCACCATTGCCACCTGGGCCTGCACATCCCTCCAGAGCAGGGCTGAGCAAGGGCTGGGGAGAGCAGACGAGTGATACGGGGGGTCAGCAGCAAGCACAGCAAGCACAGGGCCTTATGCTGAACCCCAGGTGAGAAGCTCCTCTGCAGAAGGATCCACCCTCAACAAATGTTTCGTTTGTGCCTTCTAACTCTTTGTGCTAAGATGACAAGCTACATTTATTTGTGCATTGGCAGCTGTTTTGAAAGGGAAGCAACAATTACAACCTGAGGAGTGTCCTTCCGATCACGAAATCTGCTCTAGGAGAAGCAGTCTGGGTATAACGGAGGCTCCCTGTCATGTCTGCCTTTCACATCCATATAACAGAGCCTTCCAGCACATGCCCAACAGTCCATTCCTTGGAGCAAGGGAAAGCCAGCTCCTGCACGCTTCCCTCCCCTGAGTTACACACAACTTTAGGCATCCCCGTGCTGCAGCATCCCAGCACAACAGTGCTTGGGATGCAAAAAGGGAATAAACACACAGCAGTTGTATACAAGGCACCTAAACATATGCCCACTTTGGAGTAGTCTTCTCCTTCATGCCTAAGATGAAATGCTTTGCTGAGTCATCATTTCTGAGAACACATATTTTTTTCTTTTCTGATAGGAAAGGAGAGGATTTGTTCCATCTTTCTTCCCAGCAGCCTCCTGCAAGCAGTGGTGAAGGTGTCCCGGCTTGGGCAGACCCAGGTTTCCAGGGATGCCGCTCTTCTCCCACACACAGCAAAGAGGCAGGGGGAGTGCCAAAAGGAGTGCCAAAGTTTGCCTTTCCCTTTCGAAATGTCAGCGCTCATTGATCACTAAATCACTTCAACAGCTTATTAAGTAGATGTCACAGAGAGTTACTACCACTCTCCTATTCATTTAAAAATACTAATGGGGTTTTTTGGAGCGTAATTTCTTTCTGAATGAAAAATGCTCCCTGGATTAAAATGGGAACATTTTGGACCCCACTAGCTAGTGTGCGAGGCTGTTGATAATACAAAACATGCATTTAGTAGAAATTTTAACACTGCAATATGTTTTTAAGGCTGTTCTATAGCTTTGTTGTCTTATTTCTTTATCATTTCAAAGGATCCCCTCCATTTGGTTTTTCCATTTGCAGACAAACTGACATTCTCCTGATATATATTCTTCACAGGCTCATGTCAATACCAGCATAAGCAGAAGCTATCAATCACTTCTCTGACGATAACAGTAAATAAATAATGCACACTTTAAACCTTCAAAGCACTGCATAAACATCAGTTTGTTTTCACAACACCCCTTTAAGCACTGAGGCAAGCAGTTTAACCATTTCACAAGGCACCAGCTCAGATTCAAGAATGGCTTAAGATGCATATGAATAATTTTATATATTACCCACAAAAAAATGTACATTCTGATTATATAACCTATATAAACAAGATCTGGAAAAGCATATTTTCCCCAAAAAAATGAGACTGAAGCCTACTATTTCCCATCTTAGAAGAAAGCCAGGAAGCATATCTAGAGGAGAACTGCCATGCAGCATTGCCGGGCTATGCTGCCCTTCCCTTTGACACTGAAAGTTTCTGCTTCCCCACAAACACAAAGCAGACAGGAGACACCATTGTCTGCCTTCTCCTAGTGCCCTCTTTCCTGTTGAACGTGAGGCTGGAGCATCTTTGTGGCACCTGCAAAGAAATGCTACCTGTGCTGTGCCACTCTCCCACGCAGGGACAGCACCCGCCTGCCACAGGGAACTACAGGCCAGTCAGCCTCACCTCCATCCCAGGAAAGATGATGGAGCAACTCATTCTGGACATCATCATTAAGCAACTGGAGGAAAAGAAGGTTATCGGGAGTAGTCAACATGGATTCACCAACGACAAAGCATGCCTGGCTGGGTAGATGAGGGGAGAGCCATGGATGTTGTCTACCTCGACTTCAACAAGGCTTTTGACACTGTCTCTCATAACATCCTCCTAGGCAAGCTCAGGATGTGTGGGCTGGATGAGTGGTCAGTGAGGTGGATTGAGAACTGGCTGAATGGCAGAGCTCAGAGGGTTGTCATCAGTGGCGCTGAGTCTAGTTGGAGACCTGTAACTAGTGATGTCTCCCAGGGGTCAGTACTCGGCCCAGTCTTGTTCAACTTCTTCATCAATGACCTGGATGAAGAGTTAGAGTGTACCCTCAGCAAGTTTGCTGATGACACAAAACTGGGAGGAGTGGTGGATACACCAGAAGACTGTGCTGCCATTCAGTGAGACCTGCACAGGCTGGAGAGTTGGGCACAGAGGAAACTGATGGAGCTCAACAAGGGCAAGTGCAGGGTCCTACACCTGGGGAGGAACAACCCATTGCACCAGTACAGGCTTGGGTCGGACCTGCTGGAGAGCAGCTCTGTGGAGAGGGACCTGGGAGTGCCAGTGGATAACATGTTAACCATGAGCCAGCAGTGTGCCCTGGTTGCCAAGAAGGCCAATGGCATCCTGGGGTGCATTAAGAAGAATGTGGCCAGCAGGTCGAGGGAGGTTCTCTTCCCCCTCTACTCTGCCCTCCTGAGGTCCCATCTGGAGTACTGTGTCCAGTTCTGGGCTCCCCAGTTCAAGAAAGATGAAGAGCTACTGGAGAGAGTCCAGCGGAGGGCTACGACGATGACGAGGGGACTG
>Ga0065711_1052171_pt1 | contig 10071 bp, 7 predicted proteins | sample Hoacrofraction12_FD_59098 | JGI IMG/M metagenome (GOLD analysis project Ga0065711, IMG submission 59098) | Hoatzin crop microbial communities from Cojedes, Venezuela - Epithelial fraction 12 v2 (version 2) | ecosystem: Host-associated > Birds > Digestive system > Esophagus > Crop | place...
AAAAAAAAAAAAAAAAAAAAAAAAACCAAAAAAAACCCCACAAAAAACAAACCAGAAAAGACTACCTCAAGACTGAGAAACCAGTTAGGCAGACCAAAAATCCTGAAATCAGTAGATGTACCTTTGGGTGTCATGCCAGAACTTTGAACCCTGTAAGATTTCTCCTTCTTCAGTAATAATATTTACTTTTTGATCATAAAATATGTCAACATCTGTGCTACAAAAACTCAGGGTGGAGAGGAAGAGTAGTAAAGTGGAGGGCATTCTTCAGATGAGTATAAAAGATAAATTGTATAGTCTGCTAGAGAAGATATAAGTCTGTGAGCTCTGAATTGGCCCCTCATCTTATAGAGTATCCCCTGAGCCAAAACAACAATTCTTTTTAAGCATGGAAGTTTCAGAGCTGTCTAACAATATGACGACTTTCTGTGAGTTCTGGTTTTAATAGCTTCAGAAGAATGGTGCCATTTAGATTGACTTTTAACATGTTCTTAAATTGCCATTTCATTACCCTTGCTGACATTCCAGAGGCATGAAATTACCAAATAACATTAAGAAGATGGTAGGTGGAGGGAGGAAGCTAATAACACCAGGCAGGCAAAAAATTTTAGTCCTTGTCTTTAATTTTCAAGGACATGCCTATTTAGAAAAGAAAATTCCAGTTAAACTTTTTAAACATTGTAAATGCAAGTAACTGATAAAGGAATCTCCTTTATCATACAAGATTATTTCACTATAGAGATTGACCTTGAATTTGAAGTCTTTATTTGCTTCTTTGTGGGTGTAAATATATACATATATATATATATCTGCATATATGAAAAATATATAGGAAAGACTTTACTCATGTAGTGATTTTATCAGTGACACCATTGTTAAAGGCAGTGGTTCATATGCTCAACTTCGGTATAAATCTTTGCCCTCTGACTTTCATAAGCATATTCTCAATAACTGAAAAGAAAACATTTCTGATAATTTATGGAAACTTTAGCTGTATAACAATAGCAGAGATGGATATTACAATAAATTATATGAAGATAAATCATCAAGTCACGATGGCTTAAGTCCTTACTCTGTGAAATGACTCTTGAGTTTCATGTTCTCAAGCAATTCCAAGAAAATCTATTACTGTGCCGAACCTGATTATGAGACAGAAAAATAATTTTAAAAGTAAGTTGCAGAAAAGAATCATGAAATCATACAATGGTTTGGGTTAGAAGGGACCTTCAAAGATCATTTAGACCACCCCCCCTGCCATGAGCAGGGACATCTTTCACTACATCAGGTTGCTCAAAGTCCCATCCAACCTGGCCCTGAACAATTCCAATGACAGGACATCCAGAACTTCTCTGGACAGCCTGTTCCAGTGTTTCACCACCCTCATATCATAAAAAAATTCTTTAGAGTTTTCCTACTGTGGAGTAACGGCTTTTGTCTAATAATATTGATTATTTTACAAGATATCTTATGCAGTAATTCTCAATGACATTCATGTTCCTGGAAGTGCAGTAAGTCGCCACGTATTTGCTTAAATACTTGTATTCTACAGACTCAGCAACTAGTAAGTGTCAGGCAAGTTCAAGATGAGTCATAAGTAGCATATGCTTGACAATATGCTATAATCACTAGTTGTCTTACTCCTGAATTTACAGGATTCTCCTCAAATTCTAGTTGTTCAGTCAAAAGCAGGCATCTCTCTTCTTTTTCACCTTCATCAATGCAAATTGCAATCTTTATCATCCTAATCTGCTACAAGGGAGCTAAAAAGTTGATTTTGAAAAATAAATTATTTTCATGGAAGAGCACATTTCATACAATAACTTACGGCTCGTCATCTCTTAATACTCTAAAAGAATCACACTGCTCACATCTTTTTAACAGGCTTGTGTACCACTCTTCCCAAATAAAATCAGTATCTCCTTTTAAAGGCACTTTCAGTATGTTTCAGATTTCCACCTTATCCCTGGGTTAATCAATAGAAACTGCCAGTGTTACTATATCTGTAGTTACAATACAATGAATTTTGAATGAGAAATGATTTCTTTTAAGTGTTGCTGAGTGTTACATCCACACCATGTAAGGTTACGTATTGTAAACACTCATCTCCACATTCTGGACCTTGACTTGTCTCCTCAGATTTACTCAGTTTTTTTAATGTAAATTTATTACAACTTTATTGCACATTCTGTTCAAGAGAGATATCTTAAAGGCTGCAATGTTATTGGGCAAAGAGCAAGAAGGAGGGGCTCAGAAGATGGTGAAGAACAGATATAAATGGGATGAAATATATAAACAGATAACAAGGCATAAAGTTCTTTTTTTTCTCTTTTATTTCTTTCTGACTTTTTATGGCGGATAAAGTAAATTTTACATAGAAGGACGCTGAAGGACAAATAGATTTGTTTCTGGAGAAACATCCTCATTTTCTTGGGGAGTGTAGGCGTTTCCAAAGACAATGATATTTCACCTAGTGACAGAATAAGTCATAAGAAAAGATGGAATGACCTTGAGCTGGGTCCTCTCGTTGGAGTGAAGAGGAGCAGAGAAGACAACTTCACAGATTTCATGTACATTGTTAACAAGGACCATTTCTGAATGTAGAGTACTTTATTGAACTTCATATTGAGTTTTACAATCTGTTTACAGAACTAAATTATCAACAGAAACTTATTCTTCAAGATTTTTCTAGCTTTTTGGGACCATAAGGATGGAATGTCATGTAGTTTATACTCATCAAACTTTCCTGTTTCTCAGTGTCTGCATGTCCCAAGCAACTAACATTTATTCAGCCCAGTCTACTCTCTTTATAACTTCCACTTTTCAAGCTAATTTACATCTGGATATAAAACATAGCAACTCTTTATGTAAAACTTTATAAATGTAGAAGAAATTATTTGTGAGGAATAGTTGTTTACACGCAGACCTCAATTTTTCAGTCCTAATTCAGGAACTGAATACTGAAACGTAGACAGCCACATTTCCTCAACATAGACGGTTTGGATGCCAAGTGAAATCTTGATTTTCTATTAACAGTCTTTCCAGCTATATAGCTGTTCAAGAAAATATTTTTGTAACAGAATAATATTTTCACAATAAAAAAAAGATCTATTTTTAATCCTCATCATGTGCAAAAATAGCTGAACCATTTGCATTCATTCTTTCCAAATAAATTCAGCTTTGGTCAAGAGCCCTGGGGGCAAAAGATACAACCAAGGAAAACAGAAAATGTTTACAATCAAAGCTATTATGAATTTTTAATTAAATGCAGCTGCTACCTTCTCCTTCTCCAATAATGACATTGTGCAGATCTTCGTTTAGAGACTTATCCTGATGGGAAACATACTCAAAGACTCACCAGCTAAATGTTAAAGTAAGCTGGTTGGTAATCATCCACAGATTCTGTTACTTATTCTCCACTGTATTTTTAAATGATGATGATGTCATGTATCAGTGTTAAAGAGGTGTCAGTTAGGTGCATGAAGAAACACATGAAATAATTTGATTATTTAAAGCAGTCACACCTTGATGTTCTGTCCTAAAACAAGTGCCAGAGGGTTAAACGCTGTACAGAGACACACTAAAATCCAGTCCCCAGAAGCCTGCATGTGTGGAAGGGAAATATTCACTACCTGTGTATGTGTTTGGAAACGAAGAGGCAGAGCTAGCTTGCCTTCCATACTGATATTTCTGCTTAGTCTACTATTGAGCATGAAATTCAACAAAGATAAATACAAAGCCCTACACTTGCATCAGTACAGGCTGGTGAATGGCTAACCAGGGAGCTGCTCTGCAGAAAAGGACCGAGGAGCCTTTGTGAACGTCAAGCTGAGCAAAAGCCAGCAGCGCACTCTTGCTAACTACACACAGACCTGCATTTGCAGTATTTTAGTAAGTTGAGATAAGTACCTCTCCCCTGTTCTTCAGCATGCAAAAGGGCCTTCCCCAAGTACTAGACTGATAATGTCAAACTAGAGACAATGAAGTAGAGGATGAATAAAATGTTTAGGAGCTAAGGGTACTGGGTTTATTTAAGCAGAGTGTCCTGGTTTTGGCTGGGATAGAATTAATTTTCCTTCCAGTAGCTGCTGTGTTTTGGATTTAGTATGAGAAGAATGTTGATAACGCTGATGTTTTCAGTTGTTGCTATGAAAGCAAGGACTTTTTCCAGTTTCTCATATTCAGCTAATGAGCAGGTGTGCAGGAGCTGGGAGGGAGCGTCGCCAGACAGATAGCCAAGCTGAGCTGGCCCATGGAAATATTCCATGCCATAGACATCATACTCAGTTTATAAATGGGGGTTGGCCAGGTGTCAGGAATCTGTCTTTCTCTTTCCAGTGAGTTTGAATCTTCTCTTGTCCGGGAGTTCGAACTTTTCTGGAACTTCAGTCTATTTCAGGAGTTTTGCAAAATTTGCAAAATCTGTGTGTTCCAGGTTCCGCAATTGCAGCTTGGGTTCTGGCTATGACTCGGTCTTCAGGCAGTGAGAAAAATTGTATTGTATATAGTATGTTTGACATATTGATTATTATCATCATTATTATTAATAGTAGTAGTCATGGTAGTAGCATTTCCTTTGTTGTCTTATTAAACTGTCTTTATCTCAACCCGCAGGTTTCCCCTTTTTTCCATTTCTCCTCCCCATCCCACTGGGGAGGCAGGGGAGGGGTGAGTGAGCAGCTGTCTAGTGCTTAGTTGCCAGTTGCTGGGTTAAACCATGACGCAGGGGAAGAAGACAATGCTACAGAAAGATTGTAGAGTAGAAGGAAAGGAAGAAGGAAACCTTGTCCTGGGAAGTGGCAGGACAAGAGGTGCACAGTGAAAGGACAAGAGGAAACTGTCAGTAGTCACAATAATAGAAACTCATGTGTAGCTGAATTTGAGTGGACATCTGGAGGCAGAGGATTTCACCTTCCTGATCAGCTAAAGCCAGCTTTGGTGGGCTGTAAGATGCAGGGGTTATCCCCACCCTGTTGTTATTCCTCTGACCCTCACTGAGTATTTCTCTTTAATTTAATGAACCTTTAGTCAGATAATCTACTGTTGAGTGTAAGAATAAAAATCTTCACAATGATGGTGTCTAAGCACTAGACAGTGTAGTCCATATGATAAATTATGAACTCTTCCTCCCTGAAGATCCTCAGAATTTGCCTGGAGAAAAACCTGAGCAAGGTGGTCTAAATTTGAAGTTAGCACCACTTTGAGCAGGACATCAGACCAGCTGACCTCCAAAGACCTCTTCTAAACTTGTATTTTTCTATGTCTGCAAAAAGTGGCTGTTTGTAGCAGAGACTGTGTGCTGAAAGAGAAATACTTGAATTATCTTGCATATTTTCAACCCTATTGAATCACTTTTAGAAAATAATAAACCACAGTTAAGTGCAGATCTGTGGTGCCTGAACTCTCTATTACCTGATTTCATAGTACTACAGTCACTCTCTCAAAAAAGTGGACTCATCAGTCAAACAATAATGTTTACCAGTGCATGACATGCTGTTGAGTTCTAATGGTCTTTAAGTATCAAAAAAGCCATAAGGGTTAGTATTCCTATTATCACTGAGGCACAATATTGGGAGAGGCTGCATTATTGAGAGGTGAGCATAGGCTTCCTTTTCATCGCTCCCTGGATATAAACTGATGCAATACATCACAATTTAAATGAGTAATTTCAAAATGCAGTGGCCTTTAAAATTATTTAAAGTCAAAGAGCTAATAGTGAAACAAACTTTTGTTTTTACATTCGTGCCCAGAGTCTACAGTCTGTTTGCTGCACACAGAGCTGTGTTTAGGTGCTAAGAAACCTAACTGCAGACTTCACTGTTTTGAAATTAACATTTTTATGTACGTTTGTATCCATTGATAAAAGCAAGGCAATTCACGTAAGCATAGCTGACTTAGCATTGCTTGGCTATCCCTGTATCTTCGTGTGCTGTTTCCAGGAAGAGAAACAGACCCTTACTCACCACTGCTACTAAAAGACAGAATTAGATTTTGGAAATTTTCCTTTCGCACTGTTTCTTAAGGATATTCAATATTTTGCTACTTGGCATTGCCCCTGGGAAATTTTAAAACAACATTAATTTCGATTAAAGGAAATGGAAAGAAGTAAAAGAATGGAAAGAATGTCTGTTGGAAAAAATTAAAGATTGTTTAATAATTCCAGGTTTACACAGCTCACAAATTTACTAGAGAAAGGATCTTCTTATCAGTTATAGAAAAGACCTGACATTCTTGTTAAAACCCAGCTTCTCTCATCTGCAGAGAAAGCAGCTAGTTAAAAAGAATTCAGGAAATTCCTGAAGATAATTTTGCCCATCTCCTTTAGAAGTTCTCACAAAGGCCTAAACTGCTCCATTCTAAAATAATTCAGTAAAACAAAAGCCTGTTCACTTTTATTAAAGAAGTTACTAGTGCAAACTGCAGATCATAAGGACTGCTTCAACATTTACTAAGCAGATGACAGGAAAACAGAAAGAGGTTTAAGAGATATTTTAATCTAAGGACTCTCATGAAGGACCACACACTTTGAAAAGAACTTGCTGTCTCTCACTGAACAACTGACAGACTAATGAACATGTGATTAATATATTTCAGACTAAACGTAGTAACAATACACCTTTAAAAGAAAGAGGGCTAAGACTCCAAAACTAATTCAATTCTCAAACTGCTTTTTGTACTGACCTGAACTCCTCAAATTTCATTGATGTAAAAAGACCTTCAGGTTCTCTTTTTCTCTTGTGAACCTACCGAAAATATTAAGATCTCCTTTTTTCTTTCTCTCTAAATGCTAACACAAAACCCATATATTTTTACCACACTGGTATAGAAGTAAATGAAGACTGAGATACAGATCTGAAGAAATCTGGATTTCTGGAATCAGAAAGCACAGTGCAACAAATTACTTTGCAGAGTATTCACAGTTCCAAAAGTGCCCATGAGTTACCGGGTTGTAAATATTTCATTTATTCACTTGCATAAATGCATTAAGGAGACTTCTTCTGAAAACTTTATTTCATCTCTGGTTCTATCCCCCTTTTTCACCATGCTGTTTTCTGATGCAGTGCAAGCCTTGACCCAAAAGAACTTAATAAAAATGAGATAGAAGATAGAGATGTATTTCGTGCCATGAAGATAGCCCTCCCAAAAGGAACTGGGAGTACATACTTAATGCTGTGTTTTACAAAGTTTTGTGATTATTTGCATTTCTTTCAACAACAGGTCCTTTAGCTCTGAGAATAAACAAGTGTAGATTCAACTGATGGTAACTAAATGTTTCTAAATTATACCAGCATAAGAAATAGGCCATTGAGAAGACTTCAGTAGATATAGCTCTCTCTAGAAGGCTAGGTGTAAGCAGGAGTTTATTCCATATGTATGTACAGGTGCTGGTGCCTGTGCTGAGGATCACCAAAAGGATCCATTGTATGTAACAGCTGGCTATGGAAACAATAATATTTATCTGACAGAATCTTGTCTAAAATTACCCACAAATTTCAACCAGACTACCTATAAAATAGAATAAATGTCAGAAAATACATTTCAATTACTAAGAGAGTTATTAAAAAAGACATTTTTTTCTGGTTAGAAACTGCTTTGATGCTCAGCATTACCCATGTTCTCTAATAGGGTTTAGTAGAAATGACAGCCAGTGGTTAGTATCACCCTACCCCTAGGAATCTTCAAAATATTTTTCACTTTTTTAACTATTGAGAGCGTACTTTATTTATTACATATTCTTTCAATGTTTATATTTGGGTAATTGTCCTTTGCCTCCGAAGGAGTTTTAGCAGGAATAGGCCATTGATATGCAGGCTGTGATTTTCATCTTGTACAGGTTCTTAAGAGTTGCTTAAGTATGCATTACACCACCAGCCTCTCAATGACATGTGGCAAGAATCATGAAATTTTATTCTACTTGTAATTTAATTTGCCAGTTCCTTCAGCAGCTTAAATATTCTCAAGATTTATTTCATTAACATCTTGAAATTTTACTTTCATTTAGATTGAAAAAAACCCACATCCATTTCTTTAGTTTTTTTTCATTTTATAAAAACCGAACTGTCTTTTTACACATAACTTTTTAAAGGCAATTCTTGCTTTGTGTTTACATTCTTTATCTCAGATTAGACACAGTGTGAGATGTCTTTCTTTTTCTGTGTGTTTCATAGGAACTCTTTTGGCATGATTGGTTTTTTTAAAGGCTGTTCTTGTTTCATGCCTATATTCTTGATCTTTGATCAGGCCCAGTAAGAGATGCAGCTCTTTTCTGGTTCTTCTACTAATATCATCTCTGCAATAGACTGTTTCCCATCTGCACCTGTAAGATCTGGTCAAACAAGCCAACTGAAGGCTGCAATAGCTGCAGGCACCGTCATCACATCCTGTCTTTCTCCATTTTTCTTTAGGCAGCAGGAGAAAATTCTCTGAAAATGAACAAACATCTTTTAAATTTGAAACTATTGCCAAAGGCTAATTGAAAGAAAAGTCTCAGTAAGAATTATGTATTCTCCCTTTAGATGGAAGACCAAAATTATAAATCATTCATGGCTAGAAAGTAAGAAATAAATTGGAATACAATCAGATGTCAGGATTAATGATGGTTCCAAGTTTTTTTCTCTTCTATAACCTTAAATTTTTTGGGCCAACTAGAATAATAGCTTTGTCTTAATCAAAATTAGACCTGGTTTTGCAAAAGAATGTTCTAGTAACTCTAGGGAGTAGGTCATTAAAATAGGCTAGTTGGCATTATCCATAACATCTTTGATGGTGTTTAATCTAGATGATGAAGTACAGAAAGCTACCTTGTTATCTTTAAAACACACCTCTCCATAAATAGTCTATGTCACTTCGTTTCGCAATGAGTATGGCTCATTTATAAAAAATAAAATGTGATCATGATTTCCAACATGCAATCATAACAACACTGTATAATTTACATACATTTTTCTTTCTTATATTTCATAGTGCTTAAGAAGAATAAATACTATCGCTATTTGATTGTCAGGGAAAAAGGACCTCAGTGGTCCACACTTTCAGAGGAACCTGCAATTGTCAGTAGACAATATTAAGAAGCGCAGTAGCGCAGCATCTCTTTGACCTCATGTGATTTACCAATCAACACAAAGTCAGTGCAATTGTAGAGAAAGAATTCAGAATTCCCAGCTCCAAGCCAGGGATCCCAAAGGTGGCCTAGGAGTCCATAAAGACTATCTGAAGTTGTTCTGCAGAACAACATTACTAGCAGATTTGTTTCTGTTTAGAACCTGTATGATGCAGGAAAGAAACTAGCTGCCATCCCTGGAGAAGTTTAAAAAATGTGTAGATGTGACACTTCGGGATATGGTTTAGTAGACATGGTGGTGTTGGGTGGAAGGTTGGACTTAGAGGTCTTTACCAACCTACGATTCTGTGATTCGATGATTCATTTCAGCCGTTTGCCAGGTGCCTTTTCAAACGAGGTCTGATCTGAACAAACCTTGGATACCATTTTGCATTGCAATCTACAGGGAGCTACAGATAAATTACTTGTTTTTGTTGAACTGTTGGGATTGTTCTCTGTGCTATACCAGTAACAATTGTTCCCTTGATCCCTGTATCTGACTTTTCACAGAGTCATCTTGAGTATTACATTAAATCAGTGGCAGATGCTTTAATATTCCTGAGAGTACTACAGTTAAGAAACAATATTAAAATACCACCAGATTCTCATCCCACCAGTCACATAAATTTGAACATGGATGGTCATTGTTAGGTAAATCCTGTGGGTGATTCCTGTGGATTTATTTCATATCTTTGTTTTTTTAAGATGATTCCTTACTTCCTTCACTTTAGAAGTTTAAAACGTCAAAGTAGAAAGCTAAGTATATTCTAAATGATCTTCAAAAAGGGCAAGAAGGGGGACCCAGGGGAACTACAGGCCGGTCAGCCTCACCTCCATCCCGGGTAAGGTGATGGAGCAGCTTATCCTGGAGGTCATCAACAAGCAAATGGAGGAAAAGAAGGTTATCAGGAGTAGTCAGCATGGATTCACGAAGGGGAAATCATGCCTGACCAATCCGATAGCTTTCTACAATG
>Ga0065711_1052173_pt1 | contig 10071 bp, 4 predicted proteins | sample Hoacrofraction12_FD_59098 | JGI IMG/M metagenome (GOLD analysis project Ga0065711, IMG submission 59098) | Hoatzin crop microbial communities from Cojedes, Venezuela - Epithelial fraction 12 v2 (version 2) | ecosystem: Host-associated > Birds > Digestive system > Esophagus > Crop | place...
GAAGTTCTTCCTCATGTTCAGATGGAACTTCCTGTGCCTCAGTTTGTGCCCATTGCCCCTTGTCCTGTCGCTGGGCACCACTGAAAAGAGCTTGGCCCCATCCTCCTGACACCCACCCTTCAGATATTTAGTGGACTAGGACTCTTAGTGCCTGGCAGTAACAGCAGAGAGGTCAAACACACCCTGTCACTCTGCAGAAGCAGGAATCTGGTACCAGGTAGTGTGAATGGTGGTTATATCACCACTGGCATCTCAATGGCTTGTTCCAGACAGTGCTCATGTTTTGAGTGACGTCTTCACTAATCATTTCTGAATAAAAGAAATTTCATCCATCTCTTCATCTAACCACTGTTGCTGGAAAGAAAGATGTTTACACACGCTTCTTTCCAGCACAGAAATGGATCAGTTAGTCCACCCAGCAGCTCCAGTAAGACTCCTTACTGCTGCCTGCCTCTTTTGTTTTACAGAAAAACAACACTAGCACATCAGGCTATGATACTGGTGCAGATTTTTTGTGACGAGCTAATTCCAGTTTATGACCAAAGGTGCTGGTAATTACTGAGGAACACCCCCAGTTTTTTCCAGCTCGAGGACCCTACTCTTCACAAGAGGGATGAGGACTGGTGGTAGCCCAGTCCAAGTACAGGGCTCTTCCCTCCCAAGAGTTGTCACCTGGTAGGGAGGAAACTGCAATTCAAGACATGAAGGTAAGCTACAAACAGGGCAAAAAGCAGCGTGGTTTTGCTGAAAGGCAGGTAGTGCCACACTATCCCAGTATCTTCTTTTGACAAGACAGCTGAATTTCCCAGCAGATTTGCTCTGTTTTCATTTCAAGGAAGCATCTGACATGATGCCATACCAGAAATATCAATGAAGAGAGCAGCTATACCAAAACCATGACCTGCCTAAGGAGCTTGCTAAAGGGGAGAAGAAACACAGGCTGCTGAGAGGGGGGGAACACGGGACCACAGGAGATTCACTAGAAGGTTTCACCAAGGGTTGGTCTTTAATGAGTAGCTGCAGATCTCAGCAGTGTGGGAAGGCCACAGCCAGTGCCATCAAGAGCTCAGGGCCGAGCTTTGGTAAGATGGGAGGTAGAGGGGGATTTGGGACAGACCAGCAATGGGTCCCACTGAGGTGCCTGCTCTGCCTCAGGTTCCTTCACCACCTGTACTGGGCAGAGAGTACAGGGAGCACAACCCACACTGTCAGACCACTGCAGACATTTCATATGCTGGTCCGAATACCTCTTCCACTTTGGATACCACAAGAGCTTCCAGCTTCACCGGCGTGGGAGGATACCAGCGAACCAAGAGCTGCTGGCGCTGCTGGCTGTGGAGGTCTCCCTGCCCTCAGGTGTGTCTAGGAAGACAGAGCAGGACCTGCTGTCATCTTTTTTGAAGGTTGGGAGAGCTCAGGTGACACATCTGACATTGCATGGTCACATTATAAATGCAGAGAACTCATCCCCAGAGAAGGTCCAAGGGCTTTCCATGGGTGTATGCTATATACAATGTGCAGAAATGTAGATTTTAGATTGATCAATTGCTTCTCCCCTCAGGTGTGTCACAGCAGCAAGGATAGGAACAAATAAGGGGGAAAACACATTGGGTTTGCTTGTATTCTTGTAACAAACCATACACTTGTTGTCCAGGAATAGCAAGCAGCTCTTCATTCTGGTTTTACTGATAATAGCCTGTGGTTTAACCTTGTTTTCTGGTCTTAAAATGTGCTTTCTGATCTTTCTTCAGCAACAGGTTAAGCTTATGTGAAGGAAAAGTAATGGGAGGATTTAGCAATACCTTCTCTACCTCACTCTAGCCAGAAACAGCAGGAATCCACAAAAAAAAGCTGTAAGGCAGAGACTTCTATATGTCCCAATAACCCCGTTAAACTGCAGCTTCTACAGAAAGGCCTGGAGTAAACGGGTGCTTTCATGTACTGGTGGGTGCTGTCAGGCAATCAGTGGCACAGCCTTGTGTTACCCAGGTCGCTGGCACCTCTGTGGTCCCTCCTTGCTCCCGAGGGGAGAACCTGCAGCAGCCGGGCAGCCTATGCCCCTCAGCACACCGAGGGATGGAGGTCTCCAGGGGACAGACGTGCAAAACACCACCTTATTTTTCCCATTTTCGTGTCCTGCTAACATCTTCCATCTGCGAGGTAGCAGCCTGTCTGAAAGTGCATCCATTCCCATGGTCCTAAAATGTCCCAAAATCTATTGTGAGCCACAGGTTTTTACAAATGCCTTTTATTTTAAGATAAGGCAAGTGATTTTTTTTTCCCCAAACAGCAATTTCCAACTAATAAAATTGTTGATTGCTGGATATCTAACACAAACAAAATCTAAGACCAATCTAAGATATTTTATTTAAACAAATTATACCTTTTAATAGAGTAGCAGAGGAGGAAGCAGATGTCTAATTTACACCACTGCAGAGGGTCCAGCATCTTTGACTCACCAGCAACATGAACAGCAGTTCATATTCCTCCGAGTAAGAGGTCTCCTTTCCAGTGCCACCATCTATTTCATACTCCCCCTTTCCCTTAGAGACACCCAGTTTCTGCCCAGCAGCTGGACACAACACAGTCCCAAAAGGTAGCGACCTGTGCTGTGCCTGGGTCTGCAATTTATTGATTTATTGGCTGCCCAATACCTACTTAGTGCCCAGCTGGTAGACCAAACCATAGCGAGAACAGCTGACCTCACTCGATGACTTGTCTCTCTGTGGAGATCCTCATTTGGGTCTCTTTCCTCCACCCAGTGGCTGGTTTTAATGGAACATACAGAAATTTCATATCTCTGAGATTGCCAGCTTTCCGTCAGACCTGGCCAGCAGGTTCAGAAGTAATTAGTGGGAGACAGACAGCATGATCACACACACTTCGTTTCTTAGGAAACCAGCCTAAAAATAAACCATCTCAGCGGAGATCTGAGGTTACCCACCTTCTGCCAGCTTGCTTTGAAAATCCTGTTGGACTTGTTATTTCCAGATGCCTAAACAGAGGCACAGGTGATAAATGCCTCTCTAACATGCACATTCATATGTCTAGGTAACTATATCCCTCCTATCACTGGACCCTTTCGGCTCTTTATTTATGTTTGTCCCTGTTCTTGGATGGCAGCCTGTGTATATTATTTATCTCTTCGTTGCTTCCAAAGTGGATCACTGAAGCCTGCTTTAGCTGGAGCTGAGTAGAAAAGCCATCCCTCTGAGGTCCGGCCTTGTTTGGGGTAGAGCTGCCTGTCTTCTGCAGATCATACTGGATAACATATATCACCGTACATACAAATGAAACACATCACCAGCAGCCAAATGTCACGCAGTCAGACTTAGTTTTGGAATAGGGAAGCTTTCCAGCTCCAGACTTCTTGTTCTTCATTATTTGTTGATTAGCAGACCCAGAACAGAGATCTACATAAACCCTTTCTGTTGCCGGAAACAAGTAGCTTGGTGACGAGATAAAGCCATACCTACATTTAGCGAACCTGTTCTCCAGTCTGTCAAATGATACAGTATTATTCCATCTCTAGAGCAATTAAGGATTATCTTGTATAGAGTAAATTGAAATATTCAGCATTTGTGAATATAGGGTATGTGCACATGCATATACGTGTTACATACATTACTCCTCCTGACCCAGAGGGCCACCAGCATTCATGAGCTACCTGGAACTGCCCATACTATTTCCCATTCGACCCTGTAGTCCTGTTTTTCTGAGCACCCTGAGCTCAGACCTCTCTTTACTTGCTGTATTCTGGGTTTTCTGCAGCCCTTCAAACTCCTTCTGCCCCACCTGAGGTGGCCACCCAAGCTCAGCACCAGCTGGATGGTCTGTAAGGCATAGGCAGCCCTGGTGCTACCCTCATGCTGCACTAGTGAAGCCTTGGCTGGAGCAGCATCCAGCTCTGCGCGGCTCTTGGAGTAAGGCGTAGACAAGGAGACAACTTAAGGGAGAGCAGAAAGTGTGGCAAAGGGGTCCTGCACACCCCATGGGGCAGAGGGGACTGTAAGATTTACACTTGCTTTGTACAGAGAAAAAGCAGTGGGAAAGGCATGTCCACCAGCAGGTAAATGTTACAACAAAGACAGCACAGGTCAAAGGCCTCTGTTTTTTTTCCAAGGCAGGACAAAAAGAATCCACTTAAATTGGCAAGAAACAGACTGAAGGCAAACTTGTGGGCAAACTGCCCAAGTGAAAATGAGCAACCACAGGGGAAAGGATGGTCAGAGAGAATATGAAATGCCTGCCTTTGGAATAGAGATGTTCTGGATGTTTTTAGGGACAGGATAGACCAGGTATAATAGACCCCTGAATTATTGCAGAGGATCTGATAGAAGGATCTTTGCTCAGCTCCATGCCTATAGATATATAGGTTCAACAAGGTGAAATGCAAGGTCCTGCATCTGGGTCGCACTATCAACACAGGCTGGAGGATGAGGGGATTGAGATCAGCCCTACAGAGAAGGACTTGGGGGTGCTGGGGGATGAAAAGCTGGACATCAGCCACCAATGTGTGCTTGTAGCCCAGAAGGCCAGCTGTGTCCTGGGCTGCATCAAGAGAAGCGTGGCCAGCAGGGCAAGGGAGGGGATTCTGCCCCTGTGCCCTGCTCTGGTGAGGCACCCCCGGGAGTCCTGTGTCCAGCTCTGGAGCCCCCAGCACAAGAAGGACATGGAGCTGTTGGAGCAGGTCCGGAGTAGGGCCACGAAGATGATCCGAGGGCTGGAGCACCTCTCCTACGAGGACAGGCTGAGGGAGTTGCGGCTGCTCAGCCTGGAGAAGAAAAGGCTGTGGGGAGACCTTAGAGGAGCAAGAAAGGGTAGATTTAGATTAGATATAGGAAGAAATTTTTTACCATGAGGGTGGTGAAACCCTGGCATGGGTTGCCCAGAGAGGTGGTCAATGCCCCATCCCTGGAAACATTCCAGGCCAGGTTGGATGGGGCTCTGAGCAACCTGGTCTGGGTGGAGATGTCCCTGCTCACTGCAGGGGGCTGGGCTAGAGGACCTCTGAAGGTCCCTTCCAACTCAAAGCATTCTATAATTCTGTGATTCTATGACTTCCCTGTTTTCTGTTCCTTCAGCTTTTCTATCCTAAGGAAGAAACAAACACAGAAAGTTGGATGTGGCGTTTGTGTACGGGGAAGGGGCAGCCGGCGTGGCCAGGCAGTCCTTTCATGCCCAAAGATTTCTAAAGACTGAAAGGGAAAGGAAGAGAAAAGAAGGTAATACAGAGAGCACCAAGGAGCCTGAGAAATGCTGATAATCTCTTTAAAGCATGGAAGGGGGAAAGGTTTGGGGAATTAAAAATGAAGAGCTGTTTGCGGGAGCCCTGCCCTTGGACAGTAGATGGCTCTGGAGCTCGAGGAACGCTCACCTTGCTGGGCACGCTGCCTGCTCCCGGGGAAAATACCAGTGGCGAAGGGATGCAGTGGGATGGGAATGCTTCCAGCCTGCCTTCAGGGAAAACGAGCCACACTGCGAGTGCAGAGCTGCTTTTCTACATGAAGGAGCTTAATTACGCTGATGTGGTTTGATTGCATGTTCTCCGTGCTTCACAACACCCTTTAAAATATTTTATTGAAGGTTCTTGGATGCGTTGCGTGAAAGTATATATTGCGTTGCTGTATATGCAATATAAACTTAAATTTAAAAATAATTCTCAGCTACTGACTTAATATGCCATTGATAACTTGAGCATTAAGTATTGTCAACTTTTATTTTTTCTTTTTCTTTTTTGAGAAGTGATCCACTTCTCCTGCTTAGTCTTAACGGAGTTGAGGTGCACTGATGACCTGGATCTCATAGCACAGTCCATACAGTACTGGCAGAATGAAGCATTTTAGTAAGAATCACTAATATAACATCGGGTACAACCAGTTTTACAGAAGGACAGCAAGCGAGCAGTGAGCTGATGGGGTACAAGAACACCAGGAGCACTGAATGCCATTCAGGGAACTTTGATAACCTAGCTCTGATACAATATTTTTAAACAACAAGCAATGCAACTCCATAAATAGACATGTCACTTGCCAAAAAAATACATGTTTTTTATTTTTCCTTTTTTTTATGTGCTTTTACTTATGCCAGAGAAGTAGAAGGAGATCCACTGAAGTCAGCAGTTTCTACTCTCTGTTGTAAAACATCAGTACTCAGAAAACCGTTAGCATGAAGGTAATTTGGTTTTGGAAGACTTTGGATTCACTTTGCCCAGAGACTGCCCTTTTTATCTTGGCGTGTTGCAATAAGCCACTAAAAACTTCCCCAGATTTTTGTCACTTTCCAGTTATCTTCCAGTATTTTTGCTGGTCTCCTGGGAGGGAACTACACCTTTAACAACCTATCCAAACCACTGCTGCTAGGGAAGGTCACCTTCCTTGTCTGCTGTTCTTCCTTTGTCACCTCACTCTGAAAGCAGTCACTGCCTTCCTGTCTCTTGGCGCATCATCCCAAATCTCTATTTTCTCATTTTCAGGGGCTTGTCTACTATTCTCCATACATATCCAGGTTCCATATTTTATGAAGAAGAATTTACACGGGCTTGCATGAACGGGTTATTTTTTAGAAGCTCATTAAATCTCCCAGTGCAAATATTTGCCAATAACACGAACACTGTGCTTGAGTGATACCTGAATTTGTTATTTACATTGTGACTTACAAATAAAAGTTTTTTCATTGCATTGTGAACTTTAAAATCTCTATGACCACCATATCCAGGTTTCTCTTAGTTTTATGCCTATTACCTTTTGCATTCTGCAATAATCTCTTTAGTGACGGCTTAATTAAAAAGCATTTTGATGCTGCCGATCAGAGCGAAGAAATGTGTAATAAAAGCCCAGGAGCAATGTGAGTGAAGAAGGGTTTCTGAGGGGGCAGAGGGCACTGGAGGCTGTGCAAAGCTAGGCAGGAGACCAGTGTCTGCAGTGGTATGAGACTGTTAAGACTCCCCCACAGTCTCCTTCACGTATATGAGCACGTATATTTGAGTATACGTGCTCAAATCCATGTATGAGAGTGTTCAGCATCACATACATGGATTTAAGCACAGCAGAGATATAACTTCATTTAGTCACCCCTCTTTGTGTCAGATGCTTCCCCTTTAGCAGCTACTTGCTCACGTTTGTCACCTTCTATCCACATTCCACCTCCTCCTTTTGCATTACAAGCAGGGAAATCCCTGCTGAGAGCACCAGACCAGATGACGTTTGAACTAACAACCTTTGTTGTTCCTCAGAGACTACAGCAGTTAGGAAATATCCAGTGTTTTCCTCCTAAAACCCCAGCACTAAGTACTTCTTCCTGGGCCAGGTAAGAGCTCTATATTTAGTGGAATCATAGAATCATAGAATGCTTTGGGCTGGAAGGGACCTTCAGAGGTCCTCTAGCCCAACGCCCCTGCAATGAGCAGGGACATCTCCACCCAGACCAGGTTGCTCAGAGCCCCATCCAACCTGGCCTGGAAGGTTTCCAGGGATGGGGCATCTCCACCTCTCTGGGCGACCCGTGCCAGGGTTTCATCACCTTCATGGTAATAATTTTTTTTCTTATATCTAGTCTGAATCTCCCCTCCCTTAGTTTAAAGCCATTGCTCCTTGTCCTATCACAACAGGCCTGCTGAAAATATTTTCCCCATCTTTCCTACAGGGCCCTTCAGGTACTGGCAGCTGCTCTAAGGCTCCTGGAGCCTTCTCTTCTCCAGGCTGAACAGCCCCAGCTCTCCCAGCCTTTCCTCGTAGGAGAGGTGCTCCAGCCCTCGGATCATCTTCATGGCCTCCTCTGGCCCCGCTCCAGCAGCTCCATGTCCTTCTTGTGCTGGGGGCTCCAGAGCTGGACGCTGGACTCCAGGCGCAGTATTTCAAGAAATACTGTTTAGTTTCATACTTCCAGGAGTGTTTTAGTTAGCTTCTTGGGCTTTCCTGTGAAACTACAGTTTTGTCATTGCAGCATCAAGCCCCAGTCTCGATGCTGTGGAAGAAAAATGTGAAGCAGCTGATGGAGAGTTGTTGGTCCCACTCATTAATCTCGACTTTATTATTTTGTGTATGTGATAATGATGGAGAACAGAAGCAGGGTGGGATCCCACAGCACTAAGCAAGTGCTGTGCAAGATGGGAAGTAAGACTCAATCTCTACATCCAAAAACTTTACACCAGTCTGTTTTCCTATCAGCATCAACAGTTTGAAGCTAGTGCCTTTTTTCCACGTGCTGACAACCTAACAGGTAAGATGAAGAAAAGACCCAGCTTTACTATTTTGGGATCAGCTGATTCAGTACCCTGGAATACCATAGGAATTACTGTGCACAAAAAATAATCCTCATCTGTAGCAGCCACAGAGGTTTAGTATCAGCTTTGAAGGCATATGCAAGGGAGAAGCAGCAGAGGACCATGTTCCTCTGTGTAAATCAGAGTTAATGGAGACCGTGTACAGCTCTGAGATCACATTTTAGGAGGGACATTGCAGTTCAGGAGAAAGTGCTGGAGCAGGTTGCAGTGAAAGAGGGAGAATGGGAACAATGAAAGGAGGTTTGATTATGGTGAATTTACCTTCACAGGGAGAAAAATCCAGAGCTCAGAGGCATAGAAGGAACTGGCAGCTGGAAGCCAAAGCCGCGTAGATCTGATCACAGTGTTTGATCAATGGCAATTATCAGTGGCAGCAGACTGCTGGGGAAGTGGTGAATTCTCCACTTCTTGCCGAGTCCAGCTGAGCACTGGACCCCCTCTGGGAACTCCCGAGGCCGAAGCGCTCTTGGGAGAAGAAACGGCCGTGCAGCAAGAGCGGAGGTGAACGTGCTGCGTGACAGATCCCCACTCACCTGGGCTGTGCCGAGGGATGCTGTGGGTGAGGGGAAGCAGTGCCTGGAGGCAGATGGCACCCCACGTCCCACCTGCATGGGTGGATCAGCCCTTGTGTTGGAGGACTAATAATAGGAGGAGACAAAATATCTTAGTCTAAAATTCTCTTTTGAGTAAGTAACAGCTGTTACTTACTGTTTTTTCTCCCCTTGGGCTTTTTTTTAAATAACAAACTCTCCAACAACCCCGCATTTGCGATGTGACCCAGCTGCAGACCCAAGTGAAGGCCAAACAGCTATGACAAACCTAATTCTGTGCTTGGTTTGAGGGAAGAGAAACACAGCAAGCTTGGTCTGAGTTAGGCTGTTCAAATAAAGCTGCATGAACTTTCACACTTTATATTGTTTGTTATGATGTTTTCAAAATGAACCACAGATGTTTTACTTTGTTGGGTTTTTTTTTTCCCCCCCTGGTTGAGTCACCTCTTATCCTGGCCAGATCTGGGCAGCTTAAACAGGAGTCACAATGAAGAAGTCTCCAAAAGAAGGTCAATAGTTTATTTGATTTTTAGACAGTCTTCTGCACATATCTAAAAAGATAATGAAATAAACATAACCTCTACTACTGATACAATGTAAAATGTTGGGAATTAATGCATCCTATCTGAGCTGCTTGTGTTCCCCGTCACTTGAATTGAGCAATGAGGATGAGTTAGGATTGAATTATGCCCATAGCTTGCAGCTTTTCTTTAAATATTCTGCTCTGGTTAAAATGTAAGAGTAGAGGAGACTGAAAAGTTTCTGAGACAAACTTGATTTTAACTTCAGGGGAGGTTTAGATTAGATATTAGGAAAAATTTCTTTACTGAAAGAGTGGTCAGATATTGGACCAGGCTGCCAAGGGAGGTGGTAGAGTTCCCATCCCTGGAGGTGTTCAAAAAACATGTAGACGTGGCACTTCAGGACATGGTTTAGCAGGCATGGGGGTGTTGGGTTGACTGTTGGACTTGGTGATCTTAAAGGTCTCTTCCAACCTATGATTCTATGCTTATAAATATCTGCAGGGTGGGTGTCAGGAGGATGGGGCCAAGCTCTTCTCAGTGGTGCCCAGTGACAGGACAAGGGGCAATGGGCACAGACTGAAGCAGAGGAAGTTCCAGCTGAACACGAGGAAGAACTTCTTCCCTCTGAGGGTGACGGAGCCCTGGCCCAGGCTGCCCAGGGAGGCTGTGGAGTCTCCTTCTCTGGAGATATTCAAGACCTGCCTGGACAAGG
>Ga0065711_1011241_pt1 | contig 10070 bp, 7 predicted proteins | sample Hoacrofraction12_FD_59098 | JGI IMG/M metagenome (GOLD analysis project Ga0065711, IMG submission 59098) | Hoatzin crop microbial communities from Cojedes, Venezuela - Epithelial fraction 12 v2 (version 2) | ecosystem: Host-associated > Birds > Digestive system > Esophagus > Crop | place...
CTCAGAAGTCCCCAGTTGCATACACACACAGGAAGCTCTGAAGGGTGTGGTTCCCAGTTTATGTAGATGTTTTAAATAGCTTTAAATTGCAATGTGAACGAGCAGGTATTCACTGCTAAAGCACTCACAGGGCTGCTGTAGAGCGAAGGTTCTGGAAACAGATGCCTTGTCGTTTTCAGGTTTTGCTTTAGAGATGAGATCAAAGAGGAATGCTTGTGAAGGAAAAATAGTTGTCAGATGTAGACTCTGCAGGGCTGGAGACATTCATGGTCAGTCCATGTCTACTGATCCCTTCCGTCTTTGAGGCCCAAAATAAAATATGAGGTTGCTGGTTGTAAACCCAGTGGTCCCAGAAAATGAGAGCGTAGACTGTAGCAATGATATTTTAACTAGCCAGTTTAGGGAGTCTGGGAGAAGTTTACACATCAACAAACTGTGTCTTCTAATGCTTTTTAAAGTTCTAGAAAGTTCAGTTTGGCTATACAAAGCTGATCTGGTTTGGCTTGCTAGGCTACATCTAGATATTGTATGTTCAGAGGGGGTCAAGGCCTGCGCTGATGTCCCAACTTGCAACAAGACCACACCACGTTGATACCAGAGCACACTCTGGAGTCAGCGGCTTCCTTAGCACAGTCCGGCTGGGTTGCGCAGGCAGAGGAAGGCGCATGTGCGTAAGGGATTGCTGCCCTTCGCGACACCGCATCTACTACTGCATCCCCAAATACAGAATCACATTTCAAGTATGTTTACACAGAAAGAATATTTGAAGGGGAAAAATACAATTCTTATATTAAACTAATTTCAACAAGCAACAATTACAATGTACAGAATCTGTAGCCTCTATTGGGTTATTATTTTCCAGAAATTTTTGTCCCAGAACAGATATAAGAGAACAGACAAGCAAAAAGAAATAAATCTAGATCTGGAAAAAACAGACCAGCATTTACACTACTCAGTTCCAGTGAAGCCCATGTGTGACACAGCCAAAGCAATGTTTCAGCCAACAGTTCTAAAACATTTGAAACTGGCCTCTCTTCTCCAAATTTTCCTCTAGCTGATCTAAAATGCCCCTAAACAAACCAACGGACATCTTCATTTATTGTACCGGTATCATCCCTTTTCATCAAAAGCTGGTATACCTTTACAGATAAGAAACAACTTTAGCATTGGATTGGAACAAGTCAAGAGAAAGCAAAGATGCCAGCTACTAAAACAGCCATTTACATTGTCCCTTGCAAGCAGAGCGTCTGGAGAAGAGGTTTAGAGAGACGATAAAAGCTTAAAAAATTCAAAACCAAAACCCCCCCCATATATTAAAATACCAGGTGACATAAAGGTTGGACATGCAGACTGCATCGCTAAAACACAAGTTAACAGCCAGAGACATGCACTAAAACTTTCTGCACATGCAGAAATTAAATACATACAGCAATAACAGGTTGCACCAGACCAACTGCTAGTAACAGGGAGATAGGACAACAGATTTCACACCGCTAACGAGAACCGTTACTTAAAAACAAATTGCCATCACTCTTTCCAAAGCCCACTCCACGAAAAGCAGGATAAGCACCAACCTCAGCTTAAAGACACTTGTATCCATGGCAAACATCCTAAAAAGTGTTCCGGCTAGAACATCACAGATCAGACCTGCACGTGGTGTCTCCCCCCTCCCTCCCAGATCCCCCGGCACCCACTCTACCTGACCACTCAACGGGCAGCAGCAGAGCTGGTGATGGGAAGCATTTACAGCACGGCCTCCACCTGCAAAACAGAGGGTTGGTGAGAATCAGTCAGTTCCTGAAAGGATTTGGGTGATGATTCCCCCCTCCGGCCCCCAATAAATATTGCCCTTGGAAATCAGGTGCCCATCAGGATATTATAGTAAGGCTTAGCTGAACTATCAGTATCCCTTTGATGAGAAAAGAATGCATCATTTTCACTGGACCCTTGCTATAGATAAGCATGTCTCTGCTTTGTTTCCTTGTATCGCTGAGCAACTACACAGGAAAAAATTAAACTATTTCATGCAGCCTACAAGGTTGTTTGCCTAAGGATTGAAAAATAGGGTTGGGAGAGAAACAGATTTTTTTTTTTTTTATGAGATTGTCTGATTTTATTCTCGCTAGCAGACTTGCTCTAATATTTTCAGGGCAGCTTAGTGTCAGATAAAGCACACCAAAACCATGTTATTTAAAACCTGTCAAAAAGAACTCGGTTATGTGTGTAGTAAGAATTTGACACCCTGATGAATCCTAAAGTTTTCTTCTACTTCTTGAAGGGAACACAAAAGGCTGTGCTTCAATGACACCAGACGTCTTTCCCTTTTGTATGAGGGGCCAGGCTAGGCAGTGGATTAATAATTCAATGCGCATTAGAAAGTACAACATGCAGTAAGCAATCAGATATAATTAGGCAAAAATATATACATGATTACAGAGTGAACAAGATCTATGAATCTATTTCAGGTGAAACACCATTATAGTTTCAGTGGAAGGGTAAAGAATAAACAGGAACCCTATAAAATACTCAGCTTAAACACTTCTTTTCTACCTTACCGTCATCTGTCTGTTGGAATAATTTTTCACTAGGAGCATACTGCAAGTACATCCAACGTGTTCAGACTCACTCTGAGTTTCTTTACATGCATTAAAATCACGCAGAGAGTATGTTTCTCCTCAAGATCCTTATATCAAATCAGTATACCTCGAGGCAAGTATATGACCACATAATTGAAGCAGTAAATTGATGACAATTAGCACATTAGCAGTGAATAGCAGCAAGTGATAGTCTTAATTGACAACGCAGTGGTTAGTAATTGATGTTAATGACTCACGAGAAGAGGAGAATAGTGACTAATAACTGCAATTTTCAGCTGTTTTCCCTGCTGGTAAGCCTCGTGTGAGCTTGGGGCAGGTGGGGATGTAGGCTGGTCAGAGAGCGGACAGGATGGCCACCTGACAAACAAGAGGCTGGGGATTTAAGCAAGCATTTTGCACATTACTGAGAAGAAACTACAGCTTTCTACAGCTTAATAAAATAAATTACATGTTGCTTGGTGTTCAGCTCTTTAAAGAAAGCTGTATTTTTTTCACCGCTTCCACGATTCATCATTCTCAGACATTTTTGAAAGGGTTGCGCCAGTTCTTTGCAAGGCTGGGAATGCAGTCCCTGAGCAGTGCACACAATGATTAGGGGATGTTCTCCCCTCTTCAAGAGGTGTTAATGCAAGAGGAAAAAGACACACATAAAAAACAATGCCTGTTTAAAACTTTAGAAAGCTCTGTTTTCTGGACAGATGGTAGATTTTGAGCAGCCTGCCTTATCTGGGGGACCTCCTGTCACTAGAAACAACTCATGGAAACTAAGACATCGATGCCATTTACTGGACTGAATTTTACCCAGGAGAATGGCAAGATTAGGAGCTTTATTTTCCTGTTACACTGGGATTTTCCTGTTCATAAAGATGTATTTTCTGCATAAAATACTTACTGTATTGAAGAAGAGGAGAATTAATCATACTTAGCTGTAAAACATATGGATAACTGTGTGGGTAGCAACAATTATCCAAAGATACCTAACATGATGACACTGAGAGATGCCTAATTATAGCCTTGGACTTCCCTTCACTAGGTGATGTACAACCACATATATAGAATAATCCCTTCCCTAAAGATTGGTGCCAAGATCTAGAACTGTAGATTTTTCAACACAGAGAATATCTTCCTTACACCAAAGGCAAAAATTCTTAAGAATGAATTTATGAAGCTTTTTATTTTTGATGTCGTAGCTCCTATACTGTATTTTTAAATCCATTTTGAGAACGATTAAAAGCCAGTCCATGGCTGGCTTCTGTATGAGCGTTATAATCTTCAAGGCAATCAGTTCCATTGGAGTTTGAATGATAAAGGGCTCCCATAAATTTTAAAATGAACTCAGTTCTCTTTATATTCCTCCTCGAGTGCTCATTACTTTGATCCAAATTGTGGAGAGTATATCTCCACAGCCTTGACATACCTTCCCGTGGCCAGTCTTTAACGTACAGACCCAGATTCTCCACCGCAGTAAATCAAAGCAGTGAATCAGAATCGATGTATTTAGGCTGATTTACAGCAGCCAAGGCTCTAGCCTGGTCCTTGGAATGCTGCTGACGCCTTAAGGGGGGACCCAACCCCAGGTGTCACCCCAGGAAACGCACAGTGGGTTTTCCCAGCACTGCCAATGCAGAGTAGTTCACCTTGGGATGAATTCATGAGGCACAGGACTTTCATGAGTACTATAGTGATTGTATTTTCTTCCCACTATCATGAGAAAGGAATTTTTTTGCCCCTTTTTGCTGCAGTTACAGATATAGAAAAGGAGATGGAAATTCTTTCTGCTGCAGAACTGTAGGGATAGACATTCATTTTTTGTGTATTTTTTTTTTCTTTCACCAGAGGGGATCACCCCTGGGGTAATGCTATGCTTCTGTGGTTGAAAAAATGTCTAGCGGCAACAGGTTTTACTGCAGATTTTTCTGCTTAGATTTGGAGGAAGACAGATGAACAATCTATGGAGAAAAAGAGAACAAGAATAGCTAAGGGACCACTCCCGGTTACTGACACACATAGGAAAGCAGAACTGTGAAAATCATTCAGGTGCATTGAAAGTGAAAACTTTTTCCCTGATCCGAGGTGGTTTCTGTGGGTAACGTGATCATGCAGACTCACAGATTGGTGCATTAATGAAAGAAAATGTTTCAGTCCCAAAAGGTGAAAAATAACTGGGTATTTTGGAAAGTATCTTAACAACCAAAATCTCAAGGACTTTTACTTACAGTTATTAGTTCCTACAATACAAATAGTTTGAAGAACATTTTTAACAATGCTGTGTTCATATCCTGTTATGTTGGTTTTTCAACTTCAGTGCCTAAAGATCATAACAGCATTTGTCACCAGTGAATGCCTTCATTAATTTTTTATTTTCCAAGAAGTCATTCATTAAATAGTATTCAAACAAAGTTATGTTTATGACCTCTAGTTGTGACATATATTTCCAAGTGCGGGTACATTATTTTCTTAAACCTCCAAAGCGTGTAAATGTGATATCCATCTCTTCTCTGAGAACTACAAACCACCAGGTGAGAAAGGCTGTAAACACAAGTTAATAAGACCATCCCAGCAATTTTCAGAAAGTGCAAGGCTCCAGAGAAGGTGCTGGACTTCAGTTTGTTGAAGCTAAACTGAATTCTGAGGATGATCAGGGTCAGATGTAGCTTTGCTCCCACTCAATCAACACTCAGGTGTAGGAAGAGTTGCACAAGAATACCTTCAACAGAAAGCACAGGAATGATGTTTTCCAAAAAGACAGGCATCTGTCACACAGGGTGAAGAAGGGGTTGATTATCACACAGCTATAAAACTGCTGCGTGGTGGAGGAACTTCTCTTTTGTCTGGCTACTAGTACAAACATAAAGACATCTCAAGTTTCTCAAGTGTACCATGTAACTTGAGTGACTGAAGTATCTTAAAGAGATGTCATGTCAGGCTTTAACAGAAACGATCAGAGAAACAAGAAATCTGGTGCTTCTCTGATTTTATTTTGAAATCTTATTCTCAGCAATGGAATCCTACTGAGGAGTTGAGAACAGACGTTCTCATAACTGCTTTTTCCAGCCACCAGCAGTTTTCTCAATCCATCTAAGGCAGAACTATGAGAGAAGAGAGAAACTTTTTTAGTTAAAAAAAGGAAAATACAGTCTCTTTTTTTTCCTTCCAAGCGTGTTTTACAGTGATGCACAGTGCTTCCATGCCTGCCCAACAGCGCGGTGGTGGGATCACTCTGGGTTCATGCACAGGCTGGCTCAGATGCCTTCACCCACCTGAGCTGGGCAGGTAGGACACCTCCTCCCTGGTGTGTCAGAGAGCAGCACGCCATACCAATGCCGGCCTGACAGGAGACATCATCCCCGTGTTTGTTTAACACCATTCCCGAAGCGCAGAACCCCTGTGCAGTGAATTACAGTGTCTGGGCAAAGAGCTTGCACCAGGCGGTTCATCACTTGCAAATCTCACGCCGAGGACAGTCACGAGTGAAGATGCAAGGTTTTCAGTCGAAGTAATTTACTGTCGGTCCATTAGCCTCGGAAAGGCAGCGCGGGTTCAGGCCCTTGGAACGAGTCTCCTGTAAATCTGCAGGCTGTGTCAGGCAGCTGCACCTGAAACAACAGACCCTTCCCAACGCGTTTTGCAGCTACGAATTGCTTTCCTCCATGCCTGTGACAAATTTTTATTGATGTCAATGTGAGCCAAGGAACCAAAGAAAGTTTCACTTCTGCTACTGATTAAAAGAAAAGGAATGAAGGGAGGAAGGAGAGAAAAAACCTAAGAGTTCAGTAATATTTTAAAGTATTAGTACTGCCATGATTTTTTAAGCTGCATATTGAAAATAAACAAAACATAATTGAAATATATCTCAGTGACTTCTCAGTGTCCAACTCTGCCTGTTGCTTTTCCTTAGAATAATTAATTTACTTTGATCACAATAACATTTCAAATAACTAGCAGAAAATTAAATAAATACAAGAAATCTGAATTTGCATATTACTTGAATTTATGAGCTTTTCTAAATCTATTTTGTGCACAACTAATTATTATAACGATCGCTGAGTAAGAAGCAACACCATACAAGACTTAATTCAAATGACATTTTTGTTATATGTTCTTGTTTTAATTTTCTAGCTTCGCTGAATAACTAGAAATCTTTGCAGCTGTAGCAAAGTGCCTCATATATAATGTATAGATCACATCCTCTTGCCATTTTTCACAGGTGCCTGGCTATTATATGGTTCAGAATTCATTCATAGTGCCTATTAGAGGTCTTTATATGTAACTGACTTCCTTTCTTGAATATTTATAGCTTTTATGAGACATTTATGGGTAGACCCAACAAGGGTTTCTAAGGAAATACTGGGAAATAGTGCTGTATAACATCATTAATATACTGTTCTTTGATGGTAATGGCCACAAATGTCATCTAATTGCTATATTCTTACTTTGTCTAAGCTTTGTATTGATGGGGAGACTGCTATAGAGACTCCAGTCTAAAAAGTCTTCCGGGAAACAATTTGGCTCCCATAGAAAGTAACACATTTCAGTCTAGAAATTAACCATTCAAGTCAGGATATCTGAACACATGATCGCCGTGCGTTATGTCAAAGGTTGCAAGCACTTGAATGAAAGACAATACACAGATTGTATGTGTCGAAATAATTTGTAAACCAGGTAAGATTGACTTGATTTACGTTGTGACAAAGACAGTCCTAAGAGAACAAGCAAGACTGCGAAGGCTGATGACTCATTGCATGAACAACAGAAACGCTGTATTGTAGAGTTGTACGTAATAGTGAGATCGAAATATTAGATAATATATTCCAGCATCTTCAGAAAGGCAATGCTCCTTATCAGACCTACCTTGAGGGTTTAAGACAACATCTGCTCCTTCTAATAAAGTTACATTCATCAGTGTGGTCAATGAGGTTGTAACAAAATTACACATTTTCCTACTCTACCCTTATTATCTACTTACATTAGAAAGGAAGATCGAAAATGTGTGTATACATATCTCTGTATATATTATTTCAAACTTTGTTCCCTGTGGATTTATGGATTTGCCCCTTGAGGTGGCTTTGGCTCGGACAACATAGTATCAAAAAGAAAAAAGTATGATTTAATTAATATTTGTATGAAAGCACAGAGTCTCTGTCCAGAAGTAGTGCAGTGAGAGAATTTCATACAGGAGGATCTCCTAGTCAGCATGGTCTAAAACAGAAACTATGACATGCAGACTATTTGAATCCCAGAATTGGCCAAATAATAAGTGGGTTATGAGATTAATTTGGGTAGGTGGTAAGACCTTTAATAAATTACGCAAACAGTACTTAAAGAGTTTCTGTGGATGCAAAGTAACTTATGTATGCCATAACATAAGGACATAGACTCTTTTGCTCTTGCTCACTGTCTTAAAATGACAAATATCTTTCTATACTTTCTAGACAGGATATTAATAAGTAAGAAGTGAAATTTTGTCTGCTGATATTGAGGGTGAATATATTTGCTTCTTTTAAGTTCATTGTATAATTTGCAAGAAATGAGGAAATCAAAATAGTATTTGCTTATTTTTGGAGGCAAATATTAAAGGCTTTGTGTGTATTCTTCCCTTTGTCCCTGAAACTACTCAGGGTACTAGCATTCTGCTCTGCATTGCCGGGAGGAGACTCCTTGCTGGAGTAGCTCCTGGCATCTGGAACAGCTTTTCTGCAACTTCCATGCTTCACCAGTTCCATCTATTTTTATATCTCATCTCTTCTCCCTTGACTATCTCTTTTAATTTCTCTCCATCTGCTTTTTATATTAACTTTATAACTCCACATAACGTCTGTGATGCAGTTTGCATGAAAAACACCAGCTATCCAAAATAACGTTGAAGCTCACTGCTAACCCTGTTGAATGGATATGCTCCTGTGGAAGACTGGTTCTTCCTCTGGTGCACGCAGGAGCAACTCACTGACAGCAGTCAGAGAAGAGAATCTCAGCATTTTAATAGTTCAGTATTAATGCTCAAGATGAAGAGTGGATTGCACTAGCTATTGGGCAAATATATAAAATAAGAAAGTAGAGCTTGCAGCCAAAAAGTGAAAAATATTTATGAGCACACTGATGGCAATTATAGAAGAAAAGGCATAGAGAAAACCTTTTTTATTTATCCAGTACGAGACTGTATCTAGAACATGGCTAACTGATTGCACTGGATCTGTTTTGTATTACCTGCACAAGATGGAAAGCCCTGTTAATGGAAACTGCCTAAATCCAGTGCTTCAGTATTCAGCTTTTTACCTTCTCTAATTTGTTTCAGTACATGCTATAGATTTTAGCAGTACATGAGCAAAGCTGTCCCTATACAGGAAAAGTCCACACCATTCAATTTACTGAGAGAGGTCTATGGGCAATGTTTACAAGAGGTTCCAGGTAGGTCATTCAGCATTTCCAATACTGCGAGTGATTTAAGGCCATTAAAATAAACAAAGGACTCAGACGGCGGTTGTAACTGCTCATTCGGGTATAATAATAACATAATATAGAATATAATACATAAATTTTGAATTAATCTAGATTAAATTCTAGATATAGAACTAATCTAATCAAAGTAGGCTGATTTTCACATGCTCTGTAAGCATGCTTAATGTTTCAGTTGCTGCAAGCTGCACGTGTACCTACACTTTTTGGTTTCTAGACCAACAATAATTATTTACTACAGCTAACAGATATTCAAGGCCATGCAACCTGTGTTTCACCTACACTGACCTCTTACATGACTTATTAGAGCCATGTAAAATGCCATAAGTATATTTCCTTGTGTATTGTGCAATGTCAATTTTTCTTTCTGAGGTTGCTGAAGTTCATTTTGTCTCGTGCCAGTATATTAAAAATCTATTAATGTTTCACACATAAAATGAACACAAATTGAGACAGTGTAAGATTTATATTGCAATGTACAAAGGCTCAAAAATAACTCTAGCATTATTATGTCCCTGCCTGTGCCAAACTGAACTTCTAACACTATTGACAAATGTTTCAAAATTCACATGTATTTCTTCCTGACCGCTCTCCCAGCCACGAGCTCAGAGCAGTTCTCACTGCAAGTCAAGCTGATGAGTTATACTTGCCAGAGCTTCTTTCCAGTCCCCCTAAGCGACATCCTCACCTGTGGATAGAAAATTCCTGAAGGAAATTCAGGTGTATTTAGAATTACTTCACTAAAATGGACATAAACAGTCCTGGATAGCAGGGAAGGACCCAGATGACTGCAGGATGGCCAGTGTAACACCCATCTACAAGAAGGGCCGGAAGGAGGATCCCGTGAACCTCAGGCCTGTCAGCCTGACCTAGGTGCCAGGCAAGATTATGGAGCAGTTCATCTTGAGTATGCTCACTTGGCATGTGAAGGACAACCAGGGGATCAGGCCCAGCCAGCATGGGTTCATGAAAGGCAGGTCCTGCTTGACCAACCTGCTTTTCTTCTATGATCAGGTCACC
>Ga0065711_1014109_pt1 | contig 10070 bp, 9 predicted proteins | sample Hoacrofraction12_FD_59098 | JGI IMG/M metagenome (GOLD analysis project Ga0065711, IMG submission 59098) | Hoatzin crop microbial communities from Cojedes, Venezuela - Epithelial fraction 12 v2 (version 2) | ecosystem: Host-associated > Birds > Digestive system > Esophagus > Crop | place...
CAGCCTGTTCCAGTGCTCCGTCACCCTCAGAGGGAAGAAGTTCTTCCTCATGTTCAGACAGAACTTCCTGTGCTTCAGTTTGTGCCCATTGCCCCTTGTCCTGTCGCTGGGCACCACTGAAAAGAGCTTGCGTTTTGAGCCTGTGCTGTGTCTTCCTTTTTATACGGATGTGCTTTGCCTGACAGACGCAGAGCTCGCCTCACCCCACGGAACTCTGCTGTAACTCTTTCCGAGGGTTTTGCGGGGAGCTCCTGAAGCTCAGCGGGGCTTTCAGCCGCTCCGGTGCTGGCGTATGCTCCCCCTGGGAGGGCACCGTGTCGGCGCCCGCTCCCCACCTCCGCACTGGGTGCAGAGCACTTCCCAGCGCAGCGGCACGGCTCTGCGGGCTGCTGAGCTGTGAATAATAACCACCTGAAGCAAGGAGGCGGGAGATGAAAAGAAACTTTGATGAGAGAAATGAAAGCGCAGGGAGAGGAAGGGGGCGTAGCGCGATGTCGCCAGGAGATGCTTGAAGCTCCCGTCGAGAAAGTGGGAGCAACACTATGGGTGAGTGCAAGTTGCTGGGTTTTTTAAGGAGATGCTGATGGCTGGGAGCAGCGAAGGTGCTGGTCAAACTGGTCACATGCAGGTCCACTGGAACCACTGGAGGATCCTGATCTGCTGGCCACGTTCACAGTTTGGGCTGGGAGCATGTCACACCCTATCAACCCAGCCCAAGCTCCCTTCCTGCTGCTTTGGAAGCCTCTTGCTCGGCTTGGGCAGGCTGGGAGTTCCTCCACAGCCGGTGGTCTCTGGGGACTGTCCCCTGGGGAGGGAGAGCTGAAGGTGGGGTGATATGCAGAGGTTTTGCTTGCTGCCTGCAGGCTGCACCCCAGCTGGCTTCTCCAGGCCAGCTGCAGAGGAGCCCTGCTAGGAAGAAATGAGTCGCAGCTGGGATGTGGTCGGGGGATAAATAAGGACGCAGGTGCACTGCAGGAGGTTCTGGCTAGCTGCTGTGGTGCTTGGGTTTGTGAGCAGCTCTAGGGATGTGATGGGAACTGGGTGCAGGACTGAAGCACCTGCGGTGGGGGAGTGTTGGAGGAAGTTCTTGGTGTGGGAAATCTGGGTGTCTGATAACGTTGCGCTGTCGTGTAACAGGGCTTTCGCTGCACGGAGAATGCCTGAAGGGAACAGCAGGAGCCTTTGCCTTGATGGCTTTGATCACATCCCTTGCGGTGATGGGGTCAGGAGGACACCCATGGCGCTTGCCTGCTCCCCTTGGGTACTGCATTAGGTTTTCCTTGTCCCTTCCCAGGAGGGGCAGAGCTGGTGTGCTGCTGCAGGGGCTGAGGTCCTGTGTGGGGTGCTTCAGAGAGGGACAGTGCTGAGGGTGGGCAGGGCAGGCCTGCTGCTGGCTAGGTGAAGTGCTGCCTTTCCTCTCTGGCAGAGCAGGGGCCATTTGTTCCTTCCACCAGAGCGGTGGCTTGGCCTAAGCATCCGTGCCTTATAACCCTGAGACCAAGTTATGTGACTGAGCTGTCCGGGAGGCTGCGGTGTGGGACCGTTTTGGACGTGGAAGGTAAGAGCAGCTGCTTGCTTGCAGAGAGGAACCTGCGTGTCAGTGGGGTGCTGGACCTGATTTCCCATAGCCCATGCTCACTGTTGGTGAGCTTTTGGGGTGTCATAGCCCTCCCTTGATGGGGAGAGCAGGGAGCAGTTGGCTGTCCTCTGCCAGAAGTCCTCCATTTCTCCTCTTTGATCTCCCCCAAACCAGACATTACCTTTCATCTGCCTCCACTCATTTTTGGAAGTGGTCTCGTATCGGTATGTGATGGACCCGTTCTCTTGTTTGCGCTTCTGCCATGAGCCCGGAGCTTTGAGAACACACCTAGAAATGTCATCTAAAAATAATGAGATTAATGATCCTCACTCAAAAGCAAGACTTTGTCTTTCCTAGCGAGCTGGATGAAAGCCAGCGATGAAAACTTTCCCAGTGGGCAGGAAAACTTGTTTCCAGCTAGCAGGGAGTGGGTTGTAGCTCAGCCAGGAGCCCTCACGCCCTGCCACAGCCCCTTCTGGGGTGGGAGTCCTCGTTTTTGGTTAATGTTTAGCTTCTGGCACCCCGCAGAGCTGTGGCTCCGAGGGATGCTGGCCAGTGGCTTTCCTGCTGATGCCCAAGGAAACGTGTCCCTGGCAGGAGATGTCAGCCTTGTCCTGGCAGAGCTGCTGGGGAAAGCAGGAGGATTTCTCCCACTTTCCTCCTTTGGGATTTACCCTTCTGGAGCAGGTGAGGGAGATGTTTCCCTTTCCTGCTCTGCGCAGTGGGTTTTGCTGGGGGTTTCTGATGGTCTGTGTGCAGTCTCTGCCCTGCTTCCCCGCCACACCAGGTAACCCTCCGGTTTCCTTGCTTGTGCTCTCACTGGTGTCTTTCATTTACTGGAAATCCTTGTATTTACCAGGAACACTGAGATTTATGCAGGACAGTGTCAGATTGTATGCAGTAAATTCACCAAGAGTTTTTTTACATTACCAGCTACTCCTAACCTCTGTAAATTCAGTAATGATTTAGCTGTAAAGGGTTTGCTGTAGTGTCCTTCAGATAGGAAACGAGAAAATGACATTGGAGGTTGGCAAAGTGAAACGCGGATTCATTCCTGTTCCCAGAAACGGGGCTTACTGGTGGACAAATTGGCACGAGACCCGTAGCTTTTAAATGGGCAAAGCAGGCTTTAGAAATGAATCGCTTCCCACTAATGAGGAAGGTCCTGCGCTCCTGCCTGCAGGGAAGGAGAGCAGTGCAGGGGGGGCGTGTGGCTGGCACTGGCAAATATTTGGGGTCACGTATGGTACAGAGGGAGCATCTTGTGCCCAGACCACTGGGTCCCACCTTGCATCGCGTTGCTTTCCTGGGTCGTTTATTTTTTTTTTCCAGTGGCAGCTGCTACTGCAGAGCCCCAGCACTGCTGGTTGCTGACCTCCAGAGGTTGGTGGGAGAAAACCTCGGTCACCTGTGTGGCCAGAGGGCACTGGGGATGCTGCTCCCAGCCCGGGCAGCAGCAAAACTGGGGTTCTGGACTCAGCCTAACGCTGCTGCTCGCTGGTGAATGACTGGGGAGAGCAGAGGGCTGGCCTGGAGGAAGCCCAGAGCAGCTCTCCTCACTTGGGTGCTCCCCTAGGGTCTCATCTAATTTGTACCAGCAAGGTGCTCCTTCTCCAGGCTGAGGGGTCTCTGCGTGGGCCCACCAGCAGCTGCTCCTCAGGCTTGGGGATCTCGGGGTATGCTGAGCCTGCAGGAGTGGGGACAGACCTTCCCAGTAGCCTGTGCTAGGGTGCAGAGGTTTTCTTGGGAACCACTGCAAGTGCTGCTCTCTGTGGGACGGTGCCGCTGAGCTGCCTCTTCCCAGGGCTCGGGCGCTTGAGCCAGGGATGCGCCACTGGAACTGGGGTCTGGGATGAACCTGGTGACATGTACAGGAGAAATGCCTGCAGAGAGGCAACGTGTGCGCAGACTGGAGTAGGACAATTTCCTCTGCGACTGAAGAGTGCCCCGTTGCTCTATTACCCCTTCCCGGCAAAGACCATCACCTCCCCAGGCCGGGCTGCGGTCGTCTCAAGTGCAAAGCTGGCAGAGAGGCAGGGGGCAGAGGATGCTGCTCAGGTGGAGATCATCCTTTTGCCCACAATGAACTAATCTGGTTGCAAATCATGGTCTTACACAAGCTGTTACAGCACGTGCTTGTTAACTTGCAGAATTAGCCCTGAGTAAGTTTCAAGTTTCGGCTGAAAGATCAGAGCAGGCTGAGCTTTCTTTTTATCCAAGCCCAGATTTTTCTGTCGGTTTTCTATAACCAAACCTTGGTCTTTGTAACAATTTGTTTTCCTTGTTGTCTTTTTTAAAATGGAAATATAGGTAACAGTTAAAAGCTTTCTTTGCAGACTTTGATCAAAAGTGTTTGCAGATTTTGATCAAAAAGCTGTGATTTTGGTTAAAAAAAAGAAAAGCTGTTGTCTGTGCTTCCCCTCCCCCTACCTGTATCTCCCTCTCTGCTCTCCTCCCCCTTCCACTTAGGCGAAAAAAATTTCCACAGGCTCAATCAGCATCGAAGAGTCGCTTATTTAAAGGGAGGAAGAATATCATGACGTCTGACTGCCTGTTTTGGATTCTGTGAAGGAATTTCATCCCCTCCTAGCTGCCGCGTCTCTGGCATCCCTCCCAGATCCGAGCTCTCTGGAGGACGGAGGCAGAATTATCTCTGAGCTTTGCAGCTGCCAGATGTTAACCGATGAAACGGCAGCCTCGCTGCTTCCCTCTTTGCTCTGGGTAAACCTCTGCCTGCCCGCCCTGTTTGAAATGCAAAACTTCCTCAAATCCCCTCTTGCACGGTCCTTGATGTCTCTTGCCAATCAAGCCTGGAAAAGACTTGCTCCATTCCTCCTCCAGCTACTTTTCCTAAGAATTGCACTCGGATGTGGCTGTGTAAAGCATCCAGTTATCGTGAGCTGTGGCGTGGAGGGAGGGGAACTGACAACTGTGCAGTTATTGCGTCTCTTGGAGAAGTGTCCTCTCCTGCCAGTCAGAGTAACGTGGTGAGGTCTTCCTCCCCTCCTCATTGCTGGCTAGGGGGGTGCAGGTCACGAGCAGGGTTATGATCCTGTAGACCCTGGCTGTCTAAGCAGAAGGCTGTGCACGACAGGCACCAGGATGCGGCATCTCGTGGTCTTGGTAGCCGGTTCCCCAGGCAGGGCTTCAGGAAGGGCAGCCTGAATGTTGCCCACCAACACTGTAGGGCCCGTCATTCATGTTCGAAAGGGCCCACAGGTGCTGCTGGGGCAGGTGGACGCATACCTGGGCTGTAGATAGTGGTAGCTTTGTAAAGACTTTGAGATGCAGGCTTCTCTTGCCAGCAGTCAAATGACCCAGGCAAAACTCGCTGGGTGAGGGTTAGTGTCTACGCAGTCAGGTCAGGAGGGTGCCTCAGGTCCTTCTGGCCTTCACACCCATCCTTCTGTGAGATTGAGGAAAAACACAGCAGGGAGGCTACGGTGCCTGCGGTGACGTTCGCTTGCTTGCGTATGTGTCTAGCACATAGGTTCGTAGCTTTGAATACTCCTGGTCTTGTTCCCTTTACCTGGGGGGAAAAATAGTGTTGTTTTGTCCTGAGGAAGCCAGCAGTACCAGGTGCTGTGTGAGTGCTTGTGTGCAAGGGTGCAGGACACATGCTCTTGCCCTTGAGTGCAATCATCTGTGTAATTACCCTGTGAGTGATAGGAAAGAGGGGGGGGGAAATTCGTATTACCCTTATGATGGTGTTCACAGGACCATTGATCAAGGTGACAATTGGAGATTCATCGTGATGTAGTAGGGGGGGAAAAAAAAGGAACTTTTCCTGTGCATGAGTCAAGAACTTGATCCAAACCAGCTACTGCAGCCAGTTTTTTCACTCTAATGGGCAATTTCAGTAGAAAAATACCTGAATGGGACCCTGAAGCAGCAGATATGGGGTGGGCTGGACCATTCTCTCTCCTCCCTGTGTTGTTGGATAGACTCGCACCTTAAAAACTTCACGCATCTTGTTCACTTCCAGAAGTAGGAACACAGCTCAGACTGCAACAAGCCAAATGCTGTGATAAAGTGAAACTCCCGTGGCAGGTTCCCTCCCAGCTTTTTTTTAAAGCTCCCAAAGATAAATTACATTTTGCTTCATGATAATGAAATTTCCTTGGAGGAGAGACATATTTTTTTCTGTAGCTTTTTGCATTCGGAACATGAGAAGAGTTTTTATTTTAAATCTCCATTGAAAGTGTCTGTCTATATTTTGCTTTCTTCACCATGAGTGCTCTGACTTCACAGAGCCAGTGGAGACCCAGAGAAAGAGTGTTTCTGTCACTTACTATAGCTTGCCTTGGCATAAAATTTAATCTTCATATTTTTTTCGTCCTAAAGAAATGAAAGTTGAAGCCAGATTAGAAACAGATAAAAAGTTGTCATCCATCCTCAGACAAAGGAGTTTTTGTTTTTTCTCTTTTGCATTTGCCTTTGTTAATCCTCTGCCTTCAAAGAGAACAAAGAGATCCTTCCACCTGGAAAGACTGGAAAGAAGGAAAAATGCGGAGCAAGTATCATGCCTGATCTGCGCTTGTGTTGTCCTGTGGCTGGCACATCTACTGGGACTTGCAACCATCCTGAAAAACCCAATTAAAGAGAAAACCCGCGAAGCAGAAATTGCAGCCTCTATGAAATCAAAGTGAATTCTTTCGCTCCGAAGAGGTGGACTCACTGATCTTTACTCTGTCCTGCAGAGAAAGATTGTCCTGGTGTCCATCGCTAGAGGAGCAGGCGCCTTCCCCACCCCAGCAGCTGGTGGCAGTGCCGAGTGGAGGAAGCTGCAGGTCCGTTGTGTGATGTGGCGCCTGGTGTCGGACCAGCGCCTGTCTTAATACCGCTCTTCTCTTTTGTTCAGTCATGTGTGGTGATGAACATGTTCTCAGGCGCTGAGAGGCTCGAGGCACTTGGCACTTGACTATCTCCTATTTCTGTACTCAATAAACAGAATATTCCACAAGAAGAACTTGCAATTTATCTTTCACTACTGTGCGGGGAGTTACTGAGTCCCGTCTCTGACTGCATCTCTCTTTTTTGCCCAGGGAATTAATAGACTCTTCCATACCCTAGCTCCCTCTTGTTCTCACTCCGGCTGCCAAATTAACCTTCATCTCACCTACTTTTTCTTTCCGTCTTGCTTCAATTTAGTCCTCAAATTGTTCACATGACAAAGGATTCATCCTTCCTACAGCTCCTACTTCTGCTCTGGTAAGCTACCTGAATTTTCTGTGAATGCCTGAAGAGGAGAATAACTTCTCTCCCTCCCTCCCTTTGGTTTCCCTATGGTATTTTAGGTCCAAAAGCCTCCCTGAGGTCATTTCTCCCGGGAGTGCAGTAAGCAGTTTGGGCTGCGCTGCGCCAAGTGACTGAGTTGTGCCCTGAATACACTGAGCATTTACTGGTGCTAATTAATGTTGTTACATCATATTACATTTATTTGGGCTCTCAGGAGGGGGTTTGCCTGCATAGGCGGTGCTGCAGGGGTTGGATGCTGCTCACTGGCATCGCCCATGCTTACCTGTCTCACCCGGCTCGCATGTTGCGGCACACTAGACAAGTCTGAAGTACTGGAAAATTAAATGAATCTGCTTTTCTCATCAGGGAGGGGATTTATCAGCTCCTCGGGCTTTGACTTCTGGGAGGATGCTGTAGGTGCACACTATTTCTCTGCAATTAATGCACAGGCAAGCTGCTGGGAGCAGCCTGCGCTGCCTTGGCAGGATTAGGGATGCGAGAGCACTGCTGAGGACGGCTCCTGCGCCGTGCAGAAATCTTCCTGCCCTCCCTGCAGGCCTGGCCAGGAGCGTCACGGCTCCTTCAGCCCCTGTGCTTGTTCTGCCTGGGGGAGGCTCCAGTGTCCTCTGCCCGGCGGGGCTGGCACGGGGGAAGTCCTGTTTGACCTTTGTGCCTGTTCTGAGCCGCTCCTGTGTGAGTGGCTTGTGGGGACCTCCTGCCACCAAGGGCACCTTGCCAGCGAGACTCCTGGTCTGAGCTGGGNGGCAGCTCTGGTGCGGGACAGGAGCCTTGGTCACCCTCTGATGGCGATGCACCGAACGCTTCCAGAGATATCCCCAGGGATGGAGCTTGCTGTTTTGCAGCTCAAAGGATTTGGGGCGACCCCTCCAGAGCCCCCCTTGTAGTGTGGTTCCCACAACCACAGGGACGGCCGGGTGGGATTCATCTTCATGCTTAGGCTGGTCCCTTCGCAGCCGACGCAGTGTGGCGGAGGAGGAAGGGGACAGTCGCGGGCTGTGACATCTTCGGTCCCAAAAGTGGTTTCAAGGGATTTTTGGAGGAGGAGATCTGTGCTGCGGAGCATGATAACTCTTGAAGTTTCCTTTCACCGGGATCCCAGATCTTCAACCTCCAGAAAGGGTTTGGCATCGCCTGAAGCATCATCAGAGAACAAAGGCAAAGCTGTTAATTAAGACAGAGCTAATTCTGGCAGCTGACTGCCACCATCTTGATGCGCTGCCGGCTGTGTGCCGCAGGAACAGCGGGGCCGGCTGCGCACACCGGCCAAGGGGCTGCCGAAAGCCTTCCTGGAGGCTGTTTGTGTCCTTAGCAGGGCTTTGCCTCGTGTCCTTCCCGCACAGGTGCCTGGCGGGCAGGGCTGCAGGTTGCTCATGGCCCAGAGGGGTGGTTTTGCCTTCTGTAGGGCGCTTGCTGAGAGCTGCTGGGATTCGGGAGCTTGTGCTCTGCTGAGGATGGTGGCAGCTCTGCGACACGGGGTCCTGGGGAAAAGCAAACGAGATGTGACTTCGCTGGTGGCCTGCTGGTCCTGAGGTGGGGACGTGGTGATGGATGGGGCACTGTAGGAGAAGCCTCACGCGCATGGCTGGCGTAGAGGGGGAAACAGAGCAAAAAGTGCCAAAAAAGCAACATCCTTGGTGTGTCCTCCAAGGGCATGCTGGCGGGCACGGTCTCTGTGATCGCTCTGGGGCAGCTGGTGGCCACAGTCCCATCAGGTGGCCCTGTGGCACGATGCTGCTGCCTCCCCGTGCCCGCTCTCTGGATGGCAACAGGGCAAAGAGGCTTTTTTTGAGCCGTTTCCTCCAGGAGAAGCCAAGCGTTGGTGTGCAGAGGCTCGGAGCGGGGCCGACAGAATAGAAAGCTTTTTTGAACAAACACAGCTGGCTTTTACCCAGCGCAGCCAACTCTTTGGCCAGCTGAAAAGAAATCAGAAGAATATTGATGTATTATTTTTTTTTCCCCCCCTCATACAAAAATTGTCAGGCTTTTTTTTGTCAAATGTTAGTTTCTGAATGCGAGTTTTTCAGCTGATAACAATTATTTGGGGAAAAAAAACCCACCAGCCGAGGCAGTTCTCTGGATAAGTCACGGGCTCAGCTCTTCGCCTCTTGTATTTTCAAACGATTAACATTTTTTTGCTTTGCACATCATGAATATTCTATACTTGAGCTGTTACTGAGTTGTGCTAGATCAGATAAATAACATGGTGTTGCTTTTGTGGCAGACTGGATAAAGATGCAAATAATACTGACATTTACTTCACAGTTTTCTTTCTGTGATCCTCTGAGTGAGTAAACTGGATTGCTGAGATATTCATGGGAAGGAAATGAAGAAGGGTTGTCAAGATGAAAGCAAATTTCCTTAAAACTTAGCCAGAATGTTCTTGGCAATTTTTTCTGTTATTTGCTCAGCTGAATAGGAGCTGCTTGAAATACATTTTGCACAACTGCAAAAGAAAAAAAATAACTCTTGTTCCCGTGGCACCACTGAGTATTTTCTGCGCTCTCTTTCTCTCAGAAGCTGATGGGTTTCCCAGCGCTCGGTGCCTCTGCAGGGTTGCCGGTCCCACCGCGGTGACCGCCGTGAGCCCCCGCCGCCTTCCACACCCTCGCTCCTTCCCCTCTCCTGCGTGCGCTGGGGTACATGAACCGGGCAGGGAGGGAAGGAGGGACGGCGGCAGCTCTGTGCCCGGCGAGGCGGCTGCCTGGGTGGGGAGAGGAGCCAAGGGCCAGGCCGAGGCCTGGCAATGGCAGCGCCAAGGCCTGGCAATGGCGGCGCCAAGGCCTGGCAATGGCTATGCCGAGGCCTGGCAATGGCTATGCCGAGGCCTGGCAATGGCGATGCCGAGGCCTGGCAATGGCAGCGGGGCTCTGCCAAGCGCAGCAGGGGAGGGGAGGGCAGGGTGCTGCTCGCCCCCGGAGCCATGCCCTGCGAACGGTGAGGGTGCGGGGAGGCGGGAGGGGACCCCCGCGCTGACTTGTGCGGCCGCTGCCTACTGAGGCGGGGGCGGCCATGTTTCTTGGGGGGGTCGGGGGGCCGCGCCTCGGTGTGGGGCTGCCTGTTCGCTCCCGCTCCCTTTTGGGGGCAAAAGAGGGGATTCGGATCGCGGCGGCCTGAGCCAGCCGGGCCCCTCCCGCCCCCTCCCCGGGCGCTGCGGGGCGGGCTCAGCGTGCGCCCCGTCGGGGGGTCCCGCTGAGGGAGGGGGGAGTGGCGGTGGGGTGGCGGCAGCGGCGGG
>Ga0065711_1052139_pt1 | contig 10070 bp, 4 predicted proteins | sample Hoacrofraction12_FD_59098 | JGI IMG/M metagenome (GOLD analysis project Ga0065711, IMG submission 59098) | Hoatzin crop microbial communities from Cojedes, Venezuela - Epithelial fraction 12 v2 (version 2) | ecosystem: Host-associated > Birds > Digestive system > Esophagus > Crop | place...
ATGATGCTGTCTTGTTCTCATGACAACAAAGAGAAAGTGGGACAAAGCAATCCGTTCTTGTGGTAAAATCTCTAATGCAAATCAAGTGTTGCAAATTTAACTCTTTCTGTTTGCAATCTGCAGGGTGTACATCTCTTGAGATATACCAAATGCATGGTCAGCATGAGAGGATTAAATAGCCTCTAGCGACAATTCAGATGACTGATCTTCATATTGATTGCAGTTCTCATATGTAATTTTAATTTTGAATATGTTATTGGATATCTGAATACCAGATTATCTATCCACTGTAGTTAAATAGGCTTGAAAACCTGTCTTTCTGATAGAGTGAATAATGCATTCCCATTTGACTCTCTTTGATCATTTTATTTTTGTTTCAAAGGTGGCACAGAACAGCTGCTTAAGGTACAGAGCTTGAAAGGTACGCTAAATCTAAATGACTGATACTTGATGAGGCACAAAGCTTGCAGGAACTGCTCCCTGCAAGGACACAGAATACTCCAGACTGCGGGTTTTTGATTATTATTATTAATCACTCACCTACGAAAGCATATTGAAGTGAATTGTCTCAACTACTCCTTAAAAAAATCAACCTTAGAGATCCTATCTGCTGAGGACAGAAAAATCTACTAATTAATGTAAAAGTCAAGTTGTTGAACTTTAAAGTGAACTGAAACAGATATTGTCACGTTTTGCAAGAGTTCTAGTTACATCACACTCACTAGTACTTTTTCTTGTCAAAGAAATCAGAAACAAAATAAATCCTAATAGAAGCATAAGGTTATTACTTATGGTTTTACCATCTCCATTTAATTATACATTTAAGATAAAATATTTAAGAACTATTTCATTCATATTCCAAGTAGTAACAAGATGTATGCCTACCAGTTTAGCTGAAAACACTAAAAACATGTAATCTCAGACTTTGGTAACGTACTTGAGTGTCACTTAACACTGTGACTCCACTAACACTATACAACACCAACGTTAAATGGGTTACAGATTATGAAACTAATTAAAGAATTCATCTTCAGTAAGAAATCATACTGGAATGTGAGAGCTGTAATGACCAACTGATGTTAATCAAGGTATTTTATTCCATTTTAATCCACTGAAAGAAAGGTTAGCAGGTGACAGATGAATGAGAAGATGCAAATAAAATTCTGGGTAGTTTTTCAGAGTACTTTGGCTTCTTTAGAATGATAGGTAGATTTAAAAAACCAAAGCATTTTAGCCCTAAACTGTATTTTAGCCCGACTTTTATTTAACAATACAGGACACACTTGGAAGGGAATCCATCCACTAGAGAGCTGTAAGTTGATTCTAAAAGTAATACAGTCCTAAGAGTGACTAGCAGTTGAATGTTCTTGCCCCTAACTGCTGCTAGAGGAGCAGTATGATCACAGCTATACAAAACAGCAGCAGAGAGGAACTGACGGATATTTTTAGGCAGCAGAACTGGAACAGCTATCAAACTACTGCATCCACTTCTCATGCCCACATTTTCAAAACAGATTTTTTAAATATGTGAAAAGATATCAGAGAAGAAAACTTCATTCAAAGACTGGGTTAAAGTCTTTGGAGAGAAAAGTAATTTTAAAAAGATAGGGAGATAGATCAGCTTGAGGGAGAAAAACATCTATTACTGAAGAAATCTTTAATTTGGTGAAAGGTGGCATAACAAGAAACTGCAGGAGGAAGTTATGCCTGACAAATTCAAACTCTCCTTCAACACTGAGGGTAATCAACTGGAAAACAAAAAAAAGGCAAAAAAAGATAGTAAACCTTGCTTGATTCATGTCTTCTCATCAGGAGTCTGGAAGCAGGGCAGATGCGAGACAGATCATACAGTCTCATCATGACTAGAAAATGTGCTCTGCAAAAGAGCCGCTTCTGGTGTTCAACTCCGTAAATGGGAACACAAAGACAGGGGTTATATAAAGGATCTTATAGTTTTATGAACCTCAACATTTTGGGGAGCAGTTGTGGATTCCACACAACCGCATCGTGCTCTCGGAGCTACGAACACCACGATGAGCAGAGGTAAGCCCGTTGTTTTTCTTGTCAAACTGGTTTTGACTAACTGAACACATTTCACTACAGGAACAGTTTTCTCTCCTCTGAAAACAATCTCTACAACCTGAAATTTCCCAAGCAGAGAAAAACAAAGGATTTGAAAGTATGGCTAATACACCTCACCCACCCAAAGCAAGCAGGCTAGTGTCTTCTTTCTGGCAAGCACTCCCCTGCCATGCCGTCATCAGTCCACCTTCCTGAAGCACCAGGCAAGGGTGCAGGAGGAGAAGAGCAAGGGCGCTGAGATTTTACCTCATCTTTTCTCCAGGGAAGTAGTGCCGTGTGGGGCAGTGAGCGGCTAAGCCAGGAGCCAGGAGAGACAACCCCACGTCAGCTCCTCACCTCCCCACCAAAAAACCAACTACACAACATGGCCTCGCCCCAGCGACCGGCAGCAGTAGAGAGAAAGTCACTGCCTTGAAAAAGCAAAGGTGAAACTCAGTTGTTCAGAAGGTTCAAACTAACTTTGTCTAATATTAGACAAAGGTCTGAAAATCTGGAGCACGTAACTAAAGGATAAGACCTCTTAATTTTCTACTAACTGTCAAGCTGCCAAATCTGAGGTAGTGAAAACTATCACCAGTCTTTTGGCTCTTACACAATCCCTCCCCGCCATTAAACCAAAATTGCATTAGACTAACCTCCTGCTTTAAAGTCTCCTCGGCAAGTTTGACCTTCCAGGCGAACCTGAAAAGCCTCGAAGAGCAATGGCGAGCGGCTCGGCGGACGCGACCCCTCGCGCTGGGCACCGTTGCCGCCCAGGGACGGGCCTCCCGCCTTCCAGGGGAGCTGAGGGGAAGGCGCTGCCCTGAGGGAAAGGCGTCTCCTCAGGAGAACGGATCCGGACTGTGTGCAGACTCACAACGATAAACCAGCACACACCACGGTTTTCAAATGCTGTTGTATATTTTTTCGTGATGTTTTCAAACACCTTCAAGAGCTCAGCATGAGCCTCTTACAGACTTTGTCCCTGTGAGGTGCATGGAGGATCATCCCCCCTCAACAAAATGGCGGCTACCTCACAAAGCTACCACGCTCCAAGTGATTTTAAAGCTCATGTCCAGGAAATTAAGAAGTGTAAAGCTTTAGGCCATTTTCCTAAAGACACTATTACACCCAGGACTGAAATTCCCAATTAATTAGACACTTTGAAAGCAGACTTCAGTTTCCAAACACCTTAAAAAATTTGACACAGGCTCCATAAATGAGTTAAATGTGACCATGCTGAATGGTGCAGTATCTTTAAAAATTGATTACATCATCACTGACGCCAAGCTAAGCTGAGTGCTTAACAACAAGGCTGAGCACACTCTTTTATTACAGCATATCTACAGAGGGCTGGGAGTTTAGGAGTACTCCACAAAGCTCTCCACATCCACAAGTTCACCAGAGTCTCTCTCATACTCTGCTTTAAAACAAAATGCACCTCATCATACGAGGTACCCACTCGTCACCGGTTGTGCCCGAGAGAGAAATCTCCGAGGAGTCTAAACCGGACGAGCTAGGGACTGGCTGCAAGCTCAACGTGACACGGGGAGGACCCATATATAGATTTCCAGGGCAGAAGCAGGCCTGCTTTGTTTAGATCCATGTAGTTGCGTAAAAGGCATTAAATGCTTATGGCTGAATTAGAAAAGAAAAGCACAGAAACAACGCAGGTTTACAGTGTCTAAGGAGGAAGCTTTCAAGGGTAAAATCACAAGATCACAAGTTCTCTTCAGCTGTGTCACCAGCACAGCACCTGCTGCTAAACAAGTGTTTGTTTTCGTAACCCCTTGTTTGGTACGCGCTAACAGCGACAGCTCAGCACTTCTCATCAGCCTTTTAAGCCGCTCATTATGGGAACCTGTCCCATTCCGTGCTGCACTGTGTTATTTTAATTACAGTGTCCTGCTGCTTTGTCAAGCACATTAAAACACTAGCTAGAAGTTTTCCTATTCACTCTTCAACCAAAGTTACGCTGTGCAAAACCCACACAGACTGGATATCCAGATACAACCTATAGTTTGTGTGATGGGAGGGAAGATGATAGAATCATAGAATGGTTTGGGTTGGAAGGGACCTTAAAGATCATCTGGTTCCAAGCCCCCTGCCATCAGCAGGGACATCTTCCACTCAGAGCTCCATCCAACGTGGCCTTGAACCCTGCCAGGGAGGGGGCAGCCACAGCTTCTCTGGGCAGCCTGTTCCAGGGCCTCACCACCCTCATGGGGAAGAATTTCTTCCCAATATCTCATCTAAATCTGCCCTCTTTTAGTTTAGAGCCATTCCCCCTTGTCCTGTCACTACATCCCCTTGTGAAAAGCCCCTGCCCATCCTTCCTGTCAGCCCCTCCAGGCACTGGGAGCTGCTCTAAGGTCACCCTGGAGCTTTCTCTTCTCCAGGCTGAGCAGCCCCAGCTCCCTCAGCCTGTCCTCGTAGGAGAGGTGCTCCAGCCCTTGGATCATCTTCGTGGCCTCCTCTGGACCCGCTCCAACACACCCATGTCCTTCCTATGTTGGGGGCTCCAGAGCTGGACACAGGACTCCAGGTGGAGTCTCAGTTCATCTCTGAAGTAGGAGATTATTCACAAGTGAGAAATAGATATGAATTCTTTCCTTATCAATGAAGAAATACATACAAGTTAATGTAGGTCAGATGCTGCTATAAATAATCAAATGCTTTCTTTTATTTTTTTCTCTCTGGTTAATTCTGATTTAGGAACGCTAAGGCTCTACCTGAGAGGCATAGGAAGGATAGTTTGAAAACAGTGATTATTGTTAAATATATGAAACAAATTTTTGCTTGAACTTTAAGACTTTCTCCTGCTTATTTTGGAATTAGGTTTCCACAAATCAGTCAAGAGAATATCTAGAAAACATTAATAACTATAGGCTGGGGAAGAACTTTCCAAAGCTCAAGATTTAAGCCGTGCTTCTATAAATCTTGCCCTTTCTTGTTCAAACATGACCATATTGTCCCCTCTCTCCAGTGGCTGGTTCAAATCAAAACAAAAGCAGCTTCCAGCTTTTCTTTGTCAACACTACACCCTTGATAATACAGGCTTTTAGCAGAATATCAGACTGAAAGTTCCCTTTTCCTCAACAACCCTCCGCAGCAAAATCAAGAAGTGTTTGCAAGCCTGAAACACAGTACGACATCTCTTATTTCGACAAATCGTTTCTCTCAGTGAGGTTATTAACGAGAGGTTTGAGAGACCATTATTACAAAATGCTTTACAAGTGTTATCACTGTCAGACTAGAGGAAAAGGTGAACTGGAGGGAAACTCCCAAGAGACATTTTAAACGGTACTGTCAGTATTAATCTGCAGCTAAATTTCTGAACACAGAATACTTAGGACCCTGGCTTCTTTACCATTGTCTCATTAAAAAGTTAAGAATCTAAACCATGTGTCTTCTTTACAGGCTTGCGTTCTTCACAGGACAGTCACAGGATCCATAGCCAACCCTACAAGGAAACAAGCACATGTAGCCATCCCAAGCATCATTCTGGACAGCAGTCACCTGCCATGAACATCCATCCTCCACGGTGAGCCGTGCCTGCTGCTCCTTTGGCAGTTTACCTCTAAACGAGCAGCCTGAAGAACAGCTCAGGTCTGCCCAGCTGGGAAGTCAGTGAGGACCAGACCCAGCCTTGGGAGCTGCCCCTCCATTACTACGCAGCACCAGACACCCACGCTGCTTGTGAGCAGAGCGCAGGTTCCAGGCTCGCGTGATGCTTCTCGGCAAAACAGGCAAGTTCATACAAAGCCATGGGCTACCACGCTTCAGCTGCTTTCATTGCCGATGCCAGATCACTGAAGTTAGCCGTAAAACACAGCAGCTTCCAGTGCTGAGATACTAACATACTGGATACCTTGCTCTATTTTCAGAACGGATAAGCTACCTAGCACAAAATCACTCTTAGGCCTCCGTAAATGTGCCAGTGTACAGAGTTAGCACGGAATAAATCCATTTTCTGGCCCACAAACTGGGTGCTTGTCAACAGACCCATGAGACATGATCAGAACTTGTATTTACCGCCCACCTTGTACGGAAAGTTAAAGGCAGAGCGGAGCGTTGAATCTGGTATATAAAACAGGGCTTTAGTGCACCCTGAGCCATAACTTTGCCTAGCATCTTGTAACCCCACCGTTGCGGGTTATATCCTCTTCTGTGCTGTCCACTTCTCTCGCCGTGGGTTTTTACAGCTTCTGTGACACCCAGCGTAGAGGAAAAGATTAAATACTGAAAACTGAGCTTATCACATAGATGGCATTTTAAAAACTCTCCTGTGCTACCCCATGCAATGCATAGATCTGTTGGAACAGTGAGGTATACCTGTGTATATCCCCAAACCTTTCCCTCCTGTGTGCAGTGCATTTGAAAATTTCAGGAGAAGAAATATTAAAATACCAAGGAAGCACACAATGCTACGGACATGGCTTCATTTCAGCCAGGAATAGCCCTGGGCTATCTCCAGCAGCCCATACATGGAAATGTCAGCTGCAAAAGCAAGCTCATCACTACCCCTCTGAAATCAGACAGCTGCAGCTCCTAGACCTCAACTACAGGAGTATCCAGGGCAAATTTTGTGGAAACATAACTCTACAGGAAATGAAAACTTAAAATAGAAGATATAGCAGATTACAGCATTAATTGAAAAACATTTTTGTGATCGTAGTCTAATTGGTAAAGCTCTGGACTAGGCAGCAGTCTGGCTTTAATTTCTAGTTCTAAAGCCAGTTTGTCTGCGTCCCTTCAAAAGTCACCTTTATGTGAAGCCACTGAAGTTTCACACACACATCCTTCAGCGCACGCTGCATGAGAACATAACAAGAACTAATCTAACCTGATGATTTTATGGTGGAGATTTACAAGACAACCTATCAAACCAAGCATGAGAACCACCATACAGGTCATCCAAAGAATCATCAGTTATTAGAAGATTTTTTTGCACCACATTCAAGAATTTGGATGCCCCAGGGACAAATCTGATCCCCAGAGTGCTGGAGACATTTTTAACTCTCAAGTCTCTGCCCGCTGAAATCGTGTGCTCACACGGAGCCCAAGGACAGTCTTCCCGAGCACTGGCCCCATTCTTACTGCAGTCAGCAGCCAGGGGAAAGCTCTCCAGGCTCTGTTAGTTCTCATTCCTCTTACTTGCCTTGTCCATTCAGGCTGGAGGCTTTTGAGGCAAGGACTGTGCTCTAAGTTTTCATACTCCCTAACTGCAGTCTTAGGTAAACATGGTCTCTAAACATAACTTCTGAATATACTCTATTAACCTTTCACTTTATACCTTGATTTAACAACAAAGCATAACATTTCAGCGTGTATATTTTGCTAACTTTAATTCAAGGCAAAGTCTTAACTTAGCATTTTCTATTTGTACTACCCAAAGACAGACATATTTTAGTGATGTGTAAATTGACAAATGACACAAACTGAAAAGCCCATTGCAAAAAAACACCTCTCAGTGAACTCAAAATCAAAACAAATTAATGGATGCTTGTGAGAGGTATACAATTACTACACTTGGAAACCTTTTTCGACAGCTCCCAGAAAGCTGGTGTGTACATACCAAGAGATTTTATAAGAATGTCATAAACTGAAATGCCGTGCCCACACTTGTGCCATACTCAGGTACTGTGGATTGTCACCTTGCTCTTTTGTAGTATGAGAGGAAGAGAGGCTGAAAACAATAAAAAGAAACAAATACTATATGTGTTGTACAGCTGACATGTTGGAAGTTCTTATTTGTGATATTCTGGACTGCCAACCAGAGTTGTAAGGCAAAAGCGTGCATCGCGGTGAACTGTACCATGTATTTTGCAATGTACACATGGAACCAGTGCTGACTTCCCACTAAGGGATCACTCCACAATCCATGCAAAGCAGTAATTTGGAAAGAAAGCTGATTTTCTAAATACAATATACTGGAGCTGAAGGTTTCTCACGGAATTTTGGGAAGCTGGGTATATGGCTTGGGTATTAGCTTTCTCCATTTATACTGCAAATCCATTTCTTGTATATTGACTTCACTACTTTGTTTAAAAGTTGCTAAAAGCAACTGAAAGCAATGCATCCTCACAGTCATTGCTACTGTTATTATCTATCATATAAAAGAGAATGTGAAGTTAGCTTAATCAAAACGTGCAAGTCAAGGCTTTGAGAACATCTCTAACATGACTAAACACAAAGTAAGGCAAATCAAGACCAGCAAATTAAGAGAGAACCAAACAGCAACCACTGGAGTCACATGCTGGCATTTTGAACGCTACAGCCCCTAGCTCCTGCAGATCAGAAAAGCTTGAAAACATAAACCAAATGCAATTAGTGTGATTTTTACAGGGCTTACACTACTGGGAAAACACAAATAGTACTGCACATCGGAGATCCAGCCTCTCCCCATTACAGCAGCAGGGCTACCAGGCACCATCATGAGGATTCCCCTGTTCAAAGGGAGGGATTGGGAAGAACTGGGTCCGCTTCTGCACTCACTTGGTTTTACATCAAGTTGTGTTTCCAGGGAAGTGTAGTTCAAGTAAGTTTTATCAGTTGCAAAGATACCATCAAGCTTATCCCTTACAGGCATCAGCAATCCCATAGCAGATGAGTGTGTCAGGAAAACAGATAGCGGCAAACAAAGATGGAGGCTTTTAATGCCTTAAGTTTTATCAGTGAAGATTCAAGAGGTTAGAAAAGAATTTTCCAGAACTTTCAAAGCCACTTTAGCTTTGGGAAAAGGTCACGGAGACTAAACCAAGCAATGACTTCAACAGAACTGGTGCTTTTACAGGTTCACCTTTCACTTTGAAAAGAGTATTTTTCCTGGTGAGAATGATCAATGGAGTTTCAGGTTTGATATTTCTTTCCCAGCAAGCGTTTGGGTCTTGCAACAAACACAAAGGACTGGCAAAAGAGGTAGATTTTTTTCTTTCTTTCTTTAAATTATATTTACCTGGAAGCAACAGATGCCCAGCTGGCTTCTGAAGACTCTAAACTGTGCCTCTAAACCCTCAGCATCTTAAATGCAGTGCCAGATTCTCCAGGTTGACTGTGCAAATCCCATCATTACTAGCACCAGGCTTGCTTGTACAAAGAGCGAGAGTACAGAACAAAATCAGGAGCCTTCACATAGCTTCAAAAGTGAGATTGAGACTCTGAAATATATTATTCTACTGGGAAGAAGGGAGAAGAGCAATTATAGTATGAAAACACTAAATTATAATGACACGTCTATTTAATTATTTGTGCACATACAATAAGAAAAGAAAGGGAAGGAAATAATAGTGTATATACTCACAGTATAAAGTCCTCATATCCCCCAGGGCACCATAGCAAGGGTACCACAGATAACGAGGCATCTGTTGATCAATGAGATGCTCTCAGCCTGCTCATTTATGCATTAATGAAATGTGTGCAGCAGTTCACTCAGCTGATAAAGGTTCCCACAGGGGACTATGTCCAGGGGAAAACAAATGATCAAAATGAACCAAAGTGATTAGAGGAAGGAAAAAAGACGATGAAGTGCAGCTAGGGGAGACGTCAGACCCAACAGTCAGACCGTCCCTTGCCTGTGTTCCACCCTCCCTCTCCGCCATCTCACAGGGGATACAAGGAAACATCCCATCACACGGAGGAAGCAGCCTGTGTTTCACCCAGTCTCAACCCCCTTTATTTTAACAGTGGCCCACACAGGGCTACTTCTGTTTAAGCCAACAGAAAACACTCCTCCTAGCAGTTACTGAAGCAATGCCAAAAGCCTGGCTCTACCTTTAGAAACCACGGGTCCACTGAGTGCATCCTTAGCGTTAAGGTCGCTTGGGAAGCAGTCAGACTGAATCTGGTGGCTAACCTCATTATCCATGCCCTCTGCAGACAGCATCAGGCCAAACCCCTGAAGCCAGACAGAGTTGCTGTGCAGAGCCCTACGCTCAGTCCAGCAATAAGCACGCCGTCCTCTCGACCTCAGCAACTACAGCCCCTGCACTGGTCCATGTACAGTGCTG
>Ga0065711_1052172_pt1 | contig 10070 bp, 1 predicted proteins | sample Hoacrofraction12_FD_59098 | JGI IMG/M metagenome (GOLD analysis project Ga0065711, IMG submission 59098) | Hoatzin crop microbial communities from Cojedes, Venezuela - Epithelial fraction 12 v2 (version 2) | ecosystem: Host-associated > Birds > Digestive system > Esophagus > Crop | place...
GCCTGGACAAGGTCCTGTGCAGCCTACTGTAGGTGACCCTGCTTCGGCAGGAGGGTTGGACTAGATGACCCACAGAGGTCCCTTCCAACCCCTACTATTCTGTGATTCTGTGATTCTGTGATTCTGTTACTTTCCCAGAATTTATTTTTCATTCTTTTTATCATATAGTTCTGGAACGTTATTGTTATCACATCGTTCTTTGTCATTTATATCCCTTTCTCCTGGAGAACCATAGGAAGTTCATGTGCCTGCAAGCTTGATATGATACCTAGACCAGCACAGTCAGAAGGATGCAAAGCAAACTGTACCTTGATTACAATAAAATCTGAGAAGAACCACAGAGTACAATGGTATTTGATTGCTATATTCTTTTAGAAAAAAATACTATTGCAACGCTTACCACTTGTAGAAGACATTAAACAGCGTATTTGCAGTCTGAAATTGCATCTAGCATTGGTGGTTAGTATTGTTCCTTTATCTAATGCTTTGCAGTGGTTTCACACCTACTGTATTAGAAAATAAGCTGAGTGAGCATCTAGCTTTTTTCTTCATCTCCCTGTATCTGAAGGTTTGTGGAATAGCTGAGATTGGAAGAGGCCTCTGAAGATCATCTTGTCCAACACCCATTCCCAAAAGTTACCTTTTAGTTAGTGAAATACACAGCATTTTTATATATATCTTCCACAGAGATTTGTGGGCATAAATTGAACAAAAGCCCAAATACTGTTTTTTTCCTGCTATTTTTATTGCTTATGTTTGTTTAGGATTTTGAATTCTTTCCCATTTTATCTAAATCCTTAACATAGCCAGACCTAGCTGTATTTGTTGTATTACACATGTAGGGCAAGAAAAGAAGAAAACATTGGTAAAGAAAATATTTAATTTAAAGACTAAAGTAAACTCATGTGGGAAGATTTAGAAGGTATTTTCAAAACTCTTAAATTACATTTGAAATTCTTACAGCAATTGAGCATTTCCATAGAGAAGGTCAGGCTTTTCACGACCATCACATTTTCCATAGATTTGTTTTGTCAGTTTTTTGGGTGATGCCTGCTTTGTTCTCCCCTGGGATAATGATATGGTCCCCCATGATCATAATCTGTGCTGTGGATGTATTACTATTAATAGCAAATGAGGAAATACAAGCATTGGGGATCGAATCTCAGGGTTCTTTAAAGTATCCTTGTTAACTTCACGTGCCTTATTTTGCCTTAGACAAAGTAAAGACCAGGAGCTGAGGTGCTACGCTCACTGAATCGCTTGCAGACATACGCTGACTTGTAATGTGAAGTATAACCCATAGATATTTAGGACTACTTGGTCACGCTTCCTAGAGCTGTTATAGTCCAATTGGCTTTGAGAAGGTTTGCCCATAACAAAGATGTTAAAAATGACTGAACTACTGCAAGAAATCTAATTTGGTGGTCTTCTGCCAATTGGGTGCACGCTGATCTGGTGGCACCCTTGCCAGTTATTTTTGCATTCACTGCAGAATGACCTTTAAAGATTTCACAAGACAGCAGTCAGCCAGAACATCCTTCATAAATTTTGTTCCATACATCTTTCTGGCTAGTCAAGGCCTTGAATCTAGTTCTAATGGAAGTTATTAGTCTATTTTCTTTCCCTGGTAAGCCCAGCCTGAGAGGAGAAAGAGAATGCTCTGTTGCAAGTATTGCATTTTCCATTAGCCTTTAGGAAAATGATTCCCTTTCTCTTGGTCCTCTCTCTTAATGTGTCCTTAAATGGTCATGCTTCTGATAATGCTGTCAGGAGAAATACTTCTGCAATTTGCTTTGACCTTTTTGCTCTTCCTCATATTTTCTCGTTAGTCTCAACCAGTGTAAAACTAACTAAGCTTGACTCTTAAAATGAAAACTGGCTGAAATCTCTCTGGGAATCATTGAGCATTTAAGAGACAAAAAAATATGTGTGTGTTATCTGAGAGCGAACTAATTAGACAAGAAAGTTTTCAGGGACTGTTGTTATGACAAACACAATTTTCAATATTTTCTTCTTTACAGAACTAGAGATATCTATGAAACTTGAAGGCAAGAGGGCTAAGTTCAGAACAACCCCCACATCTTATAGATCATTACACATGTGTTGCAGACAGCTGACGGGCCTCCTTCTGTATCAATATTTTTCCCCTCTGTGTATCACAAAATCCACATTACAACCTTTGAGGGTCATTTGAGTGAAAATTGTTCTTCATGAGCCTGATTCCATCTTTTAGCCTATTTTACTTTATGCAGGCAGCTTTCTCTGTAAAGTACAACTTCATTACTGTGAGCATGAGTTCATTTAAAAGTAGGAAAATTAGCAGTGCACAGTATGGAAAACTACATCTTTCTGTACTAGATTACTGAAACATCAGAAAAAAACAACAGAAAAAAAATATGGTAATTCAAAGCAAAAAAATGTGTTTAGTGGATTTTAGTTCTTTTCACTCTACCTGTCAACATTAAATAAATGTGAGTTTACTTCAAATTGGCGTGCTTAAACTCTGAAACTACATACAATAATGTACATGGACTAAACTCTTCCAGCAGTAAGTTACACTCTGACAGATATGACCAAGAAAGCAGGTTGGCTTGACCAAGTTGATTCCCATAGCTTGACTTAGGAATTACGTTCTGCACTAGGAATCTGAAATTACTGAAGAAGTTAATAAAAGCAGATTATTATACTGCACCGATCATTGTCAACACTGAGAAGAGACAAAAGTACCATGTGGACATGTCCAGCATAAAATGGTCTTTGCAACAACTTGTTCAGAAAACCATCAGGATGAACATTTTCAAAGCTGAAGGTCTATTTTTAAGATGGTTGAAATAGGAAAATTACACTGATTGTCAGTTGTCCGGAACCGTTGTCAGTCATTTGGGTGATTGTACTTGGCAGTATGAAATGTAGCGAAGCTTTTCTGTTCCCTGTTACTGTTGTGACATGAATGACAATGTATTGCCTCAGTGAATAATAGGATGCTGGTCTGATTTAACTGACTTCTGAACAGCCTCCTCTCTGCAACCCACAAGGGAAAAGCCTGGGAGGTGGCAGTGGAAGTGGCTGTCTTCCACCTGCCATGCTCTCCTCTGTATTATCACGTGTGTGAGCCAGAAAGACAGAATTTTAACTAGCATATCCACTTATGAATTAAATTGGGGTGAAGTTAATCCCAACAAAAAAATGACACGAATCAGTAATTTTTTAAAAAGATTTGAATAATCAGAGAAAGGCTTAAACCTAACACCAGTCCTGTGCACAATGATTAATTTATTTCTATGGGAAACAAACACTGTTGTCACTGAAGTTAGTTAAGTGTTATTAAAAATGGTGGTATTGTGCTGCTACATCCAGAGCAGAGCACTCCTTTTTTAAGGTCAAAAACCTCTTGTAACTGAAGAAGCGTAGACTGTAGCTTGACATAGTTACATTCATCCTTGTACCAAAGTGGTCTGAAGTTCCTCTTTGCAGTGATTTAACAAAAAAGCATGCATTAAAATTTGCATTTCTGCTTGTGTTGGGCTCAGTGCCTTGAAAAGCAGTTTCTGTCTGCCTTTTATTTAAAAGTCACATAAATCTGTCATTTCCTACTGAAAAGGCAATACAACAACATGTTGTACTGGTGAATTTAATTATACATACATAGGACACAAAGAAGATTCATTAGGCATAATATTTACCTTTATAGTTCACTGATCATTTAGTATGTTACGTACACTGATTTGATAATAGCAATTATACACTCCAGTAACAGAAGGTACTCCACAGGAGCTGTTTCTGTCTCTGAGGTTGTGATGCTCTGCAACTGTGATTTGGTAGACTATAATAACCTTTTCAGAGTTGTTAGACTAGTCATGTAAATCTTTCTTAGTTTAGGGATCATTGACTAGTCAGGCTGGAACAGCTCCTTGGGAACCATTACAATCCCGGATCCAGCTAGCAATGTTGGTGCTCTGCCATCAGGTTGAATATTTCTTTTAATATTCTAGGTTTAATCTTACCCCATACAAAAGCAGCAGGGAAATAGTTCTTGCAGTTTCGAGTAAGGAGATCCTTATTTTTTAAGGTTGTGGATGCCTGCCACCCAAATCTCTGGACTCTTTCTGCATGCTAACTGTAGTATCTCTATTTAAGAAAAAACTTGAATATAAGCTAGGCTGAAGCAGAACTGGTTTCCTGCTACCTGGAGGTACTGCAAATGAGTAATAGTTCCTCTTCAAGACTATCTACTGATGTTTGCCTCTTTTGCATAGCAAAGGCATTTAGTCAAAAACCAGAAATCACCTTTTGAGTGAACCCACTTGGAGAATATTGATTCTAAAAGGGAGATTATTCGATACATGTGACTCAAAGTCTGTTAAAATGCGCTTTTTGAACTTCATAAGTGATGTGAGCGAGGAAGGGATACCTTGTGTGAAAATAACCAAATAAATTCTTCATTCATATTTGTTGCAGAATGATAGACACCTAGGAAAATATCAGAAATTCTGATTTCAATTTACTGCCCTGTATTCATAGCTGCACTTCAGTTTTATCACAGTAGGGTTAGTTGTGTGAATAATGGTTCATCAGTGTGAGCATGGGGAAGTCACAGTATGGCCCTTAGTACTGTGATATGAGCTTATGAAAAGAGATTTCTAAAATACAGCTAAGCATTTGATAAATTATTTAGAATAGAAGCAGAAGCTTTAAACTGCTCATTGTACTGTGTATCTTTGCAGCAATTGTTGCATAAACTTCATATAGCACAACAAGTGTATGCAAGGGTACTATCTGAGAGAGAGTTTCTCTTTGGTGATGTATACATCCTCCATTGTGCAATACAAATAAAAACTGCTCAAATCCTTTTTATAGCTGTAGTCTGAAACAGCTGCTGTACATGGTTATGGGAAAATGATGTGCAATACTTGGTTTGAATGATTTTTTTTTAAGATTTGTGCTTAACTAGAGCAGTTGAATACATTAATCATAGTCCAATCATAAACACGATGATGACTCAAATCTAACTGTGCTACGTGGCAAGTGTAGCGTGGGTTCCATACAACCATACATTCCAGGGGTGTGGAGGTGTCTTTTAATCCAGACCTAAATGTTGCACCAATGAAGCTCGCTCTGCAGGTTTATGAATGATGAAATCTCACTGGGTGGTCGCTGAACACTCTGGCTCAGATTCTTCAGTGTACAACAGCTGACACGAGTTGACCACAGCTAAGACCTTGTAGTGGTGTGGACCAGGACGAGACCTAGGTACACGGCAGGTTCTCCTGGGATGGGATAGGTGGTGCTTCTCTTTAGCAGCACTTCTCAAAATATTCACAGTTGCTTTAAACTCTATTCAGTCTCTGTTTTGAAGATGCATATAACGCCCAGGCTGATATTATATACAGGCATGACTATTATTGTAGGATTATGGTTTCTCCTACCGTACAGTTTCTCAACACCATCGAACATAGTAATTTCTCAATTCCTTCCTTTGTCCTCTTTTTCTGGAACCAAGCATAATTCTATATGAGCCACATTAATTTGTAGTGTAAGAAGAAACCATTTGCAATGTCTTCTATGGGCATATGCTCTGTATGCTCAGAATTTAATGTAGATTATTAATTGTTTTTAAAAATCTTGATATCTTGTTTTGTTACCATCTTTCAAACAGTTGTAAATTTTATCTTCACTGTCCTTGTATTCCCAGTTTTATTTCACCTTTTTTCTTCTCACATTTTAAGAATCAGTCATCTGTGTCTCTGCTGGTTTTTAGCTTATGCTCACAAAGCGCATCTCTGTTGTAGAATTTACTTTTTATAAAGGATTTTTAAAGAGGTTCCTCAGATAAAATAACTGACTGATTTGAAACATTAGTAATAAGAATTATTGCATCTATGTTGATATAACAGTTTCTCAAAGTATATGTGCAACATCTTGAGAATTTTTTTGGGGGTACTATAGGTAGATCAAAAAATTCTGTACTGGAAATGCTGTGAGGCCTGAGCTCTTCACTCAGCAGCACTGTCAGCACAGTCAGAGGCAATATTGCATTGGATGCAGCTTTGTTAGCTGAAGTCAGGAAGAGCACTTTGAACAAAGGAGTGCGGAATCATCCCGTGTGGGATCTCCTGATGTGTCCAGGAGTATAATTTATGCATGCAGTATATGCATAAGATGTACTTCATCATGCCAGGGAAGTTTTGGTTCACTTCTGTCAGATTGTTCCTTTGAATAATGTTCACCGAGTGAAGAAGTGCTTCATTTTAGAATTTAAACAGTCATTTTATGAAACTTCTTTCAGAAACATATTCAGATAATACTGATGCTTAAGATATAAATCAGAGTTGATGCTTAAGATATAAATCGGAGTTTTTGAATCTTGGGACATGATTTTTTTTTTGTCTCAAATTATGTCTTTCACATTTTCAGTTCACCAACATTTTGCACCTTTTCTGTTTCAGTTCCACCTGATTTTTTTTTTCCAATGGGTAGATTGAAAACCTCATTACAGAGTTATTCTATTAACACATATGCTTGACAGTCAGCTTCCAAGTCTGTTCCTTTGGTTAGACAGTGCAATAAATAAGTCTTGAACATTACTGTCTAATTGGTGAAACAGAAGTGGTGAGGTTAAGTATCTAGTACCTTTCTCCTTGTGTAGTTTTTAGAAGCGGTGTAACATAGCGTGACACAGCTGCCAGCACTTCACACCCACTTGCTCATGTATAAATGACTGAACAAAGGACAAAACAATGAAAAATCAAGCTTTGCTTTCTAAATGAGAACGATAACTGGTTAGGGAAAACCAGAAATATGAGCTGCGCAACACATTAGAGAAACAAAACTCTAGTGGAAAATATTGTAGCATTTTATAACTGATTACAAATTATGTTAGTAATTATGCATATGTAGCTAACAAGTTTTGAGGATATATAAAAAGACCAAATTTGACACTGTGTAAATAAAAATGTTTGATTCTGTTGTTTAGTTTGTGAGAAAAGGCAATCGAGGAAAACAGCTGTTTATATTCTTTGTTCTAAATTAGCTAAATGTGGGTTTTTTTAAATAAGTTTGATACAATTTCTTACAAAACCTACATTCCTTTAAATCAAATTGATTCCCCAAAATCCAACCAGATATATGTTTCTTTGGAAAAAAAGAATTCTATTGAAAAAAGTTACTCATCTTTTGTTTAGAAATAAGGACTAAGAAGTGAAGCTCATTAATAAAGCAAGAAGGATGTTCTGTTTCCCTTCTTCTGACCTGACTGATATTCTCTTTCCTGTCTCCTGACACGTTGTCTATAATGCAGACCGGAGAAAAATAGCTGGCAACTTGCATTGTTTTTCTTCCAACCTTCAGACTTCAAATGCAGAAAAATGTCTGCTAATTTCTGTTTCAGTGTTGCCATAGATACAGTTTCTGTGATATTTTTATTTTTTTAACTTCTGTCTATCTGTCTATCTATCTGTCTTTCATCCTGTTAGTTAGCAACTTTTTTCTTCTTTCCCCGTTTACTTTCCACACTTTCCAGTTCTTCCCCTGCACCTATTCCACTTGCCCAATTTAGTCAGGTGTTACTATTCTCTTGTTTTTTGTTTGGTACTTCAGAATCCTCACTCTTCGATGCTTTGTTCAATATTTGTATCCTGTAATACCCCACAGATGGTGTCCAATGTATCTTGTTAGGCTTTGAAATACTCTTTCTTTCTACTATTGAAACTCTCAGTAATTAACTTTACTTTGCATACAGTTCGAAGGAATGCCTTCAGGCCCCCTTTCCCCTTCTGTTCTCAGGGTGTACTGGGTTTCTCTTTGATTCTGTTTGTGGTAGACACATACTGGTGCAGCATAATACACATTCTCTTATGCTGCACTTCCCTATTTTTTGTTTCTCCCAGAGGCTCTTCTCTTGATTTTTCTTTTCTGTTTATAGTAAATACGTATAACAGCAGCAACTCAGAAGGCACTGACTGTGTGGGTTTAGTGTACCTACTCATCTGCACTCGTTCATCATTGCTTTTGGATTGCTTATACACCTTCAAAGAGCAAGATAGTTCAGTGATGTACTTAAATTGGATGCTAACTGCTGCTGGTTAAAAGGTTTTATCCCTAGTATTTTAAAAAAAAGTAATCATGACTTTACCAGTCCTTCTGAACGTGCAGGTGGATGTTTAATTCCTAATATGCTATGTGAAATTTATAATCTCTTCATCCAATAGGAATAAGCAAGATCATGAAAGTAGAGCAGCCATGTTTTTCCTTAGCAGTTATGCCTTTTAACTCTAGGGAGAGTGGCACTGGGTCTATGCATACCTTGACAATACCCACACTGTCTTAACTCTGGAGCTCTAATTTATAGGTCTAATTCAAGGCTTTAGAGTCCCTTATATATTTGCTGGACAGATTTAGATTCCAAATTTAGATGTTCTGAATCTTCTCCACCTTCCATGGAGAGTGAAATTTCTTCTTCGGACTATTTAGGAAACCTATGATCCTAAATGGAGCACTTAACTTCGATGCCTAGAGTTAGCTGCTGTTTTGTGTTCTCTTAGGCACACATTGCATCATGTGGCATTCTCCCATTTAGGAAACACAGATCTTGATTATCCTTAAGTAATAGTTGTCATTGATTTTAATAGGGTTGGGCTCAATGGAAAGGTGTCTCAGGTGACATTCAACGTTCTTTGAAGTTGGGGCGATATGATAATTCACTTTTACTACCCAAAGATATTTTGTTGAGTTGTTTTTTGTTTGTTTGTTTACCAGCAAGTTTTTTTCTATCTGTTATTCTGTCCTACTGGGCATGTATTTTGGACTTCCCCCAGCTCTTGGAGGAAATCTCATGTACCACCTTACTCCGTCTCAAATATTTATCTTCTGGCTTTTTTGTTGAAGCAGTGATTCAGGTTAGGTAAAAATGGATTGATACAAATCCAAGACTGATGTGGTTGGAGGATGGGATTGATTAGCAGCATGCTTACTGTGCAGTCTATTGCCTATGTGTGGACTGAAAGGAAGGGAAAAAAAGCTTACAAGTGAATCAGAGCTACTGAATTTTACAAACTGCTTTGAAAGAACTAAGTCTTAGTTAAAGATTCAAAGTTACAAAATTAATAGTAAGCTTCATACTGTACAAGCTCTGAGTGGGTGCAAAGCAAATCTTTTGTGTGTCTCCTTTTACAACTTCTCTGTTCTTAGTGCCTGTCTGGATCTAATGATCAGTTAACAAAGCCTAAATAATCATTTATCACCTGTTAAAATTGTTACAATTTTTTATCAACAATTTGAGAACTTCTGCTTTGCTGCTATTGTCCTCTGAACTCCTCCACCTATGTTAGTATAGAAAATCATCCCCTCCTCATGCACCTGAGCTTGTTGGTGGTATTCTTGCATCCTTTTTAACTAGCAGTAAAGAGCACTGTGATACCAACGCAAGTAGCATGGGCAATAAACAGGAGGAGCTGGAAGCCATTATACAGCAGGATGTCTACGACTTGGTCACCATCACAGAAACGTGGTGGGACAAGTCGCATGACTGGCATGCTGTTATGGATGGCTACAGACTCTTTAGGAAAGACAGGCTAACAAGGAGAGGTGGTGGAATTGCTCTATATGTGAGGGAGCAACTGGAATGCATTGAGCTTGGCCTGGGGGCAGATGAGGAACGAGTGGAGAACTTATGGGTTAGAATTAAAGGACAGGCTCATAAGGGTGACATTACGGTGGGTGTGTACTACAGGCCACCTGACCAGGAAGAGGAAGTTGATGAGGCCTTCCACAGGCAGCTGCAAGCAGCCTCACAGTCACAGGCCCTGGTTCTCATGGGGGACTTCAAGCACCCTGACATCAGCTGGGAAGACCATACAGCTAGGCAGGCGCAATCCAGGAGGTTCCTACAGAGCATCGATGATAACATTCTGATGCAAGTGGTGGAGGAACCAACAAGGAAGGGTGCTCTGCTGGACCTTGTATTAACAAACAAGGAGGGACTGGTGGAGGATGTGAAGGTCGGAGGTAGACTCGGCTGCAGTGACCATGAAATGGTTGAGTTCAGGATCCTGCGTGGAGGAAGCAGGGCGATA
>Ga0065711_1052174_pt1 | contig 10070 bp, 5 predicted proteins | sample Hoacrofraction12_FD_59098 | JGI IMG/M metagenome (GOLD analysis project Ga0065711, IMG submission 59098) | Hoatzin crop microbial communities from Cojedes, Venezuela - Epithelial fraction 12 v2 (version 2) | ecosystem: Host-associated > Birds > Digestive system > Esophagus > Crop | place...
AAATTATCTTTTTTTTTTTTTTTTTTGTTAGCCTCAGGCATGAATGTTTATTGGCTCATCACTAAATTGAAGACTTGGAGCCGGGAAGAGCTACATGTTGTCTCTTGAGATATTGCATTCAGATGTGTGGGAGTCTGTCACCTTTACATGGAAATGTAAGTATGATTCTTACACTCCCTGTGAGGAAACTGCTTAGTGTATTACAAAGAACAGAAGAGTAAAAGAGAGAGCAAGGCACAAAAGCAAAAGTATGTGACTACAGCACTTTGTGGGTTTTGCAGTGGAAACAGTCCCACGGAGGCAGCAGTGGCTGCAAAGAAACACCCTGTTGTCGCAGCTGCACTCGGTCCTCTGCTCTGCTGTGGATCAGAAGACGGAGATGTTTAGTAACACAGCGGGCTAGCCAGAGGCCAAGCAACCTTAGCCGTGGGCTGACAGGCCTAACTGAAGACAGGTCCAGCACCACCGTACTGGGAGACATCTCCTTGTCTGTCGGCGTCGCAGTTTTCTAGCTGGCTTGTGTTTAGACCAGCAGCATTACTTCCTGTGTAATCGGTAGGAGGGAGGGTGGCTACAGGGAGTAGAAGAGCGTGAGGGCATGGTTAGTTGCAGACCTCGCCTCGTCGTGCCCAGCACCACTTGGGGCGGCATTTGGGCTGTGGCAGCACATAGTGGTGAGCCTGTCCCGCTCCTCGGAGGGCATTGCCGGCTGGTGTGGGCGCTGCTCTGGCAGCGCTCCATGTGTAGCTCTTTTCAAGACGTGGATCCCGTGCTGCATCACTGCAGGTGCATGCTGGCCTCCAGAGCTCCTCTCTGGCAGTAGCCCAAAGCTGCTGTACTTTCCAGAGATGCCTTCAGACACCCTCTCCTTAATGCCTTCCTTTGGAGGGAACCAGTGACACCGGTGCAGAGATTTCCAATGCATCATTTCCAGTAACAGCCAGAAAACCCCTCCTTTCTTCTAAAATGGGGATCAAAGCCCAGTCAGGACCGCAGCATGACATGGTCTTGCTCCTCAAGAGAGGGAGGGTAAAGCTGCAAGGATACTGCCGTTTCCCCACTTCTCAGCTGGCAGTAAGGCTGAGGTTAGAGACATGGTCTGCTTTCTCCTTGTCCAGCTGGGTCTTGTGGTGCGGGAGGTTTCCAATGCTCCTTAGAAATGGGGCTGCTCAGTGGGATGGACCACGCATGTGCCAGGATCTCATGTGGAATCCTTGCTGCAAGTGGGTGATGTGACCTTGTGCTGGCTTGACTATGCTTTTGTTATACAAAACCTCCCAGCAAGTCGATTTTGCACACGCGCACCGAAGTACTCAGAGATACCAAGGCCTAGTGTCACTTCTGTGATGCACAGTGGACAGGGGACATCAGCTATTGAGCCCTCTCCACCTCCTGAGTGCCTCTTCACTGCTCACAGCAAACTCATTTTTGAACAGACCTTTTATCCGTTAGGAGTGGTTTCTTGCTTGTGTCTACCTGTTGCTCTAACAGGAAAAAGAATGCCAGGCTTGATGTGCTATAACTGGTCTGCTGGAGCATGGGGGCTTCTAGCCTGAGTCATTTCAGCTGTGATTTTACAACAGCACGGGCATCTGGGCATGACAAACTTGATTAACCGGAAGTAGTGACCTTCATTATGAATACAGGGCGTCCTGTTAAGCCTTGTTCTGCTGCTGTGGAGCTTTACCTCTCTCTCTCAAACACGCATCTTTCCATTTGTATTTCATTTATACCAATCCCAGTTCCTGCCTGCAGTTCTGCAGCCGGCAGTGTCCAGTGAGCAGGACGGCACCGAGCAGACTCTGCGTGTGCTCAGAGCAGAAGGACGGTCCCTGTCCCAGCACACTTGCAATCTGAGCACGCTGACAGGCAAAGCGCAGGGGTACGCTGGAAGCAGGTGGTGGCTTTGAGGGATGTTGCCTTGAGGAAGAAGTGAGACATGGTTGAGCAGAGTGTGGGCAGTGGTTTCAGCATGCCCGGAGGCCTCCCTCTGCTCTGCTTTGTGGACCCAGCAAAACCAAAAAAAAGCAGGAGAGGCTGGGGTTGCTGCCTCTGCCCAAAGCTGTGTAGGCGCTCAGGCTGGAAGATGTGTCCAAGCATGCAGACCTTGCATGATGTCCCTAGCAGGGTGGCCGGGAAGAGGGAGGTCCCCACAGCCGCCCTGAGCCAGCGCTGCCAGCAGGGTCTGCCCCTGCCCTTGGCTTGTGTTTCTCCACAGAGTGTAGAGGTCAGGCACTTAAATGTCATCTTGCTGCCGTTGCTTCCTCTCTCCTTTTGCGTGTGCCTCTGTTGTGCGTTCTTTGTAAGGAAATAGTAACAAAAAGAAGAAAGAAAAGCTAGGTTTTCCTGTGATGGGCAGAGACAGCAATACTGTGACCTTGTGCATTTACCTCCGGTAACTTCTTCTCCTTTTGTGCCAAAAGGGGTAGGTTTTACCAACGTTAGAACCAGTTAGAAGATGACAAAGCTGGAGAAGGGGAGGTGTCTTACCAGACCTTCCTATAATTTCAAGGAAGAATGACATGAACGAATGAGAAAGATTTATCTAATATTGTACATCTGCTGTGCCACAGTTTTTCTTCTGTCTGCTTTCTTGGTCTACGTCTGCGATAGAAAGATGGAAGATCCCAGTGACCGCTGCAGCAGAGAGATTGTGCTGGGGATGATAAGATTCAAAATCCTTACCACCTCATCTGTTTCATACTGGAATCAGGAATCAAGATTTTATTAGCTTCTTGTGTATTTTCAGACCTAACTCCCATGCCAGCTTCTTTCCCCGCCATCTTTCCCACACCAACCAACCTCAGGACTGTTTTTTGTCTGAACCCAAGGCAGTGTTTTCATCCCCTTCCATGCTCATCCCTCTTTCAGAGCTTGCCCAAACGGCCGGCCATGCCTGCAAAGCACCTTTGCGTGGCACTGGCCAGCCCCTCGTAGGTCAGATGTTGATGAGAAGCTGATCCTGACAGCTTCCAAGGGAAGTCTGTCTCCTTTCTACACATTGCCCAACAGCCGTCGGCTGCCTGCTCCTCGCTGGGGGTCCTGGGCTTGCTGTCCTCTTGCTGCTGCTGAGGCTATGGGGGAGAATAAGGATTCCCATCATGCCCCCACATCAAAAACTGCATGTGTCCCACTAGGATGGTGGTGTGTGGACGCTGGAATTGAACTCTTCAGGTGAACAGTGAAGAGAACGAGGGCCCCGGCTGGCCCTCCAGCTGGGTAGGCAGACCTCGGAGGTATTCCCACATGTTAGCGTGCATTTTCCCTGACAAAACACCCCGTCAAGAGGTATTTCTTGCCCGTGGCTTTTATGCCTGTGCTAGAAACGAGAAGTGCTAGGCTGAGAGCTGGAGGAAGGGAGGGCACGAGGGCTGTACCGACACATCCCACAACTGCTTGCTCACAGCAGAAAAATCCTTTCACCTGCCAGGAGCTATCATTAGACAAGGCGACACTGGATTTTCTTTGATCCTGAAAATGAACTTTAGGAGGATTTTCCTAGTCGAGTGCTTGCTGCTTTTATTTCCCAATGTAAAATGTGAGTTTTTCTTACCATTTTTTGCTCTTTCAGGCTAGCATTGTTAAAATTGCATTTTAAACCATTTGCAACTTGGTGGGATGTTACTGCTAAGTAACTAGTTCCACTTTCCCAATGAGTGAAGATCTTTGGGTTATTGCTATTATTATTTGATTTAATTTTCAGCCAGCGGGAGGGCAGGACCTGAGTTTTCTATTCCTGTTCTAACAATAAGCTGTAAACAGTTTTGGTTTGAAGTTAATGAGCCTTAATTTGACACATGTGTAATGAGAAATGTCAGCAAGCAGTTTTCTCTCTGCCCTCGAGGTAGCTAGTACTACGTTAGAGATCCAGTTCATAGTGCATTATCGCACATAATTTCCTTTTCTTATCAAAGATTAGCAAATCTTTTGAGAGTGCAAATGACATTCTTCCATTAATACTAAGAGAAAAAGTGATACATCTCATTGTCTTCAGTGGAGTTGAAGAAGTCAAGGATGTGAAAACAGCAAGCAAATGCATGCATCTTTTATATTTTTGTGTATTATTGCTCTCATTATTTTTTAAAATATTAATCTAAAAACTTAATTAAGGTGTTAACTCATAGATTAGAGAAGGTTATAAGAGATGGAGACAATACAATCATGCATAATTTTTTTTCCCTGTTCATTCTGCTATAGATTGTATGTATGGCTGTTTAATGCTTTTCTTTTCCTCCAAAACAAAATTAATAGATAAATAAGGATATTTTTTTTTTTGCGTGCTATATAAAACTTCTTCCTCAGCAGAAATGAAGATTTTTCCCTTGAATGGAAAGCTTCTGTCAAAGACTTCCTTACTTCTCTAAATTTAGTATGGGACCTTCTCTTTTTAACCCTTTCTTGTGACTGCAAGTGAGTTTTATGCTGCCAGTTCAGATCTTTCTGCCCCTTGGAGAGCATTTCTGTAGGTGTTATCAGAAATGCTGTTTCATTAGCTACGGAAATTTTTAGTATCGTATGTGTGGGATACTCAGCTTTCCATTAGCAAGACTATGGAGATCAGAAAAACACCCAGAGATGTGTCTAGGTGGTCTGTCCACAGAGATGCCGTTGAATTATCCTTGAAAACTTAGTTTTTTGGGTTTTTTTTTCTTCCAGAGAAAAAAAATAAATGACAGTATCTGTTATGCAAAGAAATCCTGTTACTAGCTCTAAATACCTGTGCATGACTGAGTGGAAACAAGTATCAGAATTCAAATCTTTGGGTATAATCTGTAGTGCCGTCTGTGTGGAGGATAGCTGCTTCTAAGACTGGTTGATAACTTCATTTCAGAATATTTCATTAGCTACGTCAAATACCTTGTAAGAAATGCAATAGTGAAATAACAGCCTTACACTGGGGGTGAATTGCCGGAAGCACTTCAGTATTTATTTTCTTGTTGCAGAGGCACACTGTTTGAGTTCTTTGATTAGCTCTAATATTGTTGGTTTCATGAAACAGCAACTGGATTGCAGTTTCACCTCTGTGACATAGTTTATCATTGTCCTAGATAGCAGGAATGACAGAGTGTAATAAAAATATGCATAAACATGGTTTTTTCCTCTCTGTGGGGAAAAAGTGCCTAAAATACATGAAATTAGAGCAGCATCAGCTCTGTCTGGTGATGTGAAGAGAAATCCCCTCCTGCCGATTGGCTTTATCCTGTATATTGAAGAGGAATGAGCATAAGAAAATGACAAACGAATTAAGCTGTGGGTCAGTTATCGGAAAGCTTATCCTGTCTGACACGTGTGAACACTTTTCTGCCTCCTTCTGCTAGTTTTTCCACCTGCCACGGGGCTGGAGACAGTACCTTACTTGAAATGACCTCCAGACAAACTTTGCACTCCCAGGTCCCCGTTCCCCGGAGATGGGCCTTGCAAAGGCTGCCAAGCAGCCCGGAGGGGAGAGGGCAGGCCGCCCGGGCACAGCCCAAAGGGTACATCAGTACAGGCAGTACCGTGGTTGACGTTTAGCAGCCTTGGCTTTTCTGAACATCCCCTTCAGCAGCCATGTGCAAAGTGCTGCCCAGTCCTGGTAGCACCTTTGGGAAGCACCTACTCTTACCTGTTCTGGAGAGGGAACCTGTCAGCAAAGGAGACCTGCAAAGGACAAGATTTTTTTGGCCTTTGCGTGCCTCCGGTCAGTTCACAAGATGCGGTTAGCTGTTTGTTTTTTCCCTGCCTTACTTGCCCCATCGTGATCCTGTGCTAGAAAATCCAAGTGGATGTATTCCAGCAGGGCAGGGTGGCTGGGATGGGTGAGGAGGGGGTCCTGCAAGCTGGCAGCACTGGGTCTGCCTCCAGTTCAGTGCCTTCCACTCACTCACTGCTTGGCATGGGCCACTATTATTATTATTATTATTATTATTATTATTATTATTATTATTATTATTATTATTACTGAACCGATCCTCCTGTCCATGGCCACAACCAGTTTGTGTTCTTTCTGCCCACAGTAACATTTGCAGCGATGGACCCTCTGGCTACCAGCCTGTGCCATGTGCAAGACATGCTGAAGCAACCTTATTTTCAGGAAGGGTGAAGTTCAGGGTTAAGTTCACAGGCAGCCATGAATCTTGGCATCCAAAACCACTTCGGATAAGTCAGCCAGAGTACAAGGCCAGCTTTTGAACGCCAGACTCGGCTTTTTTTCCTCTCAGAATTCAACTGGGCACTGACATTTATCTGATTGAAGGATCAGGAGGCACTTTGGAGCGGGGAAAGAAAACAGCATCAGTAATGCAGAGAGGCTCAGGCAACTCGGGGAGGGGGTAGCAAGTGACAGCCTTCTGGGTAGCAACTAACAACCTTCTGGGTCACCGCTCTGGCTGCTGAGCACGGCAGCCGGGGCTGCTGGAGACAGACTGATGATCTGGTTGTGCTCCCCTTTACAGGCTCCGTCACCAACTGGATTTACAGAGCGGTGAATGAGTCGGCTCTGCTCAGCATCACTGCTGCTTCTGTGAACGTATATCATGCCACGTGGCTGAAAGGCAGAGAAAGGTTGCTCCAGATAAAAGATAAGAAAGTGAAGTACTATGTGAACAAAGACCAGTGCAGATGTAAGATACTCCTAAACGGGACTCTGCAAATAGAGAAGGTGGTGAAAGAGGACAGTGGAAAGTACACGGTGACAGTTTATCAGCAGGATGGAAGATTGAAGGCAGAAGAAGATACAATGCTCATCGTACAGGGTGAGTTTTTGGTCTTCCCATGCCATTCCCAGCATAGCTGAACAAGACTTGGTATTCCTGCTCTCTCCTACAAAGTTTTCTACTCGTTGCCCCCCTTTCTGTTTTGGGGGGACTTCCATGAGGTGTACCTCTTTCCTCCCGCCACTGACAGCAGTCTGCTGCTCTTCTCCCTTCTCCACGACCGTGCTGGCAGCAGGGTGAGCGCGGACGGCCCTGCTGCGGCATGGCACATGGTGCCGGGACCTCTCGGTCCCTGAGCCGGGGCAGCACCACGAGAGTGGGGTCTGCTCCCAGCAGCACCCTGCTTCCAGAAGCCTCTTGTGGGAGCGCAGCAACCTGCGTGAGACACGCCTGTGGCTGATGCGCTGTGCACTGCTGGCACGTCTGGTGCTGCTTTATGGGCACCGAGTGACAATTTTTGGTCTCTAGCTACTGCTCCAGCAAGGTGAGCACCTTGTGTTGCATCTGCCAGCCTCCTGAGGAGAGCTCAGGAGCCCAGGTGGCACTAAATACCAATATTTAGGCACTGTGATCCCACTCCATTTTTACTCTAACATAAAAAGTAGCCATCAGTCACCTCCCCTGAGATACACCACAAAAGGAGTTGAATTTGCAGATGAAGAAAACCTCTGTGCCCTATCCTTGCATAGCATAACACAACAAATATGAAGACTGTGCTGTTCAAGGCACACCTAAGCACACGCCCGGGGATTTCAGCTGCATGAGTTCAAAGCATGAAGACAGCCTCCATTCCTGTGCTGCATCTTGTCCTGAGAGATCGGTGCAGTAGCAGCCCAAAGCTTTTGGGATGAGTAGGGAAGACGAGGATTTTGCTCCTTTACAGCTGCTGCCACCTCTGCAAACCTCTAAGCTGTAGGGCAGCATGGGGTTTTTTTTCCCAGCAAGAGGGGGATTTTGTTCTACCCTGCTTCAGCTAGCAGGCACACCTCTGCCAGCCTCTTGAGTTCGTGGGCACCAGCTGGCACTACAGAAATGATACCTTGATGAGGCAGCAATGACAGCTGGGATGGTTTTAACAGGGTTTCTGCGCAGTGGGAGGCCCCGTGGCTAATGGACTGCTGAGCAGTGAGGGTGTCTTCAGGAGTTATTACTGCAAACTGTCTAGAGATTCAGGAAGTCACCAGGGTCTGAAGCTATTTACTCATGCTTTAAGCCACTGAGCTGTCATTGAGGTGGCCTGGGTTCAATTTCAGGTTAAGGTTCCAACCTAGTTATGTGTGCTGCATCATTTCATCTGATATACAGCAGAGAGGTCGCCTTACCTCCAATACACGGTTTTGGAAGTAAGGTCCTTTAGTAACTGTTGGGTGCTACAGTCGTTTGTCAGCCAGAGTATACTTTGTTACTAGGGCTGGACAAACAGCTGTTTCCAAAAAAAAAAAAAATAGTTTAGATGATACCATAACACAACTCCATCACTGGGACCTGGATTCCAGTGTTCCACACTGGGATGTTCCCCTGAATGATAGATTGCACCTTGCAGCAGAGGAGTGGGCTTAATGAGGAAAGGGTGGCTTCAGATGTCACAGCATGAACCTAGACTGCATTTGCTACGAGCAATTCTTACTGACTTTTCATGATCTCTGTAACTTACGCTGCCTATAACTAGAGGTGGGACTGGCATGATTTTGTTTACCTGATCTAAAAGGTAGAAATTAAGTTTTTTCCATCTGATGTCCCTGCCAGTTGCTGCTAGTTGAGGAAAGCCCCGCAGGCTTTTCTGGCTCTTTCAGCACCAGCAGTGATAGACAATCTGGAACCAAAGTGTAGCTAGCTGTTTGCAGGACATAAAAAGAGACGGAAATCAGTTCTCTTTGTCATAACCTCCTTGAGGGTGAAGAGGTGTCTGTTTTGTGTTATCTGTTCTGTTTTGATGGGTTTTCATGCTGTGGCTGTCATGCTAGCTGAGTGCCTTTCATAGTACATAAACCATCATAAGTATCTGTTTGTTCTGCCTTAGAGGAGGTCTCTCCTGATGGGCACAGGCAGATCAGAGCCGACTTCATTCGCACCAAAACACTGGGGCTGGAGATGGAGGGGGCTGTGGCTCCCAGTCCCTCCCATCTGCCGCCTCCCCCAAAACCAGAACTTCCTCCCCTCGCCTGCCCGGCCGGCTGGCTGCGAGCCAGGCTGAGCCTGAAAGCAGTCCAGCCGTTCTGGTGCAGCTCTGCTTTCCTAGGCCAGATATGTAGGCTAATATACTGCATTTTCTTTATTATTGCCATGTTAGTTCTGCAATAGAGGTCTAATTTGTCTTCGTTCTTCTCTGGTCTCATTAGCTGCTGTTACTCCTTTACTGCTGATTGGGGGCTAGTCCTCTGTTCTGCTTAATAATGGGGTTTTTCTAAAGGTGAAACCATCTCAGACGTGCCTGTCCCTTTTCTTCTTTTTCAGAGCCTGTCCCTCAGCCAGTCCTCAGTGTCGAATGTGTGAATAAAACTGTATTTGTCAAGTGTGAAGTGAAGCAGAAGACTAAAGATGAAACATTTATAATGGAACTGACTCAACATAAAAGCAAAAAAATCCAAAAGAATGCAACAAGTTTGGAATTGTACACGCGGTATTCTGGGACATTCAGATGTGTTGTTAAGAACCAAGTCAGCGAAAAAATGGCTGAAAAAGTAATGAAGTGCTCAGGTAAAAAAAAAAAAATCTAATTTTGCCAGAATCTGCTAGGGCGGATCCATAAAGCCTGATGCAGTTGCGCTTGTCTGTAGGACGGGTCCAGGTGCCAGGAGTGTCGATGGTTTCCAGTACCCAGTGTTGTGAGTCTAATGCTGACGCAGTTACTGGGAGTTGATGCTGCTGTGGTACCCAGGACGCGAGCTGTCCTTTCTGCTTGGCATTCCCCAGCCTTGTTGCATCTCCACCCTGCTGCTGCCTGCCCCACTGCTACCCTTACGGCATCCCTGCTCTAACAGCAGGTGTGAGGTGGGCCATGCTCCTCCTCTTCTCCTGTGGCCAGTGGTGTCTTCCTCCATGCTCAGTGAGGCCTGGGGGTTGCTGGAAGAGAGGGAGAGGTTTCCCTAGAGTCAAGTGCCTTGCGGGTGGCAGGGAGGCCCCCAGGTCCCACTGCAATGTTGCTTTCACCAGGGCTGAAGTCTCCTGGGGGAAAATGAGGGCTGCCAGCGAGATCAGGCTGGCTGAAGGGTAAATGAATGAAAGAGAGAGATTCTTGCTCATCTCGTCTTTTTCTCCCTCTTCTCCATCACTGCTGACTCTTCTTCCAAAAGTTGTCAAGGTATCCTAATAGACTCAAATGGTGTCAACCATCACTGTCGTAGAACAATGAAGCAAAGGAGAAAGTGGCAAGGT
>Ga0065711_1052175_pt1 | contig 10070 bp, 6 predicted proteins | sample Hoacrofraction12_FD_59098 | JGI IMG/M metagenome (GOLD analysis project Ga0065711, IMG submission 59098) | Hoatzin crop microbial communities from Cojedes, Venezuela - Epithelial fraction 12 v2 (version 2) | ecosystem: Host-associated > Birds > Digestive system > Esophagus > Crop | place...
CCGGGCTGCCCTGCTCCAGCCCGGCCGCGCCCCGTGGCCTGCGGCCCTGGCTGCAGCGCCTGTGCCGTTCCCTCGGGGCCTGCGCTGGCCGCCGCGGGGGGCCCAGCCCCGCTGCCTGGGCGCGCAGTGAGCAGAGCGCACGGGGTGGGGGGGCAGCGCAAACGCAGCCCTGCAGCAAGGGTAGAGCGGTGCGAGCATGGAGCGGTGAGCTTTGGTGCAGAGCGTGTTCCTGCCACGCTTGTTTCCCCTTCCTTGCATCAGTCACCCTAAGTTTGGCTTTCTATCTACTAAAAAGTTGCAAATCTGTAGTTAAAACATTAATATAACGTATAGAAGTGATACACAGCAGAATAGTTTTTAAAATACTCACAGCTGGCTCTGGGCCCTGCTGAGTTCTGCGGGAGGTTTCCCCGATACAGCCCTGCTAGAGCAGCTTTGTCCTTGCATGAGAACACCGTGTGCGCAATGCCTACTCATCAGGCCAGAAATGTACCTGCTTAGAAAAGTTACCCTGCCTCACAGAGCCACCCTGTCCACTCCAGTTTTAAGCTTCAACATTTGTATTCATTCCACCACTGACGGGAAGCCGTGACAACAGCTGTGACCCTACAAATAGCTCTGATCAGCCCTGTGGGCCGTGTGGAGATGACCTGTCCTGTTGCCTGCTGGCGTTTTAACCTGCTCAGCAGGGTAATCGGTGCTCTGACACTAACATCTTGCTCAGGCAATGTGCTCTGATGGGCAATTTCTTGACTCTCTTGGTGCCAAGTGTAAGTTCACTGTCTGGATAAGGCTGGGGTGCTGCTTAAAATACACTTTTTATGTGCCTTATTGGATTTGTATCATGTTCCATAAGCTGCTTTGAAAGGAGACATTTGTTTATATGTTTGAGCTCTTCAGACTGAAGGTTTTCAAGGTTTATTGGTATTCACATCCACAGATAAGATTAAGCCATCAGGTTCAATAAAACCCCTTCCCTTCTTATTTTTCCATGCTTTTGCCTGAAGAAGTCTCTGATTCACCTCTGACGGAGTAAAGGGTGTCAAGCGACTCAGCTGCTCTGGGAAAGGGGGAGAAATCCCCAGTTGCTACATGCTGGCATTTCAGCCTGCGTCACTGCTCTAGGCAGTATCAGGTGACGCATTGCAGTGGGAAGAGGTGTGCTGATGGAATGGAAAATGGAGTGGAAAATGCCCTGGAATGTCTGAAGAACTCCATCACAAGAGGGAAGATGTGCTGGAAATAGGTACTGGGTGTTGGAGATACTCTGGTCTGTTTGGTGGGTCTGTCCCAGTTCACCTGTAGCGTGGAGTCATACGATTTAATGAATACTCTCTTAAGAGTTTCAGAAGAAGAGAAAGGGCTGCGCAGGTTATGAGGACTGCTATCTTCTTTCAAAGTATAGCCTTCCTCCTGGGAAGGGAGAGAAATGTTGCAGGCAGTCAAGGCAATGCTTATGAAATACAGGGCTCGTGCTTTTACAAAACTCAGTGACAATTTTGTTTGGGCTTTTCTTGTCCCAGTGTGAAGGGTCTGATGAAGCAGGTGATCCTGCTATGAGAAGTGTTTTTTGGGATAAGAGCTGCAGAGATCTGTGTCCAAACAGAAGAGGTTTGATGCAATGGTTATAGGGAGGCCCAGCAGCATGGTACCTCACGGACTGAGAGACAGATATATGTTGTACAGCGAAAGCCCCTTTTGTTCTGTTAGAAGGCTTTCTGTGGCTCAAGAGCAGCTCTGGTCTTGGGGAAGCACTTCATTGCCACAGAGGATGATGACTGATGTAAACCCAACTGTCACTGTTGAGCAACACAGCACACTAGCTGCGAGCTGGAGCGTAGTGGTCACACACTTCCCTACGACAATGACTCTGCAAGCAAAGGCAGCAGTGTTGAAATGACCTCTATGTGCTAAAAGTGGGGTGAGTGATAAGCTATACATCTGCCTCCTCCCGGAAGCCCAAAGCAAAGGGTCCAAGAACGGCACATCCTAACATCTTGGCTATCCTGCAGCGGCGGTCTGCGGGAGCTCAGGACTGATAAACACACCATTTTGGTACTGTAGGTATTCCTGGTACCGTTGGTTCCATGTTGTTTCTGCAGTTGTTTCTGAGGCTTAACCGAAGAGCAGAACATCTGCCCAGGGTCAGACAAGAGGCTGACCAACCTAGCACCCTATCGCTTAGGGTTTGCCAGCAGCAGATGCCAAGTGAAGAATGGAAGAACAGGGCAACTGGTATCTCTCTGGTGCAGTCCTGGTCTCCAGTTGTCTATGACTTGGGAACCTTTCAGAAGTGGTATCTCTGAACTTAGAAGGCCTGATGTTTCTTCCCTGACTTTCCCACTTGCTTTTGCCAGCCCTTTGAGCAATGGGAGGGGAGCAGTCTGAAACGACCACCTCAGGAGACCACTCTGCAAAGCTGCTTTTTCTGATGCATTCCCATGCAGGAGAGATCCTGGTATAGTTCAGAGATTGTAGTTGCAGAGCAAGAGCATGCAAGTTTAGCATAGGCCTTTGCTTGCTATGCCATGTAGTAATCAGCAGTGCTTTGTACCCAGGATGTTAATTTGATAAGATCTCCAGAAACTGGCAGCAGAGAAGCTTGGCTAATAAGTGGTTTCTGAAAGCAATATGCAGAGAAAAGTAATTTAGCATGTTCAGTAAAAGACCACGATTAGCATCAGAAGCACAGTCGCTCTCTGCCTTCATTGTCTGTGAAAAAGAATTAGCACAATCCTGTCTTTGACAACTTAAATACATGTTCAAACTTTCTAATGTTAAAAAAAAACAGGTGAATCCTGGCTGTCTTTCTAGTATTCCAGGGCTGGATTCTGTTCTCAGGGATAATGTGTGTGAAGTAACTATATTGACATCAGCAGTGAATAAAGTGCAGCTCTATAGCTCCTAATTTCTTTGAGAGATAAAGTCTATCAATCTTTCACACCCAGAGTAAGACTTTACTCTTTGCCTAGCCACGTAACAAGATTACTGCAAGAGAAAATATAGTCCTTTGAGGAAGTAAATATGGGAAAATATGGCTTTATTTTTCAATGATGTGGTGGAATTAAGGAGATAGATGGCTGCAATATGAGCCTATTCTGAGGCAAAGCCTCTAGGCAAGGTTGTGATTCTTATGCAGCACCTGTGGACAGAGAACTGGTCTCAACTGAACAAGGATGGCAGACTTGGGGAAAACAAAAGGAAGCCTGCTTTTCCTCTACTTGTATAAAAATCTAATTGTGCTAATTAAGATGGAGGGAGAATGAATCCAAGGTACCTGAACCCACTTGATCTATGACTGGTGCTATTTTTCTGCTTCTTTCGGATTACAATATTAACACTACTGTTATTTGTTGTGTACTATTATTATTAACTAGTGTATGCTGTACAGGATGTCTTTTGGGTCATTCAATGGCTGTGACAGTTAGAGGGGTTTTCTTATCTGTCACTGTCCATCTGAAAAACAGCTTTGAACCTCCCGGTTTGTGTCTGTCTTGCTCTCTTTTTTTTCTTAACCATGGGTCTAAAATAAGTGGCAAACCCGTAATCAACCACGAACAGAAACATCCTCTGTTTGCTGGAGTCCAGCCTCTGACTCTCACCGCTGTCTGCCTGCCTGAAAAGGGTGCAGGAAGGGAGGGAAATATCACTTACAGCAAAACTAGAAGGTCCATGTTATGTGTTGATTTGGTTTTTTTTCTTTTCTAAATGAGGCAAAGAGTGGAAATGGAAACAAGGTGTTCACAGGACGCAAAGCCCAGGTTAGCCAGGGAGGCAGAGTACAGCCCAGCATGCATTTTGCTGAAGGCACTAGCAAGCAGACAGACTAGCGATGAAGGCTTATGTCCTCAGGCAGGCTGGTGGCGAGGATGCAGTGTCTCTGACCTAGCTTACTGGCTGAAGAGATTCCTCCCCGGTGCCCAGCTGCGGGGGTTAAAGACCAGGGTTGCGGAAGGATCTCCCCAGTGAGTTCCTCCATCATGAACAGCTCAGCCTTCAAGCAACAGTTGTAATTTTCTCCTGCATTGTTATACGGGTTTTTTTAGTGCCTAGAGCTAAGCTGCGGCTTTGTCAGCCATCTTCTGGAGGGAAGGAACTGTGACAGTGCTCACCCCATATTGCTGCTTGGAGAATCCAGCAACATGAGTGCTTCCATATGTAAGGCTCAGGACTGCTCCTGCCCTCCCTCTTCCTCCTCCTCTCCCCTCCCTCTGCTATGGTCACTCATGTGAAAGACCCTTTTTGTACTGTTTTTTCGCCATGTGCATTCATGCTAGGCTCACACTGGACTCCTCAGCTTTGCCCAAACAGCACCTGTAATGCTGAGAAGTGTCAGAGTTCAGCAGCATCTGGACAAATTGCTAAGGGCGGTGGTTAGAGCTGACTGCTGGATGATGCGCTGCTGGCTTCTTTAGAGCCTGGGGCACAGACAACATGCTGTGGGGCAAGTCAGCAATGTTGCTCAGAGACAGCTCAGGAAAAAGTCTGGTAGAAACCGGCTTTTTGAGATTTAGTCTGAAAGCTCTCCAAGACGCAAGGATGGAGGAAAATAATTTGAAAATGATACTTAAAGCAGTTAGCCAGTGCAGGAGTAATTAGTATTCTTCACCTGGGAGGAGAACCTGAGGGAGAGCGGTTTGGTATTTTTGAGTTTGATGTGTGAATAATTTGTATTTACATCTCTTCATACAGTGGCTCCAAAACCGATGGCCTTGATTCCGGATGCTGCTGGATGGCAGAACTGGGTTGACTGAGCAAACTGAAAGACAGTCACCAATGGCTGGAATCAGACCTGACTTGGTAACATATAGCTTTAATTCCTTCATCAAGAGGAGTATGTTGACTTTGAAGACATTTGTGCAATGAACTGTCCCAGGGAAAAGATCTCCTGGCATCCTGGGAAGGTATGCTGACCAATGTACCAGACTCTGCATTCCCCTGGCCTTGGCTCAGCCGGTATGGATCAAGGAGGGCAGAGCAGCACCAATGTAGAATGAACCCAAATTTGTCTGTTGCGAGTACAAACCTGCTAATCCTTCGTGCCTTACTCCATGACAGGTAAAAAGCACAAGAACTTGAAACTACAATGTGAGAGAGCTTGCTGCATGCTAATCAGATGGACCATGTGACTCATTTTAGCAGCTTTTTTCAAGTTGTTTTCCAAGATAATTTTGTGGTTTGGGGAAGAGTATGCCGAAACCTCTGAGGCATGTCTATATGTTGGCAGTGTGTAATCCCCCCAGCTTCTCTACCTCATTTCTTCCTTGCCACAGAGCTGCATGCTGCAAATGTACTGAAAAAAATAGCTTGATTAGGAAATGCTGAGTGCAATTTCAAGGCTATTGCACAGAGTGGGGCACTGTGGTGACATCTGGAAACTAGAGGAAATCAGCTTCACTGTGAAACATCCGCCTCGGACATTAATACTGGTCTATAGGGCTGTGCAGCAATTAGGTGCGGTGCAAAGCTGGGTGTCCTGGCTGGAGGCAGACACTTGATCTCCTGCTGTCCCAGTTAATGTGTCTCAGGTTTGTGGTGGCGTGTTGGCTAGAAAGTCTTCATTAACTGAAGCTCATGCTGGTATACATAAATAAGCTTTAAGCTAGCGGGTTTGGATTGTGCCATGGGACGCAGGCAAGGGCTTCAATGCAGGCTGACAGTGAAGAATCTCAGCTTCTAAGGGGAGATTTGCAGACAAGCTCTTAGGCCTTTTTGTTGAGTGTGCAAGGTCTTCCTTCTTTTCACATTGATTCAGTTTCATTACTGGTTTGGGTTGTTTTAGTCTGTTTCTTGCCCTGGACATGTAAAGTCCGTAATAATTTGTGCGGCCACCCAAGGGGAGCATGAAATGTCCAAAGAGTGGTTTTCTACATGACTCAGATCCCAGATTCGCAAGGCTTGCTACTAGGTGTGGCCGGATGCCACAAAAATGAGCAGGACAAAATCACCAGACTTGTAAAGTCTCCTAAACTCCTGAGATCCGAAGGACCTGATCTGCAGGAGTCTGCAGTCTGGAGGCCAGGCATCCACATCCTTTGCCAGATGGCTGTTTCTAACTACCAGCCTATGTGCAGATTTAATCCCTATGCTTGGGCGTCTGAGTTGATGCTTTTCACAGTTCAGTTTTGAGATGCAGTGATCGAAAAAGACCATTTTGATTTACTGCTCTGACCTCCTGAATTAGAAATGCAATGCACTTCAACAGTCAGCTTTAGAGCTGTATGGGGATGTTTGCCGTAAAGATGAAGCCAGTCTTGCTCTGAGCATTGCAGTTCTACAAGGCCATTTAATTTGTGGACGAATGTGTTGACACTGCTCTTGTTCTCCTAATGAAAGTATTTGAATAGTCCATATGTTTTGCATGTATATACACACACACACGCACACATAGTGCTGCTTTTGTTTGTCTATTTGCCTAGGGGCCTGAATCAATTCTGATCCATGCTGTTGTACATCAGCACTAGTCCCAGTAAAGTGCAGGGAATCTCACAGATGTAAATTACAGGAAAGCAAGATCAGAAATGAGCTGCAGTATTTTATCAATCATACTGCAAACTTGGTGTAGAAACTGGCAAAAAGGAATGATTACTTCTAATGTCCTGTTCACATAGCAGAAAATGAAGGGTGATGCATAGTTAATGGCTTCTGTTTGAGAAGATAATTGGGAAGATCTCTGCTAGAGATGGATGTGGACTAAGGATTTTGGATCTGAGTTTAGCTCCGAGCTTTTAGAAATTACAAAATGTAGTGGTATTTGCTTTGGCTGTTCTTGGTCACTCATTTTTTTTTTTTAAATTTAGCACTGACTTGCATTCCAATGAGAGTGACCAAACAATTTGTTTTTCAGCTCTTTCTTTGCGCTGTATCTCCACAAAGAATGGAAATAAAACATCTGCCCTTTTTTCTTTCCATAAACCTTGACCTGGAAGTTCCCCCATTTCAAAGCCTTTAGGGTATAAGTAGGAAAAAAAGACTGAAAAAGAAAGCCTAGAAAAAAACTTACACAAACTACCTGAGCAAACCTACTTCTTTCCCCCAATTAAAAGCAAAGTAAAACCAGAACCAAACCACCCCAATCTTTCCATTCCTCTTTTATTGTATATTTTAAAACACAGGCAGATGAAAGAGGAACTGAACAGTAACTGTATTCCTAATTATCTAACTATCCCTCAGGCACAAGGGCCAGGTTTTGCCTTTAGCAGGAAGGTTGGCCTCACTGGTGTTTGTGTGCAGGCTCAGGAGTAGCTGCTGAGCACTCCCAGGGAGCTCAGTGTGCATAGTTATTTGGAGGCGTAAGTAAGCGTTTCCCAGATCAGGGGTTTGGACAGAGCTGCAGGAACATAATAAAATATGTGGATGCAGCCCAAGCATGCTGATAATGTAACTGAAAGCTGCTGGATTAATGCAGGCCCCAGCAGCAAACAGATCTCTATGAGGTTTGGCTGCAGAGCCAGACAGCAGTGGGGAGGCTAGGAAAGGAAAACCTGAGAAGTAAAAACTGGAAAGGAAGGGCAGCAGCTGAGTGCTGGGAGTGAGAAAACGAGTCCTACAAGAAGGATCTCAGTCTCCATCACACTGATATGGCTAGATGATGGCAAACATGCTTGGTATAACACAGACACAGAGTGACATATTTTTAATGAGTCCTGGCCTTACAAAATATGCTATACACCATACTGTCCTAGAGAGAGTAGAAATGTCTCTCTAAAATTCCTGCTTCTGCTTGAATCGCTTTGGCTTCTGCATCACTAGTTGTGCTGCTCACTTGAGCACAGACAGCTCATTGGCATCTGTTTCCAGAGCTATGTTGACTAGTCTTGCTCCCAGGCAGGTCAGATGAAAATAGCACCAAGAGGTGACCAGGTGTGTACCTTGCAGCACCTTGTACCTTGCAGCACCTTGTATTGCAGGTGGTCCAGGAGAGGAAAGGAGGTGAGAAACAGTGGAACTTCTTTTGGTTATAACTCTATAACACTTGTGTTTACTTTTCTGCGCGGGCGCTGTGGCTGTTGAGCTGCCCCAGAGGCAGGGACCTCGGCGGAGGCTGGTGGGTGTGCGGAGGGGCTGGCAGCGTCAGCAGTGGAGGACCAGTGCCGGCTCTTCCGTCAGGTGCTGTGGCTGGCAAAGCGAAGCCTGTCTGCCCACACGAGTGCCAAGGAACAGAGGTGTTGCTGCTGGCATCCGTGTGTTCAACAGGGAGACGAGCCCTGCAAGGAACCTTTTGGAGCAAAACCGCCTGTGCAGGCTGGAGAGTCAGCTCCTCCCTGAGAGCAGAGCCCTGCTTCCCTGCTCCTTATGCAGCCGGAGGGGTAAGAGATCCCTCTGGGCAGAGCACAGGCATGAGCCTGTCCCCTGAGTCAAAGCCCTTCTGGCTGTCTCTGCCTCTACAGCCCCCCCACCGCGGCCCTCCCCATGGCTCCTCTGATGGGGACACGGGGCCTGACTGATGCAGGCTGGGTGGACTGAGGCAGCCGGTGCAGCTCCTCGCACAGCTTCCACACCGACCTGCCCAGCACTGCCTTTGGCTTGGACATGAGGAGCGCGGCCGCCAGCCTTGCGGCCTGGGCCCACTGAGGTGACATGGCTGCGTGGGGCGAAGGCGTGAGGTGCTTGCCCTCCCCCAGCCGCCTCCTGCTCCCCTCTCAAGCTTTGCGCTGCGGCGGCAGGATGGGGAGAGCTGCTTTCACAACCTGGACGTGTTGTCACTCACATCCAGACATTTCCTGTTATCTAACCTCAGCCTTATCTTCCCCATTCGCAGCTTCCTCTCGAAGGAGGAGCAGCCCCTTCAAAAACGAGCTGTGTGCCTGGGCTGTGCCCCCACCGTGCTCCTCCTGCGCGGCCCCGCGCTTGGCCCCACGTCGATGGCCATGCCCACCTCAGGCCAGGCTGGCTCAGCACGGTAGGTGCCAGCTCCCCGTCCTGCCTGGTGGAAGGGGTGCCTGGGGAGAGGGGAGGATTGGTCCTTCAGGGGCGACGTCCTGTTTCTCCTCTGGGAGGTCCCAGAGGACCACAGAGGCTGGGACACTGAAACCCACGGGGTGTCTGCATTCCTGGCAACGCAGGAAGCTGTCCTCCCACCCCACGTTCCACCCCGAGCTTTGGGGGGACTGAAGCCAGCTCGGGTCTGGACTGCCTCCCCTCAGTGCTGGGAGCACAGCTGCCTGCGCCGGAGGAGCTTTTTGGTACCTGTCTTCAGGGGAAAAGCAGTGGTGTTTGGCCAGGTGTGCTTTGGTAAGGGTAGGTTAGGGGATGTGAATGCTGCCAGTCCCAGCCAGGGACCGCGAATCACTGATGAGGGTGAATTACAGTTAATAGCAACAGGGATGTGTAAGTAGCCCTACCTTGTACCAGGATGCATGTGAGCGTGCTCCCCCCGGCTCACACGCATGCATACGTTGCAGATGAGTTGCTGGCAGCAGGGAGATTTTGATCTAAATTAGTCATAGGTGAGACAGTGCACAAAGATCAGGGGAAGCTGCGGGATGGAGGAGGGCTCTACCAGGGAGAGAAGGTGTCCCAGCCGGGTGTGAGCATGCTCTTCAGTTCCTTTTCTTGCTGTCCTGATGGCTTCAGGATGCCGGACAAAGGTTTGCCACGCACCCCTCTTCCCTTCCCTCGGGGGTCGGGGTCGAGAGCAGCCATCGGGGCAGAGTCCAGCGTGCTGGGGTGGGGGCCGCAGCTCTCGGGTGAATGTCGGGGCTGTGGGAGGGCGTGCGGCTGGTGGCCTCCAGGTAGCAGGGGGTTTAGTGACCCCTTACCGGGTGCTTTTGGGCAAGCCATGAGGAGCCTTGTGAGCTGTTCCCATAGCTGTTGCTGGAACCCACAGCCTCCTCACTGAAGTGTTTGTTGGCTGTCGGAATGGCGCCTTGCTTGTGCGATGGGCTCTGTGCCCCCACTGCAGGGCCACTGGGATGGCAGCCGGCACCTTGCCCTTCTGTCCTGCACAGCTGGCCCGGGCCTGGAGTCTGGATCGGGCTTCTGAATGTCCCCAGCCTTGGTGAGCGCCGGTCTCGTGTGTGCGAATGGAGGGCACCGGAAAGGCACCAGGGTGGTGCAGGGCGGGGGGG
>Ga0065711_1011042_pt1 | contig 10069 bp, 14 predicted proteins | sample Hoacrofraction12_FD_59098 | JGI IMG/M metagenome (GOLD analysis project Ga0065711, IMG submission 59098) | Hoatzin crop microbial communities from Cojedes, Venezuela - Epithelial fraction 12 v2 (version 2) | ecosystem: Host-associated > Birds > Digestive system > Esophagus > Crop | place...
TCGCTGGCAGCGCGAGGCACGGTTCACCCCTCCTTCCCCAAAGCCAGGGGAAGCGTTCGGCACAGCTCGCCGGCCTGGGCGCACGGGGGGTCCCAGGAGGAGATGCTGGGCTGGGCGTGGGGCTCGGGGTCCCTGCTGCGGGCAGGTTGCCGTCGCGCTGCAGCCCAGAGCAGCGCTGCATTTCCAGCTCCGGTGCCTGCAGGAGCAGGCGAGATGATCCAAAGCAGGACAGTCCCAGCTGACCCATGACCGCGCTCACGGGGCGAGTGGAACGGCTTCACTAGGGCAAGGACACACGCCACTGCTGCCCTCCCAGCCTCCCAAGATGCAAAACCGCTTCAGTGCGTGCAGGTGGCATCTTTGCTGGGCTCGGCTCCCTGACTGGCCATGCAATGCGTGCTGGCCATGGCTGCTGCCGCCGCAGACCCACCCTCCGCGGGGCTCTGGGCTGCACGGGGGCTGTGGCGGGGCTGGAAGCATGCCTGCAGCCGGGGATGACACCTCGCTGTGCGGGAGAGCCATCTCCACGCTCGAACACTCATGGTTATTTCATACCCATGTGCTCACAGCATGGATATCTGACAAGGTGATGATCCAACGCGAGTGGGAGGTATTTGGAGTTTTCTTTCTGGGATCATGTTTATTTCCTTGGCATGCTTCACAAATTTCTGCTGTAGGGGTGTAGAGGATGAGCAGGTTGTTCCCAGGGGGGCCTGGGTGCAGGGTTCAGCAGGGGATCGGGGCTACAGGGGCTCGGTTCGAGTGGCCCCTGAGCAGGGACTGACTCTGCCCTTCGCTGCTGCCGGGCTTCTGCCCGCCTGCCTGGGATGTCCCGGGGCTCTTGGCCTTGGCGGACCAGAGACACTGGTTTGGTTTACCCAAGCTTGCTTGGTCTTGAAACAGAAAGTTAAAGTGAGAACTTGAGCAGGGAAACATCCTTGGCCACATCAGCAGGAAGATTTTCAGTCCGCAGCTGGCTGTGGGATCGAGGACTGCATTAGTATTGACCTCGGGTACGGTGAGCAGCAGAAATATCCTGACTCAGCACACGGCCGTGCCCGACTCTAAATCTCGCCTAGCGCTGTGCGTCGATAGCACACGGGAGTGCCTGGCAGGGGGGTTCGGGGGCCGGATTAATCGATCTCTGCAGAAACGCCTTCGTACCCAGAGACGAACGCCGCTCCGCCAGTGCGAAGCGTGATTATGGTTGCTAATTGTGCATCAGGCACAAACGTGGCGTCTGTAATCAGCGCCTGCAAAACAAATGTTCTGCTGCGCAGGATGGCAGCTCCTCGAGGAGGGAGCGAGGGGCCCTGCCACCGAGCCGGGCTGCGGAGAAGCCAGCTCCCGCGGTCCCTCCGCCCGGGCAGCCGGCGCGGTGCCAGGGGAAAGCGGCAGCGAGGGAGCACCCCGCTTCCCTGGGCAGGGGTCCGGCGCCGGGCAGGAGGCTGCGCAGGGTGGGAGAGCGGCTGGTCGCTGCCTTTCCTTGCTCTCTGCGGCTGCGAGGTGCTTCTGCCGAGGCTCTGCCCTGGCGCAGCCGCTCAGCCCCGCGCGGGGCTCCAGGCAGAGAGAACGGGAGCCGGCTGTAAAGTCTCGTGCCGCTCGCGGGAACGAATTATCCAGGAAAAACGCAGGCTCTTCCCCCTCCATGGGCTCCCGAACTGCTACGGCCTTCAGATGCTTTTTCTGCAAGTGAGCAGAGCCAAAGCGAACGTGCAATCAGCCCCGTCCTCCCCCAGGAGTTCTTTCTCTTTAGGCTTCACTTGGTGTTATAATGATCCAATCAATCTCAGGAGGCTCCAAATACTTATTAATTAGTGCAATGATTGGGTGATTTGGCCGTCATTGCAGCTGTCTTTCACGGGGAGAAAGAAAAGCGTATTCCTTCTTTATTTTTTTCCTAATGCCTGGCTCTCTGATGGCGTGCCGCTCCTCCACCGCAGAACACAATGTAAAAGCAGGGTGACTCACAGCCAAGGATTTGTATGCAATATCAGTTCAGATTCCATTAGCTTTGCCTAATGCCTGAGCAATAAAGTGCCTCTTCATTGTATAGCTGCAATTTATTTCAGCTCCTGGGTTGGTACAGAACAAACATCAGTCATGCTGCAGCACGTGCGCCCTGCGCCGGGAGCGAGCGGCGGCTGCTGGCCGCTCTCGGAGGCGGTGGTGGACGCAGCCTGCACTGCCCGGTGCGCTCAGACGTCAGACGGGCGATTTAGCAAGGGCCGTTTCTAAAGCCATCGTTTGGAAGCTGGGACAGAGATGTCCGTGGAGGAGCCCGGCCGGGCAGCGTCACGCTGGGGATGCGCTGGTGGCGAGACCCCTCGTTACCCGCGCTGGGCTGCGATTTCGAGCAGGAGGGCAGCCGAAAGCGGTGGCCCAGGCGAGGTGTGTCACCCCAGCTCGGCCCTGGTGCTGGGTGCAGGAGCAGTTTCTTTAATCCCCCTGTACCGAGCAGCGTTTCAGCCCCTTGCTGCGCAGGGGCTGCGGCTGCTGCCTCGCGGCAGCGAACGGGGGCTTTGGCCGGGGTTTGGAGCTGAGTCCCCGGAGCCCTGCTCTGCCTCCAGCCCGGCTTGGCTGTGCGGGGCAGCGGCAGGGCCCCGGCCGACGGTGCTTGGGTTGCTTCCCCGCTGCAGATGCTGTTTTCTGCCTGGCCTCGGGGTGCCCTTCCCACGGCGCTTCTCCCCTGCGCGCAAATGCCTTTGCAGAACAGAAGTCACGCGGAAAACAGCAGCAAAGACTGCTGAAGGCGCAGTTCTTCCTGGGTTTCTGCACCGGCTGCAGACGCGTGGCGAAGGGCTCCTGCGCTGGGGCTTTGGCAGCTCAGCACCGCCGGCAGGGCCAAGGGCAAGGGCGAGGGGACAGCCGGGGTTTCTTTTTTAGCGGGGATGTCAAGGTCTGGGAAAATGGAGCGTTTTCCTTTGATGCCCTTGTGGGACCCAGCACTGATTCACATGGGCAGCAGTAAGAGCCTTGTCTTTATTTACTTGATGACTTCTTGGTGACGGCGTGGAAAACCTCCGAGGAGGAGGAGCAGGTCCACACAGACTTTCCTGGAGCCCTTCCACAACAAACTGGTTCTGGGGAGAGGAGGGATGAGCAAGTCGCCAATGATTTATGGAACTCCCCCGTGCAGGGCAGAGGTCCCCATCCCGCCTTGCGCAGACAGAGGCACCAGTCTTGTGAAGGAGGAAACTGAGCTCCGTCCTGCTCAAAGCAACTGCCAGAGATCTTCCCTATTGCTGAAGAAACACCCCCCCCGCACGTCCTCCTCTGTGGTGGAAGGTGTTGCGTGGTCTCATCTTGTTTGTTTGCCACCCAGCCGGGAAGCAGGAGCGATGCCGTGTCTGTACACAACCGCTCGCACAGTGCAAGCAGCAAGCCACCAGTAATCCCAGCCCAGCTCTCCGTGGGCGTCCCCTGACCTGAAAACCACCCACGGCCCGGTGAATGCCCACAAACGCCACAGCCACCACCCGGGCGGGGAGCCCGGTGCCGCGCCGTTCACCAAAATCCCACGCAACGCAGAGACGAAGAGCAAGACTCCAGGGCTGTACTGGGATGGGAGGCCCTGTGATGGAGCCGTTAGGACAGCACTAGATGAGCGATGCAGCCTCTCTTAATTAGCCTGTGCGGCACTACCACTGCGGTGCTGGTGCTAACGGCGTCGCTGGGGGCTGGGTCCCCTGCCCCGCTGCTGGTGCCAGCAGGCAGGGAGCAGAGCTGGCAACGATGCTGCAGCTGACCAGGGGTGACGTGGAACTGCTGAGAGCACCTTGGGCTTGCGACGCTGTGACTGCAAGCACGGCTGGGTCAGTGCCAGCGCCGGGCGCTGCAGCGGCAGCCGGCGCGTGCCCAGCCCGCGATGGGGCTACTCCTCACCCATCCGCTCTGGTCGCCAAGCCAGAGCCCTGGGGGATGCGTTTCCCCCCTCCCCTGCATCCTGGCCACCCCTCACACTCCAGCACGTGCTGGTGGGGCAGCCACAGGGAGATCTGCAGGGACTGAGCAGGGCAGGGAGCTCCCCAGTGCTCCCCAGGCTGCTGCTGCTGGTGGGGACGGGAGCGGGGACCCCTGAGCGGCAGCGCTGCCCTCATCTCCCCCCAAACGCGGCGTTACTCGCGCTAAGGAGCTTAAGCCACGGGGCCCGGTGCTAAACCTGGCAGCGCTGGCAGCTTGCTGCGGGAGATGCCAGCGCCGAGGGCACTTCTGCGGGTGCAGAAACACCGCGAGCTCTCGGACACGGCTGCCTGCCTGCGAGGTTTGGGTGCTGCTGGGGAGCAGCTCAAGAGCCGCGGTTGCAGGGACTGCTGGTGAGCCAGTGTCCCGCAGGGGCATCGAGGTTGTTTGGAAAGTTTTCTGCCATCCAAAAAAAAATAGTTTAATACCATTCAAGGCGATGTTGCAACATAGAGACAGAAAACATTGGCTGTGCTGACAAACGGGGAGGCTGCGTCCCAGGAAACATCAGATGTGAAAATAATTTAGAGGCTGCAGGGAAAAAGCAACTCACCAGGCACTCGTAGGACGGCATTTTGTGATGTGCTTCTCGTGCTCGCTCCGTGCTGGAGCAAGCAGCCCCAGCGTGGCCGTGGCGTGGGGCTGGTGTGGGGTGGCCGAGGTCCTGCTGCGCTTGCCAGGCCAGGGCGAACGTTCCAGGCAGGTCTGGGAGCTGTGGTTAATTAAAGAGGGGTTTGGGAAAATGGGAGAGGATGAATAAAAGAGGTAGGAAAATTCTATGAGGTCTGGAAAAATGCCTCTGAGAGGCGAGGGGGGAGCGCGGTCGGTGCGGTTCAGCAAAAGGAGGATCCAGAGGCGGCTTGAATCCACCGTGCAAAAGCCTTCCCGGGATGAAGCAGGCTCCGAAAGGGCCCTTTAATCTAACAGGGAAAGCCTAACAAGAACTAATGACTGGAAGCCGGAGCCAGACACATTTAAATTGGAACAAAGGACACATTTCTAATAGTGAGGGTAATTAACCACTGGAACAAATTATCCAGGGGAAGTGGTGCTCTCTCCATCTCTTGAAGTTTTCACATTAAGACGGGAAGTTTTTTCCAAGAAGAAGCTTTACTCAAACGCAGATGAGTGGGCTCCGTCTAGCACTGACCGGAGGAATTCAATTGCCCGTGCTCAGAGGTCAGCCCAGACCCTGCAGAATCCCTCCGGCCTCCAGATCAGCGTAACCACGTTTCGAGGAGGCTGGAGGAAGCTTTAAAGCAAAACAAGGTTCAAGTCTGCCATGGGCTGAGGGAGAGCAGGCATTCCCAGTGCCGTCCCCATCCCCAGCAAAGCTGGGACTGCTGGTCCCACCAGTGTCCCTGCTTTTACACTTGGCACCCACGGGGCATTCCCTTTGCCTTTTGGAAAATGGTGCCCTGTACAAAATTTGAAGTTAGAGAGAGGCCTGGATGCGGCCGCAGCGTGTCCGCCCCACGGGATGGGGCTGCAGCTCTCTGGGGCAAAACCACCCTGGAAGTGGAGCTCAGCCCAAACTGGGGCTCTGCTTGCAGGACTCTGTACATATAAATATATATATATATGTGCAACCCGATGGGGGGCTGCTCGTCAGCCGTGCTGAGAGTCCTGCAGGGGTGCAGGCAGCAGGGGTGCAGGCAGGGGCTGGCAGCGTGCGGGAGCCGGGGAGGCCGTGGGCTGCTGCTGGCAGGGGCTGCTGCAGCGCAGCTGCAGGGGCTGTGCCCGATGCGAAGCCGTCCCTGCGTGTGTTTGGTGTCAAAGCGCTCAGCCCTTCCCGGGAGCTGGGGCTGGGCTGGGCAGGGAAGTCAATCAGAGCCACTCCGTAGTCCTGTAATTACTCCGTGATTAAATAAAAACGTAATTCCTTTGACACCTCCGCACTCCTGCTTTATTGCAGGAGAGCCCACGCAAGGAATTCATGTTTAAATAACGGCTTTCCTCCCCAGGAGCAGACTCCAGAATAAGCCGGAATGTCTTAACGCTCTGCCCTGCGTTTGGGAACGAGCAGCTCCGTTCCGCGGGGCTGGGGTGGGCTGCCGGGGGCCGCGGGGGCTGCCGTGCCGCCTTCACCAGGAGTTTCCTGGTGAGCTCTGTCTCCGTGTCTTCTGCCTTCTCGGGACGCGGCCGAGGGGTCCCTGCAGGCAGAGCTGTGGGTGCAGCCCCCCAAGCCACCGCCCAGGCACCGCTCTGCGCAGGGCTGCCAGCCGGTGCAAGGCGCTTTCCTCGGCGCGATGCCGGCTCACGCCGGCTTGGAAATTGCCCGGTAATTTTTGCAATTCAGATGGAAGTTTTCGGACTAGAGGAGTGCAGAGAATTTCAGCTGCTAGCTGCACTGATTTTCTAAGTTGTCCATCTTTTGTATCAGCAGACGCCAGCTGAGCGTACCCTGCGAAGAACAGTCTCTCCCCGCGGAGGGCTGCGCCGTTTTCAACCTCTTTATTAAGCCCAGCACAATTCTGTGCAATAGCAGAGATGAAGAAAAGCCCCAACAAGCAGGACAAGTCATTTCCCCGGGTTCCCAATCTCCTTGGTTACAGCAACTCCACACACCACGCGATACAAATGCGGTGTCGGAGACCGGGCTGTCGGCAGCAGCTCCTCAGCCAAAGCGCTTGAATCCCAGATCTGAGAGATTGCCCACCCCGCTGCCTCGTGGCACCGCGCAGGGACCCCGGGGACGGGTGACAGCGCTGGAAGGATGCTCTGCAGAGCAGGGGATCGTGCGGGTGCTCACGCTCATTTCGGAGAGGTGGCTGAGCACCGCAGTCGGAGCAGAGGCGGTGGTCTCCCTGCAGTCCCAGTTACCACCAGCTGCCATTGCTGGTTTTGGTCAACCCCTGCTATGGCAGGGCAGAGGATCGCCTTGGACAAGAGCATCCCTCTTTGCACGCCTCTGCAGAGTCGGCTCTCCTATGGCCACGGCAGGGAAGCTGTGATGGGCTACGGGCTCGGCTCTGGGCCCAGACTGGGACCCTCACTTCCCCGGTGCGGGGCAGGGGCTGCGCGTCTGGCAGCAGCACCGTGTCCGTGCGGCACCGCTGGAGACATTCCTGGAGAGCCCCACGCCCGAACGCGAGGATTTGGTTTGAACCGGTCTCGTCCGTCCTTGCTGCTCCTGAAGCCAGACCTGGCTTTGCCCAGAGCCCACCGGTCCCCGGTGCCTCTTCGGCTGCGTCCCTGTGCCGTGCGCAGGCTGCGGGCAGCACTCACAGCGAGGCCAGATTTGGGAGTCTGTTAAGATTTCACAGAATTTATGTGGTCAATGTCTCTTCAACGTGATCTAGTTTATTATTACCGTTGGAGTTATCGACAGCAAACCCCAGCCAAAGCCAAGGCCAGGAGATAGTGTGGGAGAGGGATCCAACAAGTGTCTGAAGCCAGAGATGCTGGGAAGGGCAGTGACCGGTGCAGGACATCTCTCAGCCGCCTGCCCAGAAAGAAGGGGAGTTTTCCCCCAGCAAAACCTGCTCTGATCTCCAGGAGCCGCACACAGACCCCGTATCCCTGGGCTGGGGCAGGGAGAGGAGCTGCACCCTCCGCCTTGGCACACACCGGGAGGGATTTCGGTGCAGAAGCCCAAAGCTGGCGGCTCCTTCCCCGCATCCTTACTGCTGGGCGGGGGTTGAGGCTAAGCCCAGCAGCAGAAGGAGCCAAAGCTGTCCTGTAACAACTTCTCTGAGGCCTCGAGAGCAGCAGGAGGACCTGGACCTGCAAAGTCAAAGTGGTCACCCCTGCCCAGCTGCTGCTAATGCTCCTAATCTGCCCGAAATCCCTGGGATTTGCTCGCTGGGCCGAGGGGAACAGCCTGTGTCGTGCCCTCTGTGTGTGGGGGTACCAGCATGGTGCGAGCAGCAGATGGGGGGTCTGGCCGGAGCGCTGCCGGGTCCCCCAGCAATCGCTTGTCATTCCAGGGCCGTGGCACAGCGGAGCCATCGCACGGCACCGAGGGCAGGAGGCCACGGCCGCTGGCGGATTGCTCTGTGTGTTTCTCGGTTAATCTCTGTAAAAGTGAAAGCCAGAACTTCTCCCCTCCCTCCCTCCCTCCCACTCTCTTGCCATAGCAATTCAGCAGTCTTAGCACCGGTTAGGAAATCGGCTCTGGGTGCAAAAGCACAGCCTGAGCGGTTCCCACAGCACCTGCATGGGGTTCCATCCAGAGCTGGGACCCCCTGGGACCATCCCTACAGAATCACCGAATGGTTTGGGTTGGAAGGAACCTTATAGATGACACCGTTCTAGCCCCCCTGCCATGGTCAGGGACCCCTTCCACCAGACCAGGTTGCTCCAAGCCCCATCCAACCTGGCCTTGAACCCTGCCAGGGAGGGGGCAACACGGTCCCTGTGACTGTGCCCACCCCACAGCCCTGTTCTGGCAGGGACAAACCCTGCTCTGGGGGGCTCAGCACAGCGGGAGGAGCAGGATGGGGCATCTGGGGCATTTCCAGGCAGGAGGTGATGAAGACCTGTGCAGGGTGTCCGGGGCTTCTGCTACCGGATGGCTGAAGGAGGAAGAGGAGGCTTCTGGCAGGAGCCCCCCCGGCAGCATCGCTGCAGGGCCGGGCAGAAGCGGTCCCCCCAGCGCTAACGGCCTCGTCCTTGATGTGGAGCCTGGTGCCATTAACAGGCAGCAGCACACGCCATGGAGCCACCAGCCTGGGCTGGAGCGGAGCTCACCGGTTCCGTCCTCCTGCCCCGCTCCCGGAGGACATCCCCTCCCTGCCCCACGTTTCCACTTGCCACACCAATTCTAATCACCACGCAGTTCCTGAGCACCCTCCCCGCTGCGCTGCATTATTCATCGCGAAGCAGACAGCCTTGCACAGCCCAGACAAGCTGCTCCGAGGCATTAACAAGGCAAGGGATTAATTGGCTGTTGGGAGCTCCCGAGCAGAGGATGGGCTGCCCGTCATGCCTGGTGTGCAGCTATGGGTGCAGGGCTCAGTTTGCCTCCACCCTTGCCCAGCACCTCGCGTGAAGCGAGAAGGGGGCTGCCCCCGACCCCTGAGCACCAGGGAGGGGCAGACGGTGCTGCTGTCGCGTGGACGCAGCCCCAGGACCGCGTTGCGCTGATGCTCTACAAGCAAACGCTTTCTCGGCTCCTGCAGTCCGCTGAGGCTGCGCCGGGCTGGCCATGGCCTCGCTGCAGCATCCTCTGAGCCCAAAGCAGCAGCTCCGAGCCCAAAGCAGCAGCTCCGAGCCCCTTCCCACGCCTCCTCGCTGCCGCCGCGGCAGCACCTTCCACCTGGGAAACCAGTGCCGGTCCCAGGGCTCCCCGGCTCCTTCCTAAAAAGCAGCCCCTATGAGAGTGGAGCTCCCTGGGCTGGTGCCAAAAGCCAAGCGAAAGGTGCTGAGAAGGCTTTCTCAGCCCCCCAACCCAGCGCCGGGTGCAGGGTCCGCCCTGGGACAGCCCCGGGAGCCGCAGGGCAGAGCTGGGGGACGGTGGCAGATGACCGGCAGCCCCCTCGCTAGCCGGGTTCGTCACATAGCCGCCCTCTCCTGCCATCCCAGTGGCTTACATACAAGCAGGGGCTATTTTTCGCCTTGACCCTGCCTCCGCCACGTGCCCGCGGTGCCTGGTGCAGCGGATGCGGGCCCGGCCGCGTCGTGCAGGGCACGGCAGCGTGCGAGGGATTGCTGTCGCGCCGAGACGTGCGCCAGCCAACCTGTGACAGCCGTTAGTAACGCGATCCGCTGGCTGGCCAAAGCCTTCTGTAGCTATGGTAATGAACCACCATAATTCACAATTATAATGTCAAATTTAAACCAAGGGCTTGTGCAAAAAGATAAAAATACCTCTTTGCTCGTGGGATCTCAGTATTATTTGCTCAGCTATATTGGAAGCTAAATGCGCTCCCTAACATCCAGCGATCGCTCTGAGATTAAACGCTTTTCTTCCATTTATGCACGTTTCACCCTTTTATGGTTTTATTAAAATGCTGGCTGCACTTCCAATTAAGTCAATCCCTTTCGCAATTGTAAGCACATTTCGTATGAATAAATAATTTAATTTGCAGGATGTTTTGAGCTCAAAGTTGCAAATGGCGACTTCGATGCAAAGAGGGGTGCAGAGCTGCCCCCCCCCCCCCCC
>Ga0065711_1052176_pt1 | contig 10069 bp, 8 predicted proteins | sample Hoacrofraction12_FD_59098 | JGI IMG/M metagenome (GOLD analysis project Ga0065711, IMG submission 59098) | Hoatzin crop microbial communities from Cojedes, Venezuela - Epithelial fraction 12 v2 (version 2) | ecosystem: Host-associated > Birds > Digestive system > Esophagus > Crop | place...
TTTTTTTTTTTTTTTTTTTTTTTTTTTTTTCCCCCAAAAGGGGAACCGGTGAAAGGACTCGGTGGACAAAGCAAGAAAGGCCCCATCAGAGCCCCGCTCCCAGAGAGACGCTGCTGTTCTGCTGTGTCCCGCCCTGGCAGCCTCGGCCACCCCTGACACCCCCCTGCTTCCACCAGAACGACAGGGCTTGCAGCCTGGGCTTTGTTCCTCACACAGATTAACTGTGGCATGAAGGAGCTGCTGACCTTTAAAAGGGCAGAAATGGGGCAAATGTCAAGCCCCTGGGTTTTAAAGGCAATTTCCATACGAGGTGGAAGGTTGTGAACTTTACTTGAATGGGAAAGTTCAAGTTCATCCCATTGTTTTGTAGGTCACCAAAGTTCAAAAAAACCCAATGATTTTTCTTCCCAGCACGTGTAGGTGGTTCGCTGTCTTTCTTGTTCCTTCTGTGTCTTAATTCCCCAAGCTACCCCATTACTAAATTGTTTTCTGCACAGCCCTTAATTTATTGCTGTTGCAACACAAGTAGACCTATGGTCCTTGTCGTAAAATGATTTCAGTTTCGGACACATGAGCTGAAGCGTTACCATTTTCAGGATCTCCTTCTCCAGTCTCACATTCCAGTGTAAGGAATTACTCCCAAAACCTTTCAAAACTCCCTCAGGCACAAGCCCTGCTCAGATAAAACTGCTGGATTTTAGGCTGTTACACAGAGCCAGTCTTACACATGATCAAGAAAGCTGATATATGGAACTGACTACACACATGAAGCCCATCTGTGCACCCAGAGCAGTGGGCACAGTGATACAAGAAATTACGTATTTCATACTGAGTACAAGATTTGTTTCCCTCCTAGGTTATATGAACATTGGGCAGCCTTGTCTTCTCCAAGTAAGCATTATCTTAAAATCATTTGCTTTGCTATAGCATTACCAATATTTTCTTTGATAAATTTGAGACTTCTATCAGACTACTTTTTTTTTTTTTTCTCCCTTATGTTCCTCATCCAGGAAAGATGACAGATCATCTAACCATGCCACCCTTAAAAAGCAGCTGATGTGCTTATCACATCCAGTCTCTCAGATGAAATATAGAAACCTGTTTAAAAGAGAGATTTTTGTGTAGTCCCTAAATGTTGCAAACTGGAGGCCATTAACCCGTTGCAGGGTCTCATGGTAAATAGCGAGAGGAACTGGCACTAAGAATTTGAACTGGGATGAGCTGTGCCTGACTTGAGAGGTGTGTTTTCCTTTTGCAGCCCTGAATATACTTCAAACTGAAGGAAAGAGCATTAATAAAAAGGGTAGTGTGATGCCAAGGATATATGTATTTGCAATGTGTGTAATTTAGAAAGCAGGCATAAGCCCTAGTAACAATATGAGAAGTATAAATTCCAGTTAAATAAAATCTCATTTTAATTTTGTCAAGGAAGATGACTGTACAAAACAGGAGGAACCAAATCACACGGCGCATATCTTGTGCCTGGTGATGGCAGCCAGCCGAATTCAGAGATAAATCTACGTGAAGAAAGTCTAAAGCAGTGTAATTTATCCCTTTATTCTCTATCCCTTGACATACAATTGAAAGCAACATCAACTGAGATTTTAAAAGGTTCATATGAACTTAGCGGCCGGATTCAGCACTGAAGTAGGAGAAATCTCCTACATCTCCTACATCTGTGAAAGCAATTCCATACATCAGTGTCATTCTAAAGGTGTCTAAATGAGTAGCAAACATGGAACTAAAAGATACAAATCATCATTTAATTAAGATATAAATCATTGCTTAAATGCTTTTGAACTCACTCCTAATGCCTGGCATAGTGATTTAGTAGTCCCTTTGTTATGTCTGAATCTGACCCGTTCACTCTACTTTCACACGTTCAGAGATGAAAATACCCAAGCAGCTTGCTTTCCTCCAGTTATTTCCTTTGAAAGCAGTTCACGGGGCTTTAGCAAAGAAAGAATTTGCCAAAGTCAACAGATCATAATCGCTCCACATCAGAATAAAACTTAATAGAAGTGATTTATTAGACCAGCTCGGATTTCAGTGGAAGTTTCCCAGAAATTTAAGTGCTGTGAATGATCCGGTTCCTAACCAAATAATTTAGAGGTTTCTTGAGGCAAGATGATCCTTGCAAAATACTGCAGAGGGAGCTCGAAGCCTGGGAGTGTTTCAAACCGAGCCTTTTGACTTCATGGTCTTCGCTGCAAGAGCAGAGCCAAGAGCTCGCGGGAAGATTCCTCTCTGGCGAGCCTTGGGCGAGGGGTCGGTCACCAGGCCATCGAGGCAGCGAGCACCCATTTCGAGACTGCGAACGCGAAGCTGCCCTTCGTGGGGCCTGTGCGCTGCCACGTTGCGTGAATAAACGCGGGGTGGCTGAAAGGTTGCTCGGGAGGGTTCAGGACTTGTTAAACAGCGGCTTTAAAAAGCAGTATATTAATTCACGTGCCCGAATAGTAAACGTTTTGGTAAAATGTGCATGGCTGTACCGAGCCACAGGTGACTGAGATGACTCTGCGTTGACACTTCGGAAGATGCTTTGTGTTTTCCAGCCGAGGCAATCCTCCATTTCTGGCTGGCCCTGCTTTGCTGATTTGCTGCAGGGCTGTGGAAATGTCAGACAGTTTCTGCAGGTGCTGCAACACCCCTGATGTAATCTGGTTTGTTATTAGCGCTCATTAACAAGTATACAAGTTGCCGAGTCCACCTTTGATGACTCTTCTCTCTGTTACTGTCAAGCAGCTTACTCTTGATGTGACAAATAGCTTTCTGTAAACATTAATAGCTTGCCTTCTCTCTTCAGCCAGCCTTTCTTCTCTAACAAGGGGTGTGCTTGCAGCCTGCTGTTGACGCACCAGAACTCGTTGTAATCTAGTGATTTCAGATGCTGGTTGCAGCATAGCTACTTCAGCATGGTACGTGGCGTGCTCAAATCAGGGGTGATTTTCTCATCCTTTTGTGAGGCGCCTTTCTGAGGCCCACAGCAAGGGCTGCACACACCAGTAGAGTTTCCAGTGTTAATACATGTATTTTTCTTCTTTGCTTTTGTTCTGAGCTATGTACCTACTGCTTCATCCATACTTTGCTCACCTTTGATACGTTTAAAGCTTAAATCACTGCTATTACTTCAATCCTGTCGCATGAGGGCAAAGCTCTGCTCCTGAGTTTGTAAGGTGCAAAGGATGTGCTTCTGTAGGACCTCCTGTCTGGTTTCACAGAGCAGAGAGAGGTGAAAGACTCCGTGGATCTGGACTATATCTCGACAGACTTGGTGGTCTTGTTGCTTTAAAGAATACGCAGGATGAAGAGATAGCCAATACGTGTCTTCAGAGGCAGAAACTGGAATCAAATCAGGGAGAGCTTGCTGGTCTGTTGCTGTTTCTTTATGGGCTGCTTCATAGTACTTGTTAGATTGTCTGGGCTGGTGGTCAAGGGGGAAGCAGAATTGTCAAAGGGATATTTGTTTCTTTTTTTTAGCAAGTGGAAGGAACAAGGGGAATATCCATACAGTGGAGGTGGTGACAAAATTCAAGGCATTCCGTTAGTAGTAGTGATAGGAGAAATCTGTGTGCTGATGCACACCCTCCAGGTGGACTGCATGGAGCTTCCAAGAGCCCTGCAGCTAGAGAGGGGACTGCTCTTGCTTTTTCAACTGAGTAATGAGAAACGCGACGGGATGCAGTTTCAAGTTGCCTGAGTCCGTAGAAACCAGAGTATTTAGGAATGACAGCGTTTTTAAATAAAGGAGCTTTGATAACTTTCCTAACTTATCAGACAATTCAATAGCAAATAACCCAGGGCAAATTTAGAATTCTCATCCCTGACAGTTGTGAGGAACAGGTTCAACCAACTGCTTGGCATAGACTAGATGTATTTAATCCTGTCTCAGCACGGAGAAATTGTTTCTCTTTTGAGATCCAGTCAGTTGTACGCTTCTTTTAACTGCCATTCTCTCTCAAGGGAATTAGGAGCATCTCAGTTTTTCTTTGTTGGCTTCAAGATAAGAGCAGTATTAAAAAATGCAAGCCTCTCCCTACTAGCCGAATTGGGCAGTAACAGGTTTTTTGTTTGCTTCCTTACTTTTTTACTCCCATGGTGAATAAACAGATTTCCATTTAAGTTCTTAATATACTCAATGCCTCTCATCCATTGTTTGCAAAATCCTAAAATGCACGTTTCCAGCAAAGAAAAGATGGTTTCTGCATATTTTTTTTGTGAATTAATTGATCCATCCATGTTTCTTTTGTCAGGTATTACTTCTGTGCTGCTGTAACATCTAGTGTAGAAAGAAGTGCTCTGGTAAAGAAACTATTTGTGAAGAGACTTAGGATCCTAGGAGAAAACTGTCTGTCACAAAAGTGCCTATAAGAAATGTCAAATTATTGTGGGTTGAAAGAGAGAAAATTAGAAGCAGAGTGTGGGAAAAGTAAATAAGTACTGAAAAGAAAGTGAACTCCGTCATGAATAGGTTGTATACAGATAAAAAATCTGGCCAAGTAACAACAACAAGAAGCAGTAAGTTGTTAACAGATGCTTGAACTTCTTAATATTGAAACAGAAGAAGTGTTGATATAATTCTGTTGATACAGTACTGTTGTGCTATTGTTGACAGAAGTTGTTAGTTTAACTTTAGGGGAAGGGTAAATTGTAGACTTTTGTTTATTTGCTCCAACTAAAAGCCTCTGACTTGACTTTTTACCTATTTTTGTAGTGAATTTTCATCATACCATGTAAGTATGAAATCATTCAGACAAACATTTCACATGTCAGTAAAACTGTGTGTATATACTACACCAGCACGTTTCATTCCTCTAAACTGTATTTATTACTTAAGGTCTGCAACGTCAATTTTGCCCTTGAAAAACAGAAGAACAGAGAAAACGAGGGTTGTCTGCACAGGAATGTCATTGTGAAACAAGCTAGGGAGGAACTAAAAAACTCCCCAAATAGTAGTGAATTATCATTAGATCTCTTTTTGGGCCCTTTCTGTTTCTCTTCTATTCAGTCCCTGCTGGACCTGGACGAAGCTGACCTGCAGAGCATCAGAAGCGTCCGCTCTCTGAGGGTTACCTCGGAATCGCCATGTGAGGCAGCTGTGCTAAGCAGTTTCCTCCTGAAGATAACCCTACGGCAGAATATGACACAGAGATGCCAAATCTGGTGTTAACTGATGCTGAGACATGTCCACATGCCTGTCTTCTGCAGTGCCGCATGAGATACCGGCGCGGGTCTGAAGGCAAAATATCTCCTTTAGGGTGGTGAAGGACTTAGGTCATCGGTGAGTCCAACACTCGCTCTGACCCACTGACTCTCCAGCCCACGCTGGGGACTGTGCCCTGTCATGCAGCTGTGGGCTCTGGGACTGGTTGAGAACGAAGGAAATGAAGTTAACGTACAAACTGGAAGATACTTTTCATCCAGGGAAATAATCCAGCAGTTCTGATGGGCAAGCTTGAAAACTGATTAATTTCTGAAGAGTCTATAAATTTGTTCTCTGTTTTCCTGAGCTGCTGTATTGCCAGCTCCCAAGCCCAATAAACACATGAAAAGGTAAACACTTACCATACCAAGATTTATTTTCTTGAGTAGAAAAGAAATAGAGTTGTTTTTCTTTGATCTTCTTTGCATTGGAAAAGACAATATTCTGAGCAGCTATAAAAAAGGTTAGGATAAGTTAAAATTAATTATTTTGCAGAAAAATGGATGAATTTTGCACTAGTTGCACTTAGAAGTATTTATTACAAGCAAGCAAATAGTCCTACACCACAGGACTTCATCCTCCCACCTAAGGAAAGGGTTTTTTCCCTGCTTTCCCCACTGAGTACAGCAGCACGCCATTGCCTGCTACACAGCACTGCAGCTGGAAAAGTAGCAGCGGGGATTTTGTTTTATCTCTGTGAATATTCCAGCTCTAATCTCTTCTGCATTAACAGACTCTGCTTTGGACCTGGTCGTGGTCGTGAAAGTGGTGTGAAAAATGTAACTTTTTCCCCAGCCACGTCTCTGCATCCAGCCTGCAGAATGGCCTCTTCACAGACCAGAAGATCTCTTGGCCTTCAAAGGTCTCCCAGAATTACTAAAATTTCACTGTAATAAATATAGACGAATGAGCCTTGCCCCACTTGCTTGGTTTCTGAGTTAAACTCGGGTGTTCTGAGCTGACTACAGGGACTGGAGATAACAAAAAACCAAGTATGGGGGGATGCATTTCCTAAAACAAAGTATTACCTCAGGCATCTGAGATTGGAAGTAGAATTACCCATTAGAGGAAAGATCAATGGATTTTTGTTCTTCCCTTCGAGAATGTGTTGATACAGTATTTTCCGTCTGACTCATTATCTCACCATCATTGAAGCTGGAAGGTGTAAGGTTTTTTTTCAAATCCGATTAGAGAGGGAGTGCCTTGTCTGCTCGAACACAGTACAGTTATTATCCGGAGCACTCATTTCCTTTTGAAACGTGACTAGTTTTATGCAACCATTAAGTGACACAGGATATGACTAGGTTGTTACTCACAGGGATTTAGACATAATAAATAAGAAAGTAAATCTTGTTTCATCATGCTCCTCCCTTGATTCTTTGGGGGGATTGGGGGTAAGTAGTACTTTCTGCTCTCTAAAGAAACCCTTTACTTTGAGCTAGTCCACAGCGTTGTATTCAGAACCAGATACAAGGTGATCTTAAGCCACAATTTGGAACTCATTTTCATACACAAACATAATGGAAACGTGTTGCCTTTGTTCCCAGAGATGAAAAGTCTGTGAAGGACCGTGACTTAATGAGAGAAGAATGGATTAATGTAATACAATAAGTAGCATTTATATAGTTTCCTTACAGTCTGTCTACTTCAGATGAAGTAAGAAAGTTACATGCACCACAGCTTTGTCTGCCTACCCTCAAAAAATTCACATACCCCATTTACTTTTTTCTTGAGAAGCTCCTGTGCAGATATACAACCGAAATGAAATGACTTCCAACCTAAGGTCAGACCCAAGCTCACTGTCTCGTCTCTCAAATATACCTATAAACATACGGCTTTGCTGTTATTCACCAATTTATGAGTGAGGCTTTTTAAAGCAGAAGTAGCCTGTATTACAGCTTTGCCAAATACCTGAACCTGGAAGTGATTAACTGTCATTTCTTATCCACAAGACAACCCAGAGATGACTACCAGCTTAGCTCTACGGCTCTCTTTGGTCAGAGCTAAAAGACAAGCATTGTAAAGATGCGGAGAGACTTCGTTTCAGCAGTAAAAATCAAACAGACCAAAGTGAAGAGGTTTAGTAGAATTTCAGAACCGACCCTCAGTTCTACTTCTTTTGCCCTTTGAAGCCAGAAGAAGACGTAGCTGAAATTCACATTAATTTACTCTCAGGACTTTCACTGTTCCTTCCCTGCTCCCAACTCCCAACAGTGCCTCAGTAGGGTAAAATACCTAAATAACTCCAGGAGCGTGGCCCAGAATCCACCAGATCCAGAGCTGTTTTGTTACGCACACCACCTCTTGCTGACCTGCGAGGTCGTGCAGTAAACCTGGAGTAGTCTAGCCTGCTCAGATTTATTACTTTCCCACTTGATAGTTAATTACTTGTAATTACTTACCTTCTTTACCTACAGATGTATTTTGAAGATAAATATATTAAGAAATATGAGCTGCTCTGCTAAGTACATGCTCCTACCAGGACAGATGGGAATTCCACACTTGTGTGCTCCATGCCGTGATGCCGCAACGCTGCTGTCTTGGTTCAAAGCAGGCAGCACAGCCACGTACCTGCACATCGCCTCTGGGGCTTGAGAGACTTACCTGCTACAGAACTGAAGGGCTCGCGCCAGCTGGGACCCGACTTCAATGTTGGAAGCTGTGTGAGAGTTTATAAATCGTTCTGATCAATGTTAAAAATAAGCGTGTTCCTAGAGGAACTGTTTACTTTTGATTGCCGAGGATCATGGTATTATTTGCAATTCAGTACAGCAGTGGAGAAGGCACAGTCACCAAGCCCTCAGTGACGCCGGAGAGGTCTTCTCTTTCTTAGTCTGTTTTCATCCATTTCCCTCCACAGGACCAAAGCCTTCCAGCTTTCATCTGAGCAGAAGACCAACAGTATTGCACCACTTGGCAGGATGAGATGCACATAGCTACAAAAACATTGGCAAAGGCTACCTGATAACCTACCTACAAGATGGCCTGGCCTTAGGAAGCGATTCTCTTTCCAGAAAAACAACTTCTGTGGCTGATCTCCCAGCTCACTTCGATCTAAGAACATCAGCTGAAAGCCTTTTCTTCCTCCTTTCCCAATTTGCACCTTTTCCATAGACTCCATCTCTTATATTTCAATCAGAGAAGATGGCCACTCTGTTTCATTTAGAACTAAAAATAGGGAATTGTGGAGGATGAAGCATTAAAGCTTGTACCTGATCACATTGATCGTCGTGTCGAGTCCAGTTCATCCTCCGCGACAGGGAATAACATTTTCTTCTGCTCTAAGAAAGATTGCTTAACTATCTCCAGTTAACTCTTGCTCTGAAAAATGGACTTTGTTAGGCTTCTAAGTTTGCTCAGCACGAGCACTCTTCTAAATATTTTGTGTTTTCTTTTTCTCACGACCATCAGGATGACTACATTTCCCATTTTAGCAATTTTCTCACGCAGGTGGTACTAAGCAAGATGAAAGCTGTGTAACTAAGTTCACATGACTGTGTCATGCCTTTGATTTGCTGAGCCCTTCACCTCATGGAAACGAGTACAACAACGTGTGCAACCCTTTACTGCTCACACAACTCATCTGCATCAATATATTTTGGCTTTCAGTGACCCTCTGGGTTCTAAAAGTACCATAGAGTAAGCGTCACACATTTTTATTATAAGTGGAACCAATCATTTAATAAGCAATGCTTGGTCTCATGCAAAGTGCGCTGCAGTCAAAGGAAATATTTTCTTTGGCTTCATATGGCCTCGAATCAGGCGGCATGCATGGTATTAAAAATTAAGAGCTTAAAATTAAAAAGAAGCCACATTAATAGCTAGTTTCTTCTTCAGAAAGGACTGCTGGGCTAAAAAAGGGAGGAGATTAAAAAAAGAGCTTTGGTTTTTCTCTGCTGTACTAAAAATGGCATATTGTGTTTGGTCATGGAATAAATAGTACTCAAATGTGAAAAGAATTGAACCAGAGTTTGAGTGGAATCCATATAAATTTTAAGACATGGTTTCTTCGGGGGCAAAAGGCAAACCAGTTGTTTACTCTGAAAACTTCATAGGAAAATTTAAATAGACTCAAGTGATCTACGAAACTTCAGGAGAGTTCAGACTCCTGCGGTAACAAGATGAGAAGTAAATTGTTTTATTATTTCTTATTGGAAATCACAACAGCCAAAAAGATCATTAACAGCTCAGGACCAGAGAGCACAGAGGGTTTAAAAATAGAAATGTGTCTGTGCCCTGACTTGAGACTTATTCACCCGTAAGCTATTTAAGACTGGAAAAATATTTGCAAGACAGTATCTTAGAAACACAATGACACGGAAATCCAGAAGATTCAGACTCGTACTGCCAACACAAAAGGGCGGGTGTGATTTCCTCCGCAGATGGCCCAGCTGAAGTTGCGTCTTTGCCACAAACCTTGGGTAGCAGAAAGCAAACGGTGTGTTTTAGCCATGGTTCAAAAATGGTCTACGCAGCCACTTCCAGCTGTCGTCTTTCCTACTACTGTTGGCATTTCCTTTTGGGCTGAGTAAACCAGTATAATGATTCTCCTGTTTAATACATTGATGCACCGGGTTTTGGTTGGTTTTGTTTGTTTTTTTTCCTTTGATCAAAGCGGGAAATGGGGTTTTGTACCTAAAAGTTTGTGGCAGAAGCATGCTAAGAACAGGTTGAATGCATGTCGTGGAGATACTGTTGTGTCAATACAGAATTCAGCTGTATTTGTACAATTACAAATATCGCTATCTTTTGTCAAACCTGGCCCATATGGTAGCTGTGAGACGCATCGAGGTATGTTCAGTTATTTCTTGGACATTCCCAGTCCCTGCTTCTCTGTAGTAGCTTTCTCTATTCCCCCCCCCCCCC
>Ga0065711_1052177_pt1 | contig 10068 bp, 5 predicted proteins | sample Hoacrofraction12_FD_59098 | JGI IMG/M metagenome (GOLD analysis project Ga0065711, IMG submission 59098) | Hoatzin crop microbial communities from Cojedes, Venezuela - Epithelial fraction 12 v2 (version 2) | ecosystem: Host-associated > Birds > Digestive system > Esophagus > Crop | place...
CTTTATGTATTTGTCTCCGTTGGTTTTGAAAATCAAATCTATCCTTTGGTAATGTGGTTTTCCGGAAAGGAAGAATAAAGTACTACAAATGAACTGTTTTTAAACAATCTGCAATTAATTACATGTGCAAATGCATACTGAGTTTGGGTTTGCAATTAGATAACTAATTATGTTGAAAATGACATAATATACTTAAATAGATGCTGGTGCCTCTGCCTCATCCAGTTCACTCTAGGCTGTTATTTAAGTGTGCATCTCTTCTCTTGCTGATAGGTATCACCTGCTGTATTTTAAAAGCAATGTTGCATGCCTAATTAGACATATAATCGTGATGTTTACATATGCAAAATATAAAATCTTTCTATTAATTTAAGGTGCATTCTTCTACTTCACACAAAAGCTGTCCATCAAATGCTGTACAGAAGATTTATTTATTATTGCAGCATTTCTTCACAAAAGAAAAGTTTCCTCACTATGAACTACAGAATCCAAACTGTGTTTCCTTGTATAATGTCTAGCAGCTACCTAGTTAGTCCCTTTATAATGAGTTTTTCAGCTATCTGTTATAACCTAGATCCCGCCTCATACAATCTTTCAAGGTAATTGTTTATAGCAAGAAGTTTAACCTTCCCAGAATAGGAATACTTAGAGGTTTTTAAGAAAGGGTATAGACAATTAACTCTCAGAAATAATGTAGATCCAGCCTAATTGCAAAAGGTAGAATGAGATGAATCATGTCACCAGCATATGTATATGAATCATGTCACCGGTTTCTTAGACCTTATTCAAATGACCAGATACATTTTGCATGAGATAATAACTATGCTGTTCTTTTTGTATTTAATTGGTGGCTTGTAGAACATGAGGGCCGTATTTCTGTTAAAGAATGGCAGGTCTGTCAGAAAATCAGAATTAAAGGTTGCTTCAGGGATTATTTTAAGCAGATTTTTTGTATATTAAAGGCTGGATAAATTGCATTCTAAATAACAAATATCCATTTTGATAGCCACTTCTTTGATCAGTCTTGCAAAAGAGAATACTACTTGCTTACATTCAGTTTAACAGAAGATACTTTTGGTGTTCATGTCAAAATATACAGTTTTAAGATCCTGCATATGCACGTGTGAATTGTTTCTGTTAAGATACACAGTATTGATTCCTTGTACAGTAGGTTGTATTTTCATTGTTTTAACATGAAGACAAATACTTGTTTAACATTGTGTTTAGTTTAGCATTACATTTAGGAGAAAAACTGAGGACAATATTTTGATTTTAAAATTGATCTATGAATGACATAAGAACACCTTCTAAATAAAAAGTATAAAAATATTTAAAGAGCTAGCATAACCTTTATCAATTCACAGGCAGTGCTGGAACAGTAGACACCAGATAGATCTGATGCAGATTCCTGCATATAAAACCCAGATTTTTTTATGAAACCACTTGCTTAGTGAAGAAGCTTTCTGAAAATTCTTTGGTTTCCAATTTATCAGTCTGGTGAAACATCAAAAACAAGTGAAGATAATGTTGGGCAGAACAGACACACTTCAGCAAGTATGCATAATTGCATCATACTATTTCAGTTAAGAAGCAATGAAAATTAACTAATATTTTTACGTAGTTTTGTTGTTAAATGCAGCCCGAGAGTCCTAAAATTGAACTCATTCTGCATACATTTTTCACCCCAGGGAATGGTTCCAGAGCAGTTCTTTTGTTTGCTGGCATACAGCACAAAGCAAATAAAATTCATAAATCGTACTGACTGAAAACATCAGTCCTGGTTGCTACTTAATGAGGCTTTAATCCATCTTGAACAGTGATTTTTTGTTGTTTTTGTTTAATGTAATTTCCTTTTCCTAAAATTCCTAGAGGAGGAGAAGAGGCAATATGTTTAGAACAATAGCATGTGTTCTGTCTGGTCTTTAAGGGAAGCATAGACAAACATTTTTTCAAATCTGAATATTTTTATTAAATCTCTTCTAAGCCCATTCAGGAGCTCATAGAACTGGATTGTCACAGAATGAGTGATGGGTGAGGTTGGAAGGGACCTCTGGAGGACATCTATTCCAGCTTCCTTGCCCAAGCAGGGTCAGCTGCAGCTGGTTGTCCATCCCTATAAGCAGAGAAATATTTGTGGAGCTGGCACAGTATCCTGTAAGAACGAGCAATTCTATGAAATCTTTACAGAAATTATAAGGTACGAGGACTGGGCACAGTCCATTGGGGTGTGAAATCCAAAGCAGAAATCCTAGAGTGTGGTGTGTTGGTGGGGGAGGGGGCTGCCCTCACCATAAGGCTCAGGTATCTGGGTTTCAATAACTACTGTTCGAAGCAATGTTAACTTTTGATCAGTTATTATATTTGCTCAATATTTATTGTATTATACAAGGTGAAGCATAGAGAAGACTAATCATCACCTTTCTGTGTCCTTTTCCAACAAATTTCATAACATGATTATGACTGAGTGGTGTAAACCAGATTATCAAGCCAGTTCTTCTCCCAGAACAGGTTCAATGCTGCTCAGTGCTACATTATGCTTCCTTTTTTTTTAATGGAGTATTATATATGTCTGTATATATATTCCAGAAAATAAATGTATTATCTTTACAGGATAAATAAAACATGATTAAAGTGCATTGAATTTTGAAAATGGTTAACCAAGACCTTTTTTGATTACTATTTTCTGTGGGAAATTTTACTTCATAGTACTTTCAGAAGATAATTCTCTTTAACTCTCAATTTACTAGAAATCTTCTTCCAATTACAGTTTAGAGGGAAAGCAATTACCTTCCTTCCTTTCATTCCTCCTTTCTCAATCTTATGGTAAAAATCTGTGCTGGAAAAAAATGCCTAGCTTAGGCCTCCTTGATAGATTATTTTAGTATTCACAAATGTTGTTGCTAGAGATCCACTTTAAATTTTCTGTGATGAGTTTGCTAGAAAAGGTAAAACACATTTGTACAGGGGAAAATCACATAAACATCAGTATGTTGTAATGAATTTTCTTCTAAAAAACCTAAATTGGTATGGCTTAATGAAGGTATCTCTCATGGTTGACTAGCTTAATACTCATTGTGTCAGCTGCAATTTGGAGGTTATTAAGCCTGACCTAGATTTCACTGGTATGCAGGTTAACCTACTCCGTTATCTTATTGTGTGTGTATGTGTTTTAGCTCTCACCAATGCTTGCTTTTAAATTAGTGATTTGGAAACTCGAAGACCAACCAGTGATGATGAGAAAGAGAATTACTCTTTGTAAAATTTAATTTTGCACATTTTTTTCCTTTGCACTGCATCCTTTTTGAAAACAGTTATCCAAGGATAAACAGGATAAAAGTAGTGATTTAACATACCCTGGCATCATGCTTCACCAGTCTGTTACAGCAGCAGTCACCAGAGGAAGTCAGATCCTTATCTGTCATCCCACTCCATACAGAGAAGACAAAATGAGATAAAGAGGGAAGATAAAGAGAGATTCACTTAATGGATAAACCATCTGATAACAATCAGATGATAGGAGGAAGCTGTTGGACATGCATCTATTCCCATTCTGAAAAGAGAACAGTAATTCCGTTGAAGGAACCTCGTATTGCCTTGAATTTTGAAGCTTTATTCTAAAAAAAATGGATGATTTTGAACTTAGCATCTTGATGAACAAAACTGATATTTCTTTGTTTTCTCTGATTAAAAATTTAGATTTGATTAATGCTGAAAAATGCTTTCTCATTTATTTTTTTGGTGTTGGTTGGAGTTCTTTTCAACTGAAAAGCACTGCCTGGGTAGTCCTGGTTTCTGAAGCATGCTATATTTATCCACAACTTGACTTTGTACAAGATAACAGGAGTTTATATATGGGATCATTCTCTCTTTATTCGAGAGGTGACCTTCTGCTAATACTCATCCACTGAGGCTCAGTTCTATGCTCATATTTAATTTTCCATCACTCGGGCGTCCTTTCTCTTCCTATCTAATAGATTTTAAATGATAAAAAAGTGCCAGAACATTTTTCTTATAAAACCTTCAGTTCTGTTCTTCACATCCTTTGAAAGAAACAAGCACCATATGTGTTGTCTCAAATTTTTACTTAATTAATTTAATTAACTTTGAAGTGTTTTTTAGTGAAGAGGGCACCTTTTATTGAAAGACACATTTAATTCTTTCATCTGCTCTGGTGGAAATTGTAGTCATAAAATAGCAAAGGAACTAGGACAATGGTCCAATCCGTTTTCCTGCAAAGAAGAAAAATCAATTGTATTCTAACAAATGTTTGTCTTGTTCTTCTAAATCTTGCTGAAAGCTGTCCTACAACCTCCCTCCCTAGAAAGACTTTTCCGGTGCTTTGCTATTTATTTAGCCAGGATGTTTTTCATAATACTTCATATTAATAAATTATGTTAGTGAAAATTAAGCAATTATTTTCTTTTGCTTCTAAAGTTATTGGAAAAATTGATCATTGTTCTTTTTAAAGAACTTCATAGGGTGCTGCAGTTTTTCTGTGGTGCTTCTTTCAACTAGTCTAATTTTTCCAGACTAAAAAAGCTAAAGGTCTTCTGTTTTTCCCCGACAGATCTTATATATCACAGGACTACACTACCACATCAGAGGGGAATCTGAAGAGAAGGCACTTGAATAGGGACACTTCTCCAGAATATTCTCCTAGCTTTGAGCAATGTCTTGAGGCTGATGACGTTGTTGATTATACTTTCCACTAGGTTTTTCTTCCGTAAGTTTGATCACTTTTCAAACCCTTCCAAACTTTTGGCATCCGCATCACTGTACAAGCAGTTCTGAAGCTTCTTTGTGCACTGTTTAACGATCTAGTTAGTTTTGAATTTAGTAATCACTTTTTATTTGATGTTTCTTATGTTGCCTATCAAAAAAGTAGTTCCCTATTTACCTTCTCTGTGCCATTCTTAATTTTTTTAGTTATTCGTCACTCTCTTCTGCCCAGTTATCTCTTTTGTAGGTTGAATAATCAAAGTCTGCTTAACAAATATATTGCTTTTCTTTAAACGTTTGTCAGTTTTACTGTACAATTTTCAATCTCTATCAAGATCTGTCATATTAGGCATCTGTATTAAAACTGCAGAGTGTATTCAAGTGGAGTTACACCACAGTTTTATCTAACAACAGAGAGACTGTTTCTGGTTTCTCTCCTCAGTTCCTTACTATGAGTGACATTGGATTTGACTGCTAAAAAATAATGAACTGACCTGTGTTCAAATTATCAATATTTTCCCAATTCTACCTTTATTGTGTGATAACAGTTAGATCAGAGCCCATTCCAAGTGTATAAAATTAGGACAGGTATTTTTTTCCTCTCCCAGAAGCATTGCTTTACCTGCACTGAGATCTACATCTGCTTTTGAAACCTAGTATCGCTTGTTTGCGCTTTCCTGGATTATCTCCAGTAGATTTCTCTTTTTCTTGTTCGATGTGGTACTTAGCTGGGACTTCAGCAACTGATAGAAAAATAAATTAATTGTCCATTTCCCTCATGTTTTATGTGCAACACATCTCTTAATACATCTCTGTATCACATCTCTCAAATAGACTTCGTTTTTTTTCCATCTACATTATCTTGTATTTTGTTTGTGATCAGCTCTAATGATCAAAATCTCTACCGCAAAGTGATTGCACAAATCTTATTCAGTTACTTCTTCCCAAAGACAGTATTTTGCCTATCTGCAGTCAATGTCATGATTCTGTTTTTTAGACCATCTTTAAAATGTAATAGAATAATTTAAAATTCTGATACTCCTGTTCAAATTGTTTACAACCTGTCACAATTTTATTTCCTCAACAAATGTCATTAGAGTACTCTATTCCATCTCCTGTTTCCATAGTAAAAATGCTAAGCAGAACTAAGCCTGCGTTTGCCCTTCTACACATCCAGTTTTTTGATGGGATGAGCATAACTCTAAAGAGTACTTTTCATTACCTGAAATATTAAAGTTATGGAAAAACAGATAATCCAGATACTATGGAATGCATTAGGGAGCTTTATTCAACTGCACAATATCTCTGGGTCTGCCTACCACTTAGTGATCGGCTGGTTGGCACTAAGCTTCTCCACTGGAGGCCACCCCAGAGACTATAAACTGTGCTCTTTGGTGCTCTGAAAGCATTAGTAATCCCAATGCAGCCCCATTTTTCTTGCCCCTCACAGAATCTAGAAAAGGGTGTGGCATGGTATGGCATTCTGTAATAACCTGTGACCCATCCCTACCCTTCTTAACTTGATGCTCTTCAGTCAGCACTGCTGCATTCATGCTACACACGTGGCAAATTTATTCCCATGTCTGCAAAAAAACCCACCCCAAAACCCAAAAGTCACGTGTTCCTTAGAAACCCTGCTGATGAATCGACAGGTTGCTTTGGGAGAGTGCATCTCACTTGTGGGATGCCAATCAGATATCATTGATGTAGACTGTATTTGCTAGTTGAACGTTATAAGGCTGTTTTGGGGAGTGCATCAAAAGCCTCAATAAAATTAAAATATATGACTTCTATTGGTTTTCCCATGTCTGGTAGGTAAGGTGTTTTGTCAAAAAATAAATAAAATTGGATCAATTTAACACAATTTACTCTTTAAAATACCAACTGGATGATTATAATTTTCATTGCATAGATGTTTTCAAATTGAATCTATCATAATTTCCTCTGACGTTGTTTTGGCTGCAGAACTTCGACCAACTGCTCAATAATCACTGGATCTTCTTTTTTATCTGCTATAAACATAGGTGTTGTGCTTACTTTTCCTAGGCTTTTGAGATATCATCTGCCCTGCATGAGTTCATGAAGATAATCACTATTGCTTCATGGACTGTTGTAGTTAGTCTAAGGGAACTTCATTTTAAGTTAACTTCTTGCATACATCCAGAGTCTATATCTTACGCGTGTTCTCTCTGTATTCTGATTTGCCATCCTAGCCCATCATTAAAATTACTTTAATGAAGTCTTTGGGCGTGAATTTTCTTTTGTGAAGGATGATGCAAATAAGCAAATTCAGACTTCTGTCTGCCACATGACAAAAATATCAAAGTTTTTTTGTTCTATGTAAGTATAATGACCATTAAGTAACTGAAATACACTTTCTTTCCTTTGGTTTCTTTTCCCACTTTTTTTTTTTATTGAACTGTTTGCTATTGCCTTTTAAGCTCCTCCTTTCAACTCATTTAATACTTTATCCTTACTGATTTTAAACCTACAAATTTTTGCTATGTAATTATTCTTTTTTTCTACACCTTTGTTTCCACTTTCAAAGTGATGCTTTCTCCCCATCTTTAAAGCATGTTCTGTTGGGTTTTGACAGCTTTTGTAGAGACACTTATCATTTTCAATTTTACCGTGAGTTGTTCCTTACCAGGTAGAATTAAATGAACAACCTTGTACTCCCTTCCTAATTTTTTCTGTGCAACAAAAAATATAGTCTGAGACTTTGGTAGAGTGTGTGTGATATACCCTGTTCCTGTCACAATCATTGATTGAGGAGCTAAAATTTCTCATTCCAATTACCCTTCCTACTGAGAGCTGCTTCTGAAAATCACAAGTCTACCTCCTACTTTTGATATGTGAAATCATATTGCATGATATAGGTTGCTAAGACAGATGCAATGAATGATAATTCATATGAATGTGTCTCCTTTGATAGTAATGAGTTTAGAATAGGTTTGTAACCTTAAACTTAGGTAAGTGGAATCCCAGTTAATGGGTTTATACAGTCTCTAACAATGGAACTCCAACCTTGATTGCTGCTTTTAACATCTTCAAGAACAAGACATGTAAAATACCTAAGTTTTATTTTAACATACAGTGGTTAGAAAATCTTGGGTTTAAGAGTCATTTACTCTAGGTCTGAGCAGATAATTGGTAAAAGATATCATCATTTATAATCTTAGAAGGAAAATTCCTCTTTCATACAGCTAGTTAAAATATAGCCTTATTTAATTTCATAGTACAATAAGTTTAAACTAGTCACAGTGGAATCTAATCATTGTGAGGGTGATGACCCTTCCTGTAAGATGTTACCTAATAATAATCTTTGCAATAATAAAGGATTTTGAGGGAGAATATTTACATAAGCCTTTTTAAAAAATTAAAGTTTAAAAATATATTTATTATAAGGCTATAATCTTTATCAAATACACAGCAATGGGAAGAGCTTCTGTTAGTATGTGATCTATGGCTAGCAACTGATGCTACTAATAATACTATGAACATAATGAAGGAAATAACCCTGACAAAATACTGAGCAAATTTAAAAAAAAAAATATTATGGATTTTGGTTAAATAAAATCCGTGTCAAGCACCATGGTGTAATGAAAAGTAAATGTGTTAACATATATTTTGTATATGCTAAATATATACTACTCACCTTTCAGTCAGTTGTTACAAAATCTGCTGGCATATGAAGTGCGATAATGTCTGAGAGAGCCAGGCATGTGCTGCAAAAATCAGAGATATTGGTGCAATGTGACAGGATGAGTTCAACTTTAATAGAATAAATTGTATCAGCGAAGATGTACATCTGCAGCCAGCCTACATCACTTATCTCCCAGTTTTCTGAGACAAAATATAAATTCAGAGGAGGTCATTATTTTTAAAAACCCTTGAATGGAAACAGATCTCACCAATGCACTTTCTTACAGCAAACTTTAGTGGTATGTAGAAAATAGTAGTCTGGATAGCTGCAGGATTTCGAAGGGTTACATACAAATCCCTAAACAGTGTTGCATAATTAAACATTGACTTTCTAATTTTTAAAACTTTCTAATTCAGACACAATTTATGCACAAATATTTTTCTGCTGAAAGCTGTGCTGTAGGCCTCAACTCAGTGGTTCATGAACTGGATGTAAGAACCAGCCCAGCTGTCCCTGCCATAGAACCCAGTCTACCTTCCACCAAAGGGGGGAGAAGACCAGATTATCCTAGAGAGGGATTTGGAGTGCACAGAGTCTGATCTGGGTGACTGAAACGACTCAGGAAATAGCGTTAAAAATCTTTTGTCTATTCCCTTTTGTCTTACTATGTGGCAGGAGGACTTTGAGCTCAGAAGAACAAAATAGGTGCAGGGTCAAAGCTCAGCAAAGAGGTTCAACACAACCTTTGTGACGCTGGCTGGTGTAAGGCAGCTCAGCGTTTGCTTTGCTAATGCATAAAATGCAAGGACTTTGGTGGTATGGATGGGTAAGGGCAGGTTGTGTAACAAGGTAGAGTTTGGGTCTGAGGAAGTTGTATATGCACATGTCTGTAACGGTGATGAGACGAGGTGAGGGGCACAAACTCATACATAAAAAAGGGAAAGAAAAAGCTAACATTTAATTGTTAGGAAGAGTAATGGTGAGAATGATTTTAACTTTTCAGTATTTCTAATCTACTTTTTTTTTTTTCTAAAGGCTTTGTGTATTGTAAACATTATGGAAAAATAAAATAAATTTAAAGTTTTATTTATTTCCTTGAAATCATTCTAGTTTTATTCTTATTCCTTTACTGTATGCATTTCACTGATAGTTTCAGGAATATTAAAAATATCTCTTTCACCAGATAGTGCTCATTTACAGGTTGGAAAATTCAGCAGAGTTCACCACCAAAGGTCCTCTGCTCTCCTGTGTGTTTTGCAGGCACACCAGTCTTCCGAGAGGGTGTTTACTGAACTGCTCTTTCTTATGAATGTTAGATAAGGCTGAGAGCGTAGGAGTTTTGTCATCCTCATTCATCCATTACTTTAACCCCGACACTCATCTGCCTCCTCTTAAAAGACATATAAAAAAGAAAGGGAAAAGAATCCTGACATTTGGAGATTGACATAGTCTTCAGTTTTCAAAGGTGATGAATATCTAGCGCTATTGCTGATTGTAAAGTGTGCATAGTCAAGTCTTCTGAGAGTCACTCACAGGAGTTTACAAATTGAATATTCTTATTCATGCATTGTCATGCCATTTGCCGGAACGGAGGGAAGAAGCAGTCACTCAATATGAGAGATCAGCAAGCTTCGTTTATTGCAGTTTGGTTACGCAATTTATAACAGTCTTAATTAGCTCATACATATTGCAAAAGCTAAGCT
>Ga0065711_1052178_pt1 | contig 10068 bp, 6 predicted proteins | sample Hoacrofraction12_FD_59098 | JGI IMG/M metagenome (GOLD analysis project Ga0065711, IMG submission 59098) | Hoatzin crop microbial communities from Cojedes, Venezuela - Epithelial fraction 12 v2 (version 2) | ecosystem: Host-associated > Birds > Digestive system > Esophagus > Crop | place...
TGACATTGGCCTTTCTCCAGTCCTCGGGCACCTCTCCTGTCCTCCAGGACCTCTCAAAGATGATGGAGAGTGACTCAGCAATGACATCTGGCAGCTCCCTCAGCACTCGTGGGTGCATTCCATTGGGGCCCATGGATTTGTGGATGTCCAGATCGCTTAAGCGATCCCTCACACAGTCCTCCTCAACCAAGGGAAGGTCGTCCTCTTTGTAGGCTTCTTCTCTTACCTCCGGGGCCTGAGATTCCTGAGGGCCAGTCTTAGCACTGAAGACTGAAGCAAAGAAGGCATTCAGTAGCTCTGCCTTCTCCGCATCCGCCATCACCAGGACACCCGCCTCATTCAGCAGCGGCCCCACATTGTCCCTAGCCTTCCTTTTGCTGCTGATGTAGTTGAAGAAGCCCTTCTTGTTGTTTTTGACACCCCTTGCCAGCTTCAATTCCAGGTGGGCTTTGGCCTTCCTCGTGGCATCCCTGCATGCTCTGACCACATTTCTGTATTCTTCCCAAGTGGCCTGTCCCTCCTTCCACATTCCATGGACCTTTCTCTTCCACCTGATCTCCGCTAGAAGCTTCTTGTTCAACCATGCAGGTCTCCTGCTTCCTTTGCTCAATTTCTTTCTCATAATTCATTAATTTATTAATAGCCCTCTTTAGAAGGAACAACAAGTAGTTCTATACCATGAAGTGTCAGTTTAGCGCAGATACAGAGACAACAGATGTATCTATATATTAAAATATTTTTCTTGCATTGCATGAAATTTTGTATTAGAAGCCCTGATAATACCCCAACGCAAGTGTTTTCCACAAGGAAGTATTTCAACTCATGGAAATTATTGTATTGCTTGCCTTATAGTCCAGAGATAAAATAAATCATATTTTCAGTCTTCTAATATATTTAGATAAATGTGTTACACATGGGAGATAAACACATTGCGTGCTTGCAGAGGGGACTGTATGCCTGTTGGTTGTTTTGTGCTTGTATTTTCAGCAAGTTCATCAAAAGTTCGGTTTGTTTCGGGCTCTGTGATTAGAATCAGAGGTCAGACAATTTTAAGCTGGTATGTATTTTGTAATAATATTGTAACTGTGGCATTGTGCCACAGAAATTCCACTAGACGTATGGTGCCATTTTTATTAATACTAATAATTGTGCAAATTTGTCTCAACTTAAATATATATCCTGATTTTCTTTATAAACAACCACCAGATTTAAATGCTTTTTATTTTAGTGTGCACTTTAAAAAGAATCTCCAGTCTACAAGCCAGCGCTAAGGACTGTACATGTCTAGGGAGGAGGAATATTTTGATTAAAGAGTTTTTAAAGCACTTCTGAGTGGAGTAGAAGATAGTTAAGGCTAAATACTGATGATGCTGTGCTTTTCTTTAATTTGTGAGTTTAGAATTAAATCCAGAAATCACAAATAAGGAAGCCTGGGATAACATTGTGAGGAATTGGTGGGGGTTTACCCTTTGCTTCAGCAGGGAAAAATTTAATTCCAGGCATCCGGTATAGATCTTCTGTTATGCTTCCATTAGCCACTTTTTTTTCCGGACACCTTAGTTATTCACTCTCTCTTACTCTGTTGTGTTGCAGTAGGCATTTGCCTTCCTGCCCATACCTGTTTGGTAAGCACTGATTTCACATGTTCCACTTCTTTTAGATTTCATGTCCTTGTCAATGCCTGTGACAAGTTAATACCCAGCACGTGTGGCTGGCTGGTGGCTGCTCGAAGTGCACGTGGAGATCATGGCTTCCTGCCTAGCAAACAGGCACTCACAGGAGAGCGTTGCCACAGCTGGTGCCATGCAGGGAGCTCCAAGGCTGCCTCTGCTCCTGGAGATGGTGCTGTTCTCTCCCTTCTGACCTTGTTAACATATAGCTGAACTATGTTAATAAGACACCATGGGAATCCTCTTTTTTTATAATTTTTGTGTAGGTAAATACTGATTTATGTTCCAGAAATACCTACTAAGAAGCATACATGAGCATTGAATTTGCAATGTCAGAATCTGTATACACTGAAATTCATAATATGTGGTGGTTTTTTAACTTTATCAGACTATAAATATTTTTATAAAGTAAATGTCTTAAATAAAAGCACATTAAAAAAATCTCTTATAAATACGATAAACTGCTCTTATCACATTTCTTAGTATATTCTTTTGCATCTGAAACACCATTTGGATCCTCTCTACTTTTCTGCCTAGAAAGCCGTAATTCATATCAGCCCAGTTATCTTGTGTGTTGCACTGAGTCATGTCTTGCTGCTTGGTAACCTTGCTGGATGATTATATTCCACTCTGATTCAAAGGTTCCTATTCCTGTGACGGAGGGCCTGGACCCAATTGCCACGTTGACGGATGATGCTACGATTGCGGCATGGAGTAACGAGGGACTGCCTGGTGATAGGATGTCAACAGAAAATGCCACTATTCTAACAAACTGCGAGCGCTGGCCTCTGGTGATAGATCCCCAGCAACAGGGAATTAAATGGATAAAGAATAAATATGGAGCTGACCTTAAAGTCGTACATCTAGGACAGAAAGGGTATGTGCATGCTGAGGAATTGGCTTTCACGTTTACTGCCCTGAAGTTCCCCTAATTTTTGTAAGGGATTGGTGTTTTTTTGGAATGCATTTACTTGAAGACTTGAAATATTAAATCACTGCTGCTTTTTCATCCATAGCATTTTTTCCATTTAAAATGTTGCTTGAAAGAGGACCTTTTTTTATGCTATTTGCAAGTGTTGAGGAGGAAATGAAGTGGAAGTAGGGGTGTGCTTCTTGTGAGGGGCAAATCAATTTTTCAATATGTAAGGTGCAAATCCTGATGATACAACATTGCTTATACTGTACAGTTTAGTCAGCAGAACACAGCACATGCACCACACAGAGGGAAAAAGTCAATCCAGTGTATGGCATTCAAGGCAAAAGCCTATTATCAAGTGTTTTGCTGATAAACATGTTTTTAATTCTTGTTACTATTACTGAATTATAGGTAAGTTGATAGCACTTGCATGTAATTGATCTGTTCATATCTTCTCTCATGTTTACTTTGATGTAGGGAGAGAACTAGGTAAGACTTAACTGCTCCATTTCAAATGGCTATCTCAGTTTATTTTACTGAATTCCAGATACAGCACACAATTACGCAGTGCTGTAAATGGTCACAGTAATGCCTTGTTTTTAAATGAAGTGTTAATCATTTATCATGTAGTCTGCTCCTCTGAACAAACTCTTTTCCCTCACCTGCCCTGATTTTTTTAAAATTCTTATTCCAACCCTCACAGATAATTGTGATTTTGATTCATACCCTGCAGTAGCCTTCTGCATGAAGCTATATTGTCGGCTTACTTATCCTTCCACAATTATCTACTCTCTTCTCAGTGCCTGCTGCAACAGAGTTCTTCCAAGTCGTTCAGATGCAATGCCTTCAAGAAAGCATTTATAGTGTAGATGAGGATACACCAAAAGCTATAACACAAAAACATATAATTTAAAAAATAACAAAATCTGAAGGATATATGTGGTCCCCCAGCTTCTCAATGTCAATTCTAATGTCTTCAGTGTGAGGATGGATCCTCATATTTGGTTATAAGAAAAGCCCCAGCAGTAATTTTTTTTGTTTGATACAAGGACTAGCAAGAGCATAGGTGTAAAGGTATTGAATTCAAAAATGTTGAACTCTTAACCACTGGGAAATTCTTTGTGAACAGTTTTGCATGGTTTAGCCATTTTCTTTTAGAAAAACTTTGCCAATTCTATTATATAAAAGAAATGTTTCTATTGCCAGCATTTATCTAATATTTTTTTATTTTTCATATGAAGTTTTCTGATGACCATTGAAAGAGCTTTGGCTTGTGGAGAGACTCTACTAATCGAAAACATGAGTGAATCTATTGATCCCATACTTGATCCCCTGCCTGGAAGACATACAGTTAAAAAGGGAAGGTAGGTATGCTTGTGTAATTGAAATTTTTCCGTGATAACTGGATCTATATTGCTTTGATTGCCTCATTTTGCTTGATACTTCATAACTCTTCGTGTAGTTGTTTAATTCTTTTTAAAATGGCTAAAAACTGGTGATGAGTGGATATTAAAATTTTAGTATCTACATCTGACTGATTAGATTACAAAATTCTCTTCTCAATTCACAAATTGGACTCAAAATACAATGTAGACATGCATGTCGCTTTCTCAACACAAAGTGAAAATCTTTATTTTTTTTACTTCAAAAAAGCGACAAAACAAGGAGCAGTATATATTATAATTCAGCTCAAAAGAAAGTACTTCATTTCCATGTTAGGCGTCTATATCAAAAGGGAAAGAATTGCAAATGACAGGCTAGATTTGGATTTAACAATATAGGAATTTCCAGCTGCAATATCAGTCTAAGAAAACCATGTCTTCACTTTACAGTGTGTTGCCATAACTCTTTGTTGAGCCACCCCATGAAACAAATCAATGAACTGACTTAAAAGGGGGAAGAAAAAACAAAAAAAAAAAAGAAAAAAATAAGACCAATGAGGAAAAACTGATATACTGCTGCAAACATCCCGTGCATCAAACCAGTCCAGTTGATAGTGTTAACTAATCCATTGAGGCAGATGTAGCGGTGGTGTTGCTCTTTCTTCAGTTTTACCAAGAAACCTAGTCTGCTAGCACCAGATCTCCCTTGGCCCATTTCCCACGTGAGTGCTCCAAATATACAGGGGCAGGGACTGTTCTGACCTCTCTCTCCTGATGGAAGGGCTACAGCCGTGTGAGCTCCACCCCAGAGGTCTGTAGCTGGGCATTTTAGTGGGAGATGCAGATTTGAACCAGGTAACACAAGGCTGAGTTAATGCGTCTTGCCTGTTCTGACACTGCTGCAGCAGGAGTGGCAGGTGCTACAAGGAAGGGTAACCTCATTTTCTGACCTTTTGTGGGGGATGTCTATGAATCTCAGCTTTCGTTCCCATGCCCCCTTTTTCCCCTAGATTTTGAAAAATTGTTGTCAAATTTAGAAAATATCATCAAAAATATTTACTAAGATCTAATTAAGATCCCTTTAGATACACATTTTCAGGCTGATAATAGGAAAAGTAAAGGAGCTTGTACTCAAGTCCTTGTTGCAGAGAATTTTAGTCTGTAATGTTTTCCATCACTTTTCATTAAAACTTTCAATGTGACTGCTGAGTCTTCAAGGCAGCTGCCACCGAAAGAATAATGTTGATTTGTGCTTGCATGAGAGTAAACTGATGAAATGTTTCATCTGATAGGCTGAAATGCCATGTTATTGTCTCTGCTCAAATTTGAATTTATTTTAAAGCCTGACAGTGTTCCTATCTTCTATTCCTGTTTTCAAACAACACCTCAACAAACTAGATTTTTCATGTTGAAGAATATGATGTTTGTTCTGATAAAAAGTCAGAGATACACCTGAAGCTTTCTGGATAGTTCTCAGATATTACTCAGAGTATTTAGAGTACTTGCACAGTTTCAGACTGTTAAAAGAAAAAATAAGCAAGATAAGTTATATAAAAATGGTATCCAGTTTTGGACAGATTACCCAAGCTTTCTGTCCCTCCTTCCCCCCATATTTCAGGCATTGGTGCCTGGATAGTAAATCTGAGCAATACACAACAGCTCAAATCTCCTTGCGTACATGAAGCTCCTGGAAGATGCACTCTTGCCCTGCTCTGTGAGATCTTGAAATTATTCTATTTTGTTGCGTTTTTCTATAATGGTATTTAAGTACTTCAGAGTAAGACCATATAGCTTGCTTTTTAGACTCTGTAGTGAAGAAACTCTACTGAAAATTAGAAATATACTGGTCTAAAAGAGAGATCAGAAATTACACAGCCTAATAAGTCTTTAAGGCATGAGACAGAGGAATGTAAAATAGTAGAAAGAAGTTGGATTGAAAAGTACAAGGGTCACAGCAATACAGTTTTGCATTTGGCTAGCATAGGTTTCCGTGCAGCATAGCAGAGCTGTAAACATGCACACAAACACAATCACATGAATCTATTCAAATACAGGTTCTTGTGGTGACTATTTTAGCAGCATTACATGACCTAGCGTTCTGTGGCTCAGTGAAGATGCAGCAGGTCTCCTTTGTGGGGCACTAGTAATATATATACCCCTTTGTTAGCGAATAAGAAGAGTTTTCCTCAGTCTGGATTCATTTCTGTTATTTGTTTATTTTAGTAGTTGTGTCAGGCACTTGTAAATTTTTTTTTCTAATAAAGAAAGACTAGAAAGGTATTTGTGATAGATATGGTTTAGTCCAGCAGTTGAAGTTCATTAATAATTGGAATGTTGCAGAGTATGAAGTAATGAATACTAATTACTCCTTTCATGTCTGACAGCACCCTGTGGACCAATACATCAGCCCAGACTTTAATTTGGTTCTAGTAATGGTTTCATCAATAGTACATTAATTCTGTGTTTGAAAAGATATACAGTTGAACCTGACCCACACAGTAGATACCACTGTCATAAAATGGCCACATACTGACAACAACTGGATAATTACAAATAATTAAATCCACTGAGCTTCAGACAATCCTAATTTTAAGTAAAATATATCTTATCATATCAATCGACAGAAAGCATAGCAAGGGATTTATCAATTTGTACTCCTTCCAAAGTAAATTGACTAGCCTGCATATTAGAGAACTTGCTGATCTGTGAAGCAGCTTCATAAAAGTGTATCTCCTCTTCCTTGTTTACCAAGATTGTTCTTGTGTTGTACTTTGGGATATTCTGTAACACCAGCTTCAGGTATTGTTTCTGAATGAAGCCCACAAAACAAATTCTCAGCTTCAGAGTACTTCAAATATATGTATGAATTTATATTTTCCTCAAAATGTGGGTGATTGTACAGTGAACTACAGATATTTGTTATCTCTGAAAATCAGACTTCTTGCTTAAGTGCCTCAGTATACATTTAGAAGCCTAACAAGTTTCAGGTGTTCAAGTTTGGATATTTTTTTAATTTTAATTTTCGAGCTGCAAACCTGCTTAGTGGGTCTTAATACACTTTAGATTGTGACCTTATGTTCAAAATGGCTTTAAAATGCTAAGATTTTTATTAAAATATTTCAGGATATTTGCTTTAAGAAGAGGGAGAGAAGACAAAGAGAATAAAATAACCTCAAAAAAATATCAGTTGTAGTACATAGCTTTATGTAAGCATGAAAGGCACGAGGAAAAAAATAAGTAAAATTTAGGTTAAACTTATGCAAAAAATTATTCAAGATGCACAAATTTAAATTTTCTGCACCAGATAAATCAAGGCATCAAAGCAAACAGGTGCCAATACTAGACGGTGTTGGGTTTTGGCCCTTGCCTGCTGTAAGAGGAGTGATGCTGTTGAATAGGTTTGGTATGGATAGGCTTTAGTATCTACATTTTATCTGTGTGTTTCCTGTCCTGTCTCCTCTGCACCACTGTTTTTGAGATCACTGGATATGAGCATTAACTATAATAGATCAATGTCATTTTGACTTATAGAGAAGACAGAGGAATAAATTCATTGTTCATAAGGCCTGTATTTGCATTCACATGAGTTGTTACACCTGCTCAAATGCTTTGCACGTTCACAAAGTGGTAGTCATGTCTCTTCAGCTGCAAGATTAGGTTATTACAAGATTCTTTAAGATGTCTTGGAATTTGATTTATGTGCAAATGTAGCTTGTATGAACAAGTTTCCATTCTTATGAGGCATGACTATTATTCATGAAACAGCAAGACAATTCACTTCGTTTCTCCACAGGGAGAAGCTTTCCTTGCCTTGAACGTCTCGCCAGCTGTGAAACTTTCAGGCAGTGCTTTTCCCACTGAACTAGTTTGACCAACTTGCACAGTTTGCCTACTGAGATTGCCTAGTAACAGCTCCATTCTATGCTTGTTTTCACCTGATTTATTCAACTTCATTCTTTATGTTACTTGTTGGAGTTTGCAAGTCGGTTCCAGAAGCTTTTAATTTTAACCAGCAGGAACTGAAAGAAGGCTCCTTTGGAAAATGTGTTTATCCCTCTTTCCTCACTCTGAAAATATTGTACTTTCTGCCATTTAGAGTCATGGCATGTTTTGGAGAACATCTGCCCCAAAGGTACTCTTTTTAGTTTTGATTTGCATTAAAGTATCTGCTAAGAAAAGTTTTTGCGTAAACTCTTGAGCCCCTTCGTGATATGAAGTCATGTTCCTATGCTCAAGAATTTTTAGTCTTTCAGATCCTGTCTTTGAAAGTCCTAGGCATTGTTTCCTTGGGTAGCACATACACAAGAGAGAAGCATTTCTTTGTGCCAATGACACAGATTTTGAAAGATCAGACCAGAAGTTTCTCAATTCCTAGACTTTTAATAGCTGAGAGTTTAGCACTCATGTTAGCTTCTGGAGTATATTTATTTTTATATTTGCTTTTCTTAAAACTCCGTTATTCCTCAAAGTTTATACAGGACTTTATAAGTGCTTTTCAAACCTCTTTTGAATGCCTTAATCAACTTTATATCAATATCTTTGAAATCTGTGAGGAAAGAACTAGTGGAGACCAATCTCTTTTTAATTTACATTGTATGTTCTTAAATAAGAGTGAGCAGGAGCTCACACGAAAGATGCTCTGTCTGTTCCTGGGTAGAACGGTGCATTAATTGAGTCCATTCTATCTGCCTCTGCTGGTGGAACAGGAGATTATGAACAGAAAATTACCAAAAGTAGAATTTGTCTTTAGTAATTTATTGGCAATAATCTTTTTGCTACACCTTCTATCACAGGCTTATATAAATATTGCCTATATCTTCTATATTTCTTGAAAATCTAGAATTAACCTCTAAACAGATACATTTCATTGAAAGAAATGAAGCAATTCTACTGGGTTTCCCCACCTCTGTGTTTATCATTGTTACTTATACTCCTTGAACCGTGTGAGAGCAGTAGCAAAACATTTATTTTTCCCAGATCTGTAATTAACAGAAGACCTAGAATAGCTACAGTAATAAAACCCACTGAGTCATTATGTAGTTTTTGCCTTTCATAGATGATAATCACAGAAATTGGTAATTTATTACTCCTCTGATTTGAGAACCCATAAACTAAGTACTTGAATCCAGAACTCTAAAACTTATTATATCGCCAGGTAGACTTGAAATACAGTATGACTCCCTTAGCAAAGTTTTTTCCACTGACAAAGCAAACTGAAAAAGTTGTCTTTTGTCAGATCTCTGCTTCTGTCTTTTGCCTCTGTGTGTGTGTATTGAAAGCGGAGCAAAATTGCTCTCTGTGTCAAGCTCTACTGTTTTGTTCCCCCCAGCTATAGCCAGTTTTGAAGGTTGTGGAGAGGCCACAGTATCAGAATTGAAATCTGTGTTGCAGAACTTGAAGGTGAATTCATGTCCACCTGAGAAAAGTTGTGTTATCTGAAGGACATGACTATAAGGCTAAATTTTTTCACTATTATACAAGTATAAGCCAGGAAAACTTCTCTCCAGTAGTTTGCATGGCAGTAGTATACAACATACACGTCTGATGTTTTTTTTTTATAGAATCATGGTTTTCCTAGCACTAGGCATATTAGGCTATTTTTAGGAATTCCCTTGCAGTATATCATAAGCGACTGTCTTTGCTTCCTGATCCTTGGGGAAATGCAGAAGTGCTTGCATCACACCATTTCACTTAGCCTACATTTTCCAGCTAAGGGCATGTCAGAAGCAGGCAAGGAAGTTAAGAGCCGAAATATGCGTCTGTGACTCTGACAGGGCACTACGATATCCTAGAAAGAAACCAATGTTAAAATTGTACAGAAAAGATGTGGTTTATTCATGTTCTGATGCGCCTTTTATGAATTGAATTTTAAGTGTTTGGTATCTATACTATTGCAATGACTTCAGCATGGATTCACCAAGTGGAAATCATGCCTGACCAATCTAATAGCTTTCTACGATGACATGACTGGCTGGGTAGACGACGGGAGAGCCGTGGATGTTGTCTACCTAGACTTCAGCAAGGCTTTCGACACAGTCTCCCATGATATCCTCCTAGGAAAGCTCAGGAAGTATGGGCTGGATGAGTGGTCGGTGAAGTG